>OQVL01001504.1_pt1 | contig 13957 bp, 7 predicted proteins | sample 1691501 | NCBI WGS metagenome assembly OQVL01 (sample SAMN03418253, study PRJEB22391) | human gut metagenome | biome: human-gut; feature: organic feature; material: feces | host: Homo sapiens | place: Tanzania | collected 2013-01
AAGCCGGTGCGTGTTCACGCCGAAAGGCGTGCAGGTGATAAGCGTTACAAGGTCTTTGTCACGTTCTATTGCAAGCTGCGAGGTATCTTCCGGAAGCACGGTGCTGATATCATCGACAGCGTAAGCGAGAGTTTCATTCAGAACGTGTATAAAGAAAATATCTCCGTCTTTCAACTGGTCAAGGTCTGAAAACATTTTTTCACTTGCCATACCGCTGTGACCGGAAAGAACGGCGTGGGTTCCCTTACCGCCGACAGGCAGTGAACTGCCGACAAGATGGCCGACAGCATTTTCAAGTGTCGCGGCGTCCGTACCGTGGGCGACAGGCAAGTATATGCCGAGGCTCGGAATTTCTATATAGGCCATAGTGCCGTCGCCGTTCAGATTCAGAAGCTCGTCATAGCTGGCAAAAGCCTCATTAAGCTGTTCATCTGAAAAGGCTTGTGAAACTCCGGTCGAAAGCATCGCGTTATACTTCTCCGCTTTATGCCGCGCCTCTTCTATTGCAGAATCATCAAGCTCGTTTATGGCATTGAAATACTCTGTGCGAATCACGGATTTGTTCTTCTCTGAGAGATAGTTGCTTATGACCGGGTATACCGTCACAAGCAGAGCGATTACAAATAACACTGCTGCCATAATTATTGCCTTCCTGTTATTTTGCATTTTGTCTCCTAACAAGTGGGGGAGGCCTGAGCCTCCCCGCGTGTCTGTTTATGTGCGCTTCTTTTTGCTTAGTCTGAGAATGATTATCACGGCGATGCCCATTGCAAGGATGCCGCCAACGGTAAACATCCATGTGCCGTATGAGCCGGTTTTCGGGAGAGTGAAGCCCTTGGTATTTACAACTGTGAGGGGAACGACCGCACTTGCGGAGCTGCCATCCGCGAGCATGTCCACGCTCTTGCTGTTCACCTTAGACGATGCCGTGAGCAGCGGCTTATGACAGCGTGCGCACTCCGCGCCGTCACTCACTGATATGACGATCTTGACCTTATCTTTCAGAAGATTGTAACCGGTGTCTGTCGCAAGCTCCGTGAGGATATAGCTGTCATCCTCAAGCCCCTTTATTACGATATGGCCGTCAGAGGCAGGGACAAATTCTGTTGCCTGTGACTCTTCCTTGATGTGCCCCGTCACGTAATATACCCCGTCGACAAGCTTGGCCTGGACATAGTAACCGTCAGTATCGTTATACAGCTTGAATTTAACATTGCCGAGTTTACCGGCACCGTCGGAAAACTTTTTAAGCAGGTCTATGACATAGCTGAACACATGCGCATCATCCGTAAGCGTGTCATAGTATTCGGAATTTGTGCGATTCCAAGTCAGCGTAACGCTGTTGGTGTTACCGCTGTCCCCATAAATAAAGCTTGCGTCAGGACTGATAGTGCAGGAATAGCACACGCGCATGGTACAATCGGAGTAGCCGCGGTAAAGGCTCTCGTGGCTGTAAACCTTTGTGCTGTTGTTGATCTCGCTGAGGCCATTTGCCGTTATCTCGACAGTCATCTGCTGCCCGGAAGACTGCTCAGAATAGCTTACGGTAAATTTGCCGCTGTTCATGTTCCAAGTGTCCATAAGTTCCGTGCATTCCTTATCCCTGTAGAAATATATAACTACATCGTCACGGTTATATGTGATGCCGCGCGGGAGATTATCCACAAAGGTATAGCAGCTCAGATTGCTTGCCGGAGATGTGATGGTAGGCAAGGTAGAAACAAACTGGTACTCCACGATATCGCCGGTCGAAGCGCTGGCGCTATGCGCATAGCCGTCCGAGATGTCAATTGTGCTGCCGTTGTTCTTGCCGGTGTCTGAAGCGGATTCGCGTACTGTTTTTTCAAGCGTCGGGTAGCCGGTCTTGTTTTTGGGATAAACAGTTATGTCGTAGTTCCAACTGCTGCCGTCAAGCGTTGTCATAGGCAACGAGATAAGGAACGGATTGCAGGTGCTGGTCACATTCTCAGGCACAAGTGTTTCGACGATAAGATAAAGCCCAGGCTCCAGCCCGTCCGCTGAACTGTGTCCGTATTCATCCGTCACGCTCATTGCCGTGCCGCCCGCGCTTTTGATGTGGCTTTCAAGCTCGGTCTTCACTGCTGTGGAGTTCGCGGCAAGAGCTGCCGCAAGCGCGGAGTTTATGCTGTCGGAAGTGAAATAGAATACTCCGTTTTCACTGGAATACGCTTCTGACGCACTGAGACCAATTGCCGAGAGGACGGTATTTGTACTCTCGTTGTCCGCAAATCCGTAAAGGGTAATGATTTTATTCCCGCTGTCACCCTGCTCTGTGTGCAGTGCGATATCTGCCACGTTAGAATGGAGAGAAGAGAATGCAGACAATTCTGGTATGTGATGATGACAAAGAGATCGTGGAAGCGATCGACATATACTTACAGCAGGAAGGCTATCAGGTATTAAAGGCGTACGATGGAGAGGAAGCGCTTGAGATCTTAAAAGAAAAAGAAGTCCATCTTCTGATCATCGACGTCATGATGCCGCGGCTGGACGGCATCCGGGCAACGTTAAAGATCCGGGAGGAGAGCAGTATCCCGATCATTATTCTATCTGCGAAAACGGAAGATGCGGACAAGATTTTAGGACTTAATATCGGCGCGGACGATTATGTGGAAAAGCCGTTCAATCCTCTGGAACTGGTGGCACGTGTAAAGTCGCAGCTTCGCCGTTATACGCAGCTTGGCAATGCGGCAGAGAACGACGCGTCCGTATATACCGTCGGCGGTCTGTCGATCAACGATGATTTAAAAGAGGTCACGGTGGACGGGGAGACGGTTAAGCTGACGCCGATTGAATACAACATTCTGCTTCTCCTTGTGAAGAATCAGGGGAAGGTATTTTCCATCAACCAGATCTATGAGAGCATCTGGAATGAGGATGCGATCGGAGCGGACAATACGGTGGCAGTACATATCCGCCACATCCGTGAAAAAATCGAGATCAATCCGAAGGAGCCGCGCTATTTAAAGGTTGTGTGGGGCGTTGGATACAAGATCGACAAGAACTGATTCTGGGAGGGATTCCGTACGCCGGCATACAGGATAATGTCCGGCACGGGGATGGAGACTTCATATGGAAAAGAAATCATACACATACGGCAGTAAGCTGGCAGGGATGATCCTGCACCTGTTTTTTACGGTAATACTTACCATCGCTGTCTATCTTTTGGCATCACTGATCAGCAAAAATATTCTGCAGGTAACGGATATCGGTACAGATGATTTTTTTAATTCGGGCTACTATACCAAATGCATGGAGCAGAAATGCAGTGAACTGACCGATTATCTGCATCTGTTACAAAAAGGCAATAAGCGGAGTGCGGAGGACGATAAGCGTTATCTGCAGTATACAAATGAGTTTAAGCGTGAAGACACCAATTTCTGTTACTGGTATAAACAGAATGGGGTGTGGTATACCAATCAGCCGGATTCGGTGGAAGGCCAGGAGTTTGATACACAGACTGTTCTCATGGAGGCAAAGACCATGGGGGATTATCTGATCTATGATATGGAGAAAAAGGAATTTGGAACGGATATCCGCGGCATGGAGAATTACTTTTTTGACAGTTATAATAACCAGATGTATCTGCCACTGGAAAATGTGGTGCTTGTGATCGGAGTGGATACGGATCTGACGGCAAAAGACGATCTGTATGATGCCGAGATGGAGTATGTAAGACTGCATCCGTGGATCAAAGTCAGTATTGTTGCTGCGCTGGTCAGTCTGATGGGATGGGTATTAAGTCTTGTATATCTGACACTTGCAACCGGACACAGAGATGGGGAAGAAGGAGTTCATCTTAATTTTGTGGACCGGATAAAAACAGAGATCGTGACCGCCGTATTTATTGCAGCAACCAGTGAGCTCATCATGCTTTTGTCCCATGTAAATAATAAAACGTGGAACGTGTCGGGACTGTTGGTCGCATCGGGAACGGTCAGTCTATTGATTGATGTACTGTTTCTCATTTTTTATCTGAGCATGGTGCGCCGGATGAAGGCGGAAGTGATGTGGGAAAACAGCCTTGCCTGCTGGTTTGTAAAAGGGATGGACAAGTTTTTTGAAAAACGGACGGTGACGGTGAGCGTGCTGGTTGTCTTTGCAGTCCACATGATCGTCTGTTTCGTGCTTGCGATGGGAGCTTTTTATTACCACCGGGTAATCTGTCTGGTACTGCTTTTAATCTTCAGCGGCATGGAGGCATATTTCCTGCTGCGTTCGGCAGTGGAACATTATCAGGTATATGAAGGCGTGGAAAAAATTACGGAAGGTGTGCTAAGCAACAAGATCGACACAGAAGGACTGCATGGTGAGGATAAAAAACTTGCCGAAGCGATCAACAATATTGGCAGCGGTCTTTTGCATGCGGTGGATGACAGTACGAAAAATGAGCGCATGAAGGCAGACCTGATCACGAATGTTTCACATGACATCAAAACACCGCTGACCTCGATCATTAATTATGTCAATCTGATCAAACTGGAACATATTGATAATGAACGGGTGAATGGTTATATCCGAATCCTGGATGCCAAGTCACAGCGGTTAAAGCAGCTGACGGAGGATCTGGTTGAGACATCGCGTATTACATCCGGAAATGTCAAACTGGATATGCAAAAGATTGACTTAGTGGAGCTGATCTATCAGACGGCAGGCGAGTTTAATGAAAAATTTGAGGCGAAAGAGCTTACAATCGTCACCAAACTCCCGAAAACGGAAGTGATGATCCTTGCGGACGGCAGACAGCTCTACCGTGTCATCGAAAACCTTTATAATAATGTTGCAAAATATGCGCTGGAAAAAACAAGAGTTTATGTGGATGTGCATGTACTGGAGGAAAAAGTGACATTTTCCATCAAAAATGTTTCGGAGCGTTCCCTTGCGTTGGAAAACAGTAATGCGGGAGATCTGACAGAGCGTTTTATCCGTGGGGATGCCTCAAGAACGACCGAGGGAAGCGGACTGGGGCTTTCCATTGCAAAGAGTCTGACACAGCTTATGGGCGGCATCTTTTTCATCGGGGTGGACGGAGATCTGTTTAAGGCTTCGATCACATTCCCGATGTACAGGGAAACAATAGATACGGATGAATAAGAGAGTAAATTTACGGCTGTTTTCAGCAGATAGGGCATACGCTTTCCAATGCTTTCGGTTTAACGTGTAAAAGTACTTGATTTTTGCTGATGCTGTCTATATAATTTTAAACAATGGATCTAATAGAAAATGGGCAAAAGAATGGAGGAAACCATGAAATTATACGATAGCGGTGTATATCTCGTAAATGGAAATGAACTGGTACCGGACGGTGTAAATGCCATCGAAGAGGTCGTAAAAAAGACCGGGGCAGCAGTGACCAAAGAGCAGGCGGCAGAAAATACGATTGCTTACGGTATCTTAAAAAATCATAATACATCCGGCAATATGGACAAACTTCAGATCAAGTTTGACAAGCTGACATCCCACGATATCACATTTGTCGGAATCATCCAGACAGCAAGAGCATCAGGATTAGAGAAGTTCCCGATCCCATATGTGCTGACGAACTGTCACAACAGCCTCTGTGCAGTCGGAGGTACGATCAACGAGGATGACCACATGTTTGGTTTAACCTGCGCAAAGAAATACGGCGGAGTTTATGTACCGCCTCATCAGGCAGTCATCCATCAGTTTGCACGCGAGATGCTTGCGGCAGGCGGAGCGATGATCCTTGGTTCTGATTCCCACACACGTTATGGCGCACTTGGTACCATGGCAGTCGGCGAGGGTGGACCGGAGCTTGTAAAACAGCTTTTAAACAAGACTTATGATATCGATATGCCGGGTGTGATCGGCGTTTATCTGACAGGCACGCCGATGAAAGGTGTCGGACCGCAGGATATTGCACTTGCCATTATCGGGGAAGTATTTGATAAAGGTTATGTAAAGAATAAAGTCATGGAGTTCGTCGGACCGGGCGTTGCAAACTTAAGCGTTGATTTCCGAATCGGTGTGGACGTTATGACGACAGAGACGACCTGCCTTTCCTCCATCTGGAAAACAGATGACAAAGTAAAAGAGTTTTATGCGATCCACGGCAGACCACAGGATTACAAAGAGTTGAATCCGGGCAGCGTGGCATATTATGACGGAATGATCGAGATCGACCTTTCAAAGATCAAACCGATGATCGCAATGCCATTCCATCCGAGCAACACTTACACGATCGAAGAGTTAAACGCAAACCTGATGGACATCTTAGATGACTGTGAGAAACGTGCAGAGGTAAGTTTTGACGGTGCGGTCAAACTGGACTTAAAGAGCAAAGTAAGAGATGGAAAACTCTATGTAGATCAGGGTATCATCGCAGGCTGCGCAGGCGGTGGATTTGAGAATATCTGTGATGCAGCAGACATCTTAAAGGGTGCGAGCATCGGACCGGATGAGTTTACGTTAAGCGTATATCCGGCAAGTACGCCGATCTATATGGAGTTAGTAAAGAATGGTGCAGTTGCATCCCTGATGGAGACAGGTGCGATCGTTAAGACGGCATTCTGCGGACCGTGCTTTGGCGCTGGCGATACACCGGCAAACAACGCATTTTCCATCCGCCACTCCACCAGAAACTTCCCGAACCGTGAAGGCTCCAAGGTACAGAAGGGACAGGTTGCCTCCGTTGCGCTGATGGATGCACGTTCGATCGCAGCAACAGCCGCAAACAAGGGATTTTTGACAGCCGCAACCGATGTGGATGTGAACTTTAGCAAACCGAAGTACTTCTTCGATAAAAATATTTACGCAAACCGTGTCTTTGACAGCAAGGGTGTAGCAGATCCTTCCGTTGAAATCCAGTTTGGACCAAACATCAAAGACTGGCCGGCAATGAGTGCATTGCCGGAAAATATGGTATTAAAAGTGGTATCCGAGATCCACGATCCGGTCACGACCACAGACGAGCTGATCCCGTCCGGAGAGACATCCTCCTTCCGTTCCAACCCGCTTGGACTTGCAGAGTTTGCACTTTCCAGAAAAGATCCGCAGTACGTGGGCCGGGCAAAAGAGATCCAGAAAGCGCAGAAAGCCTTAGAAGCCGGAAATTGTCCGTTAGAAGCAGTCGAGGAGTTAAGACCGGTTATGGATGCGATCGATAAAGCATTTCCGGAGACAAAATTTGAAGATAACCACTCCAATGGTGAGATCGGTTTCGGAAGTACCATCTTTGCAGTAAAACCTGGCGACGGTTCCGCGCGTGAGCAGGCTGCTTCCTGCCAGAAAGTACTTGGAGGCTGGGCAAACATTGCAAATGAGTATGCAACCAAGCGTTACCGCTCGAACCTCATCAACTGGGGTATGCTTCCGTTCATCATCCCGGAGGGCGAACTGCCGTTCAAGAATCTTGACTACTTATACATCCCGAATATCCGTAAAGCAGTCGAGGACAAACAGTCCGAGATTACAGCGTATGTGATCAAAGATGGAAAGGCAGAAGAGTTTAAACTTGGACTTGGTGCGATGACTGATGATGAGAGAGAGATCATCTTAGAGGGCTGTCTGATCAATTATTACAGAGGGTAAAACAGCAGACTGATATGTTGGGGCATCGGCGCGTGAGCACCGGTGTCCCTTTTTGCAAAATCCAGTAATTAACAAAAATTTCAGCAAAATCTGATTGCGTTGCCTGTCTGCGAAGGTTATAATGAAAACATTAGATAAGACGGAGGATGGCAATTTGGACGAACAGGAAAAGATAAAAAAAACAACCCAGGAAACAGAATGGGAATTAAAACCACAGTATGTCATCATCGCACTGGTCGTATTTGTGACTTTCTGCTGCTGCATACTGTTTTTCTTTATGATCTACCGTTACAATGGATTCACAGACTTCTGGAAGAAGTTGTCTTTGATCTTACAGCCGATCATTATCGGTGTAGTGATCGCATATCTGTTAAATCCAATCATGAAATTTTTAGAGGGACACCTGCTTAAGTTTTTAGAGCCGCGGATGAAAAGCAAACGCAAAGCGAAAAAGACATCACGGGGAATAGCAATTACCGGATCACTGGTATTTTTAGTGGGAATCTGTGTGCTTTTAGTGGCGGCGATCGTTCCATCTATCTCTGCGAGTATCCAGAGCATGATCACATCGTTTCCACAGGAAGCAAAGGATCTGACGAAATGGGTAGACGAGGTGACAAACGGTGATACGGAACTTGCGTCCATGATACAGCAGGGCGTGGACAAAATAACGGATACGGTTGAGACCTTTTTTGAAGATGATATTTTTTCAAAGGTACAGACTTATCTTACATCGATCACAAGCGGTGTGATCTATGGTGTCAAATTCGTTTTAAATGTGATCGTCGGTCTGATCATTTCAGTCTATGTGATGGCAGACCAGGAACATTTTGCAGGACAGGCGAAAAAGATCGTATATGCGATGTTTAAACCGGTGCGGGCAAATGTTATCGTTGATACTGTCCGTAAGAGCAATGAGATTTTCAGTGGATTTATCAGTGGTAAAATATTAGATTCGGCGATCATTGGTGTGCTCGCCTATATCGTGCTTGCAATCATGAAGATGCCGGATACGGTGTTAGTCGCCGTGATCATCGGTGTCACGAACGTTATACCGTTTTTCGGGCCGTTTATCGGCGCGGTGCCGTCCTTTATCATTATCGTGCTTCAGAATCCGATACAGGGATTATATTTCCTGATCTTTATCGTTGTGTTACAGCAGATTGACGGAAATATCATTGGACCGAAGATCCTTGGAAGCTCTACCGGATTATCGGCATTCTGGGTTGTATTTGCAATTCTGGTATTTGGCGGATTATGGGGATTCCCGGGAATGCTGCTCGGTGTGCCGTTAATGGCAGTGATTTATTATGTTGCACAGAAAACGGTATCTTATTTCTTAAAGAAGCGTGGACTTACAACAGATACACTGGCATATGTATATCTGACTAAAGTTGACAAGGAGAGAAATCAGCCTGTTTATGATAAAAATCCGTCAAAAAAAGAGTTGAAAAAACATCATGGAAAACATATCGGAGAATCCGTAGAAGAGAGTAAAAAAGAAGAATAAGATCAATGACAGAAAAGAGGGTATGGCAGACGGCAAACCCTCTTTTTTTGCCGTATCATGACATTTTTTTTCTAAGATTAAATTTTGACATCTATATGTGCGTATGATAAACTAAGAACAAAAGAAGCAGCAAAAGAATAGCGCGTTCTGAGGTGGCATAATTTGGATAAATATGAATATAAATTAAAGCTGGATCAGATGAAATCTCTGACGGCCGAACATAATTATGAAAAGGCAGCAGAGATAGCTGATACGATTAACTGGAATAAAATAAAAAATGTAAATGCACTTGTAAAAGTTGGAGAGATTTATGAGAATACCGGTCGTTTAGAAGACAGCCGTGAGGTTTTGCTTATGGCATATGACCGGTCTCCAATTGGAAGAATGATCATTTACCGCCTGGCAAAAGTTGCCATTAAAATGAAAAATTTTGATGAGGCGAAAGATTATTATCAGGAATTTGTGGAGATCGCACCACATGATAATTTGAAATATGTGTTGAAATACGAGATCTGCAAAGCCCAAGGCGCAAATATAGAAACTCTGATCGGAATTTTAGAGGAGTTAAAAGAGCAGGAATATACCGAAGAATGGGCATTTGAACTTGCATGTCTGTATCATAAAGCAGGTATGGCAGATAAGTGTGTGGAGGCATGTGATGAACTGGTACTGTGGTTTGGTGACGGTCCATATGTAGAGCGTGCCTTAGAACTGAAGATGATCTATCAGCCGTTAAATAAACAGCAGGAAGAAAAGTATCGCAGATTTTGTCAGAAACGCGAAGGTGTTGTTGAGGTCAGACCGGAGGAGGAGCTTGACTCCGGTGAGATCGTGAATGAAACCGTACAGATACCGGATGTGAAGCTTTCACCGGAACGGTTTAATACACAGAATCTGCAGGAAGAGCTGCAAAAGAGCATGCAGCAGATCATGCAGGCGACGGAAAAAGAAACTGTTACAGACAGTATGGACAACATCAAAAAGCTTGTGGAGGAGATTCCATATCTGCAGCTTCCGAAAGAAGAATATGATCCATCTGAGGAAGATACGCTGGAACATATAGAGACGGATCACGAGATCGATGATTCGTTAAAGATCAATTTCAAAGAGCTGCTTGCAGAAGAACATGATGGACAGATTGGGATGTATATGCCGGAGAAAACGGCATTAGAGCACCAGATCACAGGTCAGATGAGCATTGAAGAAGTGCTTGCTGAGTGGGAAAAGACGAAATATGCCGCAGAAGTTGCATTAGAAGATGCAAAGCAGCGCAGACTTGAATCTGCAAAGGCGCGTGCGCTGCAGGAAGCAGAAGAAATTATGGGACGTCTTGCAGACATTATTCCAAAGCTTGATGCAGGTGTTGCTCCAAAAGATATACTGCAGGATCAGTACATAGAAGGCAAGCCGTTAGAAAATGACAGGGCAGCAGCTATGGTTGCAAACATGAATCAGATCTTACAGGAAGAGATTGACCGGATATCGACAGAGACGGCGGATATCGATAAACAGCTGGCAGAGGCAGCCGGAACAGCAGCGTCCGCAATGGAACCGGAACCGGCAGCGTCAATGGGAGAGATATCTGGGCCAGGAGTGAATGCAGCGGAGCTTGCAGAAGAAGTATCCGGGATGATGCAGGAGACAGAAGATGTGGAAATATCCGGACAGGAGCAGATACCGGGATCTCAGCCGGATGAGGAAATCGCAGATCTCTCCGCAGAAGAAACGGATGAGGAAACTGTAGATCTCAGTACAGAGGAGAAGGCGGCAGAAGAAGTTTCAGATATTAGTGAAGAGAAAACATCTGAAGCAGATGATTTTGATATAGTTACCGCAGACACGATCGATCTTGGCAAAGTGGTAACGGAACAGGCATTAGCCGAAGCGGTAGAGCATATTACCGATACGGAAAGCGCGACGGATGATATCACACAGAAAGAGCTGGCTGACAACACGGCAGTTGAGGTAACGAAAGAGGTTCTTAAGAAAGAGGACCGGGTGGAAAGAGTCCTTCCGGAGATCACAGAGCCTGAGGATGAGACCGGTTTTGAGGCAGTTACATCACTGGGTGAAGAACTTCGGGGGATATTTACCTATTTTGTTTCGATCAAGGGAATGGAAGAACAGATTTGTCAGGCACTTACAGGTGCGGCAAGACATCTGATAACAGGAAAGGATGCTTCTACCGGAAATATGGTGATCCAGGGTGGCAGCGGAAGTGGCAAAACAGTCCTTGCAACGGCTATGGTGAAAGCACTTCAGAAAGAAACCGGAAAACCAAAAGGAAAGGTTGGAAAGATTGAAGCTTCCGCACTGAATAAAAAGGATGTAGCATCACTGTTAAAGAAAATTTCCGGGGGCTGTCTGATCATAGAGAAAGCCGGAGATATTTCCAAAGAAACGGCAGTCCGGCTGGCACTTCTTCTGAAAAGTGATACAAGCGGATTATTTGTCATTATGGAAGATACACACCGTGGAATTGAGAAGGCACTCGGCAGAGATGAAGGATTTGCTTCCCGTTTCTCTGAGAAGATCAATATTCCGATATTTACCAGTGATGAGCTTGTTTCATTTGCGAAAGCGTATGCAAACGAACTTGGCTATACAATAGATGAGATGGGTATTCTGGCACTTTACAACAGTATCAGCAATATTCAGAAATATGACAAGGCAACAACGCTTACAGAGGTAAAAGAGATTGTGGACGATGCGATTCATAAATCTGAGAAGGGCGGTTTACGAAAAGCATTTAGCATTATTACGTCCAGAAGATATGATGATGAAGATTATGTGATTCTTCGCGAAAAAGATTTTGGAATCTAAAATATACAGGCTATAATCATGACATAAAAATAAAGGGGTGTAAGGGTATGGCTAATTTTTCAGAGTTGGATCGCTATTTATTTGGACAGGCGACGCATTACGAGATTTACCGGAAACTGGGGGCTCATTTTACGGATCAATATGGAATCCGTGGAGTATGTTTTGATGTGTGGGCTCCGAATGCCGCAAGAATCTGGGTGATTGGTTCTTTTAACGGATGGGATGAAACGGCAGATGAAATGACAAGGTTAGAGCCGGATACCATGGGAATATTCGAATTGTTTATTCCGGGGATCGAGGAAGGTGCACTGTATAAATACCTGATAGAGACGAAAGATGGAAAACGGCTCTATAAGGCGGATCCATATGCAAATTATGCAGAGCTTCGTCCGGGAACGGCATCTGCCGTCACGGATATAGAGCATTTTAAGTGGACCGATGAAAAATGGATGGAAGAGCGTGCAAAGACCAAAGATATCTATGCAAAACCTATGGCGATCTACGAGGTACATCCGGGATCCTGGATGCGCCATCCGGGCAGAGAGGATGACGGATTTTACAGTTATAGGGATCTTGTGAAATATCTGATCCCGTATGTGAAGGAGATGGGATATACACATATTGAGCTGATGGGTATTTCTGAGTATCCGTTTGACGGTTCTTGGGGATATCAGGTAACCGGTTATTATGCACCGACTTCCCGTTATGGAACGCCGCAGGATTTTGCATATTTTATCAATGAATGTCACAAGCACAAGATCAGTGTGATCCTAGACTGGGTGCCGGCGCATTTCCCGAAAGATGCACATGGACTGGCTGAGTTTGATGGAACATGTCTGTATGAATATGCGGATCCAAGAAAAGGAGAACATCCGGACTGGGGTACAAAGATATTTGATTACGGCAAGAATGAAGTAAAGAATTTCCTGATCGGCAGTGCATTGATGTGGATCGAGCATTATCATATTGACGGGCTGCGTGTGGATGCAGTGGCATCTATGTTATATCTGGATTATGGAAAGCAGCCGGGACAGTGGGTTCCGAATAAATACGGTGATAATAAGAATCTTGAGGCAGTGGAGTTCTTTAAGCATGTCAATACACTGATCCTTGGAAGAAACCCGGGAGCAGTCATGATCGCTGAAGAGTCTACGGCATGGCCAAAAGTGACTGGCCGTGTGGAAGATGACGGACTGAATTTCAGTTATAAATGGAATATGGGATGGATGCATGATTTCCTGGATTATATGAAACTTGATCCGTATTTCCGCAAAGATAATCACCACAAAATGACTTTTGCCATGAGTTATAACGAGAGTGAGAAATACATTCTTGTGCTTTCCCATGACGAAGTGGTACATCTGAAATGTTCCATGATCAATAAGATGCCGGGCGAGATGGAAGATAAATTTAAAAATCTGATGGTCGGCTATGCGTTTATGATGGGACATCCTGGCAAAAAACTTCTGTTTATGGGACAGGAATTTGCACAGCTTCAGGAGTGGAGTGAGGCGAGAGAATTAGACTGGTATCTGCTGGAAAACCCGGATCATAAGCATATGCAGAACTGGGTAAAGAAATTATTACATATTTATCAGAAAAATCCGGCACTCTATGAACTTGACAGCAGCTGGGGTGGATTTGAATGGATCAATGCAAATGATGCTGAGCGCAGTATTTTCAGCTTTATCAGAAAGAGCAAAGACGGAAAGAATAATCTGCTTTTTGTATGCAATTTTACACCGGTGGAACGCAGCGACTACCGCGTAGGCGTACCAAAACACAAGACTTATAAACTGATTTTAAACAGTGACGATGCAGAATTTGGCGGAAGCTGCAAACCTTCAAATGCAAAAGAGTTGTTCGCACAGCCAAACATTGATGGCGGTCTTATTGGGGGCGCATCATTAAAGGCTGCAGATTTTGTAGCAATAGCAAAGAGTTTCTAAATTATTAGCGTTAGCTTTGGCTTTGGCTTTTTGAGGATAGAGAGGATAGAGAGTAATTAGAAACAGTTATGAACGACTTGTCAATCAACGGAAGAGCGGTTGC
>OQVL01001506.1_pt1 | contig 13955 bp, 11 predicted proteins | sample 1691501 | NCBI WGS metagenome assembly OQVL01 (sample SAMN03418253, study PRJEB22391) | human gut metagenome | biome: human-gut; feature: organic feature; material: feces | host: Homo sapiens | place: Tanzania | collected 2013-01
TTACAGGGAACAGGAAAGAAATGATGTGGGTTATATTGATGTAGTATAGGAGAAAGAAGCTGGCGTTATAAGGAAATCTGCGATAGCATTTGAGTATTTGGAGGGAATGTATGGATATTTCAGTTATGCATGTAGTTATTGCAAAAACATGGGGTGGCGGAGAGCAGTATGTTTTCGACGTGTGTGCTGAAATGAAAAGGCAGGGAATCAAATGCTATGTTGTTGTAGATGAAAGAAATGAATTTTTGCGAGAAAAATATAGTGAGGTCGCAGAAATTTTGACGACTAATTTATATACAGCAGCTGGATTGTGTGGATTAAAAGATATTGTCGAATTTATACATGCGCATCAAATTAAAATTATTAACTGTCACAGTGGACATGCATTGCTCGTTTGCATTTTAGCTAAGCGTTGGACTAAGGCAAAGCTGGTCATGTTCAAACATAATGCTTTACCATCAAAACAGGATGTTTATCATGCTTGGCAACGCAAAATGGTAGATGCATTTATTTGCGTTTCTCAATTAGTCTACGATTTGCAGACTTCGGGGTTGCATAGAAAAGAAATTTCCAAGTATCATTTGGTGTACAATGGGATTGATACAGAAAGATTTCAAAAGTATTCTGATATAAATTTTAGAGAGAAGAATAAATATATCATTGGGTATGCAGGTAGAATTGCATGGGATAAGGGGATAGATCTGTTGGTAGAAGCTTTTGCTGGAGTAGCTGCCAAATATACTCAGGCCTATTTATATATTGCTGGTGCAGATGAGAAAGGCTATGCACAACACATAAAAAATTTAATTAATCAATTACATTTGCAAAATCGGGTTAAATTTCTCGGGCAAGTAAATGATATGGAAAAATTCTATAAGAGTATAGATTTGTTCGTTTTACCATCCAAGGCGCGAGAGTCATTTGGCTTAGTTTTATGTGAGGCTGTTTATTGTGGTGTGCCGGTAATTACTACAGACAGTGGTGCACAGAAGGAAATAATAAAAAGCGATAAATATGGATGGATTATTCATTCAGGAAGTAAAGAGCAGCTATATGATGCAATGGGGAAAGCCGTATTGGTTAAAGAGAGCACTTTAGATAATAGGCAATATATTGAGCATACATTTTCAATTCATTCTTGTGTTGAACATTTGATAAAAATATATGGAGCAATTCTGAGACATGAGTGGTGAGTTGCTATATATGAAGACTTTTATAAATATGTCAGGAAATGCCAATTAAAGTGTTGCTGGATTTCATTCTTGGGGTTTTATAGAGAGAGGGATCATCTGACGCGAATGGCGAACTATTTAAGGAAGATGATGACAAAGCTATGCTTAAAGGTCCATATGAAATCTGACTCTGCGATTGAATTAGCGTTTTCTTAAATTCCTTGAGAAAGCTTGTGGTCAATAAACATGAAAAAACTATTATCAGTCATTGTCGCAGTTTACAATGTGAAGCCCTATATTTCGCAATGCATCGATTCCATTTGCAAACAGACCTATTCCCTAATGGAAATCATTTTGGTTGATGATGGTTCTACAGATGGTAGCGGGGATATTTGTGAGGAATATGCAGCGAAAGATCAGCGAATCCATGTTATTCATCAGAAGAATAAAGGTCTAAGCGGAGCGCGCAATGCAGCACTCGATGTGATGCAAGGCGACTACATGACCATCGTAGATGGAGATGATTATGTATTGCCGGATGCCTTTGCTCATGCGATACGGATTATGGAAGAAAATGATCTGGATCGTTGCGGATTTGGCTCTTTTCGTGGAGGAAAGGGCGGAGCGGGCAGTGGGAAGATTTCACTGAGTTTGGAAAATGAGCACACTGATCGGTTACGAGACTGTTTTATCCATGAACGCGCAATCAATTGGGGATCGGTCTATAAAAGTGCTCTCTGGGAGGGTGTACGTTATCCTGTTGGACATGTACATGAAGACAGCGCGGTGGCTCACTATATCATTGATCGAATCCAACGCGAAGGCTTTATTGATAAACAGTATTACTACTACCGCAAGACGCCTACAGGAATATGCCAGACTTCGCTGGTAAAACCACGGACGCGGTATGACTATATCTTGGCTTGTGAAGATCGATTGAAGTATGCGATGCGGAAAGATATGTGTGTGCCGCAGGTAAGAGCGAATGTAATCAAAGCGGTTTTATCCTATTTGACTGCGTTTTATGGTACGGATGCAGCACAGGATGCAGACTATGAAGCTGCTGTGAATCTGTTGCGCGAGCAGCGGAGACTTCCGTATGATGGCGGTCTGCTGAATGGAAAGTACAAGGTATACTTGGCCTGCTTTGATCGGATGGATTTTATTCATAGGGCGGGAGCAAAATTATCCGTATGGAGCAAAGGTATTCGAGGATAGTTTGTGCATTGTCGAACTACTATGAATGAAGAGAAACTGTTATCGGTCATTGTACCGGTTTACAAAGTAGAACCCTACCTGCATCGCTGCATCGATTCTATCCGAAACCAGACCTATAAGCATCTGCAGATCATTTTGGTGGACGATGGTTTCTCAGATCGCTGCGGCGAGATATGCGATGAATATGCAGAAATGGATGCAAGGATCATCGCAGTGCATCAGAAAAATGGGGGGCTGCACGTAATAAAGGCCTCTGGTATGCGGTGGGAGATTATGTGGCTTTCGTAGATAGTGATGACTGGATTGCGTCAACAATGTATGAAACTCTGGTTCGGATGATTGAGAGAAATGATTTGGACATGGCGCGCTGTGGGATTACCAAAATCAATAGCAAAAGCGAAGAGCGTGTTCTAAACTGGGGGGGGACGCTGGGCATCATCACAGGGCAAAGCGTATTCAGACTCTATTTCACGGAGTTCCTTGTCAAGAGTGTCTGCAACGCCGTATATAGAAGCAACATTGTAGAGGAAATCATTTCGCCGGAAGGATGTCACTCGGAAGATAATTACGTGGCTGGGAGATACTTATACAGATGCCAGCGCCTGATGCTAACCAATCAGGCATTTTATTATTATCGGTACAATCCCGGGAGCGTAGAACGCGGTGGAAATAAAAGGCGCTTGGATATCTGCGTCTGCACAGAAAGATCGAGGGGGATCTGATCCGGGAGAAGGGGATGAAGGATCTTTATTTCATCAAGCTGTTGAATCGGAAACTGGCAAGAGAGCTGTTTCATTTTATTCGTGACGGAGGTCGCCTGCTCCGTAAGGCGTATATAGAGGAAGAGCAGAAGCGGTTTATTGAAAAACATCTGGATTTCTTAAGAACGGTGATGTGTATGATTTTCTGGAGCCTGCAGGGGTGGCGCAGTCGAAAAACAGGCGCTGAAGTATCTGGAGAAGGCACGGGCATTGGAATCGGATGATCTGGGTGTACGCTATTTGCGGATGACTGCCCTGTTCGCTGATCAAGGTTATTCTGTACTCGGTGGAATGGACTGGATAAAGCAAGCGGTGTGATCAATGCGCTGGATGATAAAGGGGATGGAGATTCGTTGATTTTGCGTTATGTGAAGACGAAGTTAAGTATTCAATTGAAGAGTGTAAAGAAAGAGATGCTACATATGCAGCGCCTCTTAAGGTTACAGTAAGACTTCATAACAAAGAGACAGAAAGCATCAGCGAGCATGAGATTTTCATGGGAGACCTGCCATTAATGACTAAGACAGGTACATTTGTAATTAATGGTGCTGAACGAGTTATTGTCAGCCAGTTGGTACGTTCACCTGGTATTTATTATGATATACAGAAAGATAAGTATGGTAAGATTTTCTTGTACAGCTGTCAGGTAATATTCCAACGATTAAGTTTACAGCCCCTATCCTTCCTATGGATGAGATTGTTTTAAAAGTTGTACATAATCCTCTTAAGAACTATGTTAACTTTGAATATGACATTTTAAATACCATGAATAAGGCAAGTTCAGGAAGGATCAAACTCTAATGAAATACTGCGCTATTGTGCCCTGCTACAGACATGCATCAACTCTTGACAGCGTGCTAAGTAGACTTGCAAAGTACAGATTGCCAGTAATTGTGGTTGATGACGGTAATGACATTGAAAATGCCACAATCATCGAGCAGACTGTTAACAGTCACAATCTTGCTAATGAGCGTGTGACCTTACTAAAACATGAGATAAACCAAGGCAAAGGTGGCTCAGTAACTACTGGTCTTAAATATGCTTATAAAGCTGGCTTTACCCATGCTATACAGGTTGACTCTGATGGACAGCATTGCATTGAAGATATAGATCAGATCTTGAAGTTATCAAAAGACAATGAAGATTGTGTAATTTCAGGTATGCCTGTTTATGATGCTAATGCCCCAAGATCACGTGTTATAGGTCGCAAGATCACAAACTTCTTTGTGCATGTTGAAACCCTGTCTTCCATGATTAAAGATGCCATGATTGGTTTTAGAGTATATCCTTTAGAAAAGACAGTATCTGTAATAAATAAGAGTCATATAGGCTCACGTATGAACTTTGATATTGAAGTTTTGGTAAGACTTGTTTGGAATGGCGTTAGAGTAAAGTTCTTTGAGACCAGAGTAGATTACCCAAAAGGTGGTATTTCTAATTTCAAACCTATTGATAATGTCAAAATTTCACTTATGCATACTAAGCTTTGTTGCATAAGCGTTCTTACCTTACCAGTTAGGATCTTTAAAAATGCCAGATAGTAATAAGCATTGGGAAGAACAAAAAGAAGCAAAAGGCGGCTATTATGGTCTAAAGCTAATGCTTTTCTTCTATAACATAGGCGGAAGAGCTGTCTTTAGTATTATCCTTATTCCTGTAATGTATGTTTACTATCTTTTATCTAAAAAGCAAAGACTGATCTCAAAAAAATATCTTTCATTAGTTAATAAAACTCGCAAAAGTAGAGGAATGGAGCCTTTAAAATTACATTCTTTCTTTCATTTTCTCTCTTTTGGATACATGCTGCTTGATAAATTAAAAGCCTGGCAGGGAGAGTTAAAATTAGGAAAAGATGTAATTTATAAAGATAATTGTGAACATCTACTTATACGAATATTAATAATTCGGACGCCAGATAGTTGTTACTGTGGCAGGAGCCTTGGTCCAAGGAGCCTTGCCCTTGCTTGTCAGCTCACCGATAATCGACTTAAGGATGTACTCAAAGTCGTTGAAGCCACTACTGATGTTGGTCTCGTGGATGACATTGGTCCATCCGTCGAAATTCTCCCAGCTTCCTCCGTTATAGTCGGTGCCATTAGGTGCAAACAGAATGAAACGTCTGCCAGAAGGCATTATGTTCCACTTGGCTTTCAGTCCGTCTAATGTCACATCAGAAAATACCTGCGAGTCGGTGTTGATGAGATATGGCGCATCGGTCCAGAGGATGATAACCTGTCGATGGTAGCCGTCGTCGGTGCCCCAGTCGGTCTTGTTGAATGCAGCCTCCAAGGCCTCAAGTCCACTTTCAGCGGTGTCGCCACCGCCATCGGCGTACAATGCGTTTACGAAGTTGTTGAAGTCGTCCTTCTGTCCGGGCAATGAGTAGGTGGGGCTTGTCTCAAGCCAGTTGCTATCCTCGTTCTTGTCGCGGAAAGCAATCACTTGTGAGTTGAGTGCCGCAAGCTGTATGCCTTCCTCGTCGCAAGACTGCTTGAATGAGTCGTAGAATGAGATGGCGTTGGCCTTAACGGTGTTGATGATGCCGCTCATACTGCCAGTCACGTCGATACACATAACCACATCTACCGTAAGAATGTTGTCGCCTGTGGTGAATGTCTTGATGGTAGTGTCGTAAATCACCTCGTCGGTAGGACTGCCATGTCTTGGAGTGATGTTGCCGTGGTCGCTGCTGTTAAACTTGTAGAAAGCTCTGTAGTAGTAGGTGGTGTTGGGCTTGAATCCGCGGAAGTCAACGCTGTAGCTCAGCTTGTTTTTAGGCTGAGTGCCAGTGCCCTCGTATTCAGCGTTGCCCAAAGTGAGCTTTGCAGGGTCGGCGTCGCACACGATGCCATAGGTGCCATATTTGTTGTAGTCCTTAGACGGGCACCATATAGTGCCGCTCAGAGTGCATGACGAGCCACCTACCTTGAATGTAGCCTTGCCAGTCCACAAACAAAGGGTGTTGCATACACTTTGGTTGATGTATTTATCATACCACTCTTTAATCTTGTCGGCAAACTGATAGTTGCCCGTTGCGCCCTTGATGAGGTCCTTGATGAGCTGTTCGTTCTTGCCGTAGACGAGAACGCTCACCTGCTTGAATACATCGCAATATTTCTTAATCACCTGTGCCTGAGTCAGGTGCGACTTGTTCTTCTCAAGCAGCGAGACAGCTGCTGATAGAGTAGCCTTGAATGGGTCGGTGCCCGAAGAAAGCTTCAGCAGGTCCTCTTTGCTGTAGGCAATGCTGTCGAGCATGGTCACATCGTTGCCGTCGTCGTAAAGAAGCTCAAGTATAGAGTCGTTGGGGAAGCTGAAGTATACTATGCCGCTGTTGGTAACCATCTGTGTTGGTATGTTGCCCTCTCTTGTAGATATGAGGCTCACCATCTCGGTGCTGTTCTCTGGCATGTAGGTGACAGAGCGGTAGAGCCCCTCTGTGCCTTCCATTTCGTCGTCAACCACCTCTTTGTAGCAGAAATAGCCCAACTTTGTGAGATAGGCAGCGTCCCAGTCGCCTATGTCTGTCTTGACGGTGATAATACCTTCTGCGTTTTGCAAGTCGGCAGGTTTGTCGGTGTTGCCTACGTCAGGTAAATCAGAAGCTGCGAATCCAATAGCAAACAATGCTATCAGAAACAAAGGAAAAAATAACTTTTTCATAATTGTTTGGTTTAGTGTGTTAGGTTATAATTGTTATTGAAAAATATAATGTTCATTCTTTTTTGAGAGCTGATTTGTGCCATGTGAAATACAGAGCCAAGGGCAAGGCGTAGAATATTAGGTCGCAGATGTCGAATGTGCCCCTTGCCCATCCTATGCCTTGCGCAATCTCGTGCATGATAGCAACCGAAGGTATTAGCGCGACGGCAATGTTTCTTGAAAGCCCCTTGCCCTCCCACGCGGCATCCATCAGCAGTATGTACGAAGCGCAATAAAGTCCGTCTGGCAAGCTGTATAGAATAAAGTCGGGCACATGGCTGTCTTTTACCGACATGCGCATAGGCTCAACAAAATCGGCTATGCCCAAAGATTGGCACCATTTGTTTAGTACAATGTCCTGGCTTCGGAAAATCATGTAGATAGAACAGCCGCAAGCTAACAAGAGAAAACCCAATACCATTTGAGCCTTCTTGAACGATGATGACAATATGTAAATTTGCGACTGTTTCATCACCCCTAAATTTTAATTGTTGTGGATATGAAATAGCTCATATCCATAAATTCGGCATAAATTTACACTTTATAGTTTTATAAAGCAAGTGATTTAGGTAATTTTATTGAAAAATTAAAGTGATTTGACGTTTTGTTACATATTTTATCGAAACACCTACAGTCTTTTGTTTTGTTAGCGATTAAAATAATTGTTAGTTATAAAAGTAAGTGTTATTTTTTTTACAAAAAAAATGTCCCAACCCTTCATCACGAAGAGCTGAGACCCAGATAGCTAATTAATGAGAAAAAACTACATTGCAAAGGTACGACTTTCCTTTAAACTGACAAGAGAAAAACCGTACTTTTTTGCCTTAATTTTGTATTATTTCTCTTTTTTACTTATCAAAACGAAAAATCTAACAATCATGTGAGCAATATATGTTGTTAATGGTAACTGTTTTATGTTAACGGTTACAGTTTTTGCTTAATGAGTGGCTTTCCACCATGCTGTCTGCTTCTTTGTCTCTACAGCCACGCTGTTGGTGGAAGGGTCGCTTATGGTAAGACCCGAAAATTCCTTTACTTCCTCTATGGATCCGCCCATATAGGAGTAGATGTATTGTGTGGAAGCCTTGTATGGGACAAGTTCGTTGAGGAGCTTGTTGAATGAGTCTAATGTTGCGTCGTCGTCCTTGCACATAGTGTGAACGTAACTGCCAAAGTCGAAGTAGACAGTTGGATTGTAGTGCATTGCGTCAAGGTCTTGCACTTTGTCGATGTCATTCTCGTTGAATGTGAAATTGTCGTTGATGTTCTTCATTAATACCGCCATTTCTTCTATTTTTGCGGTTCGAGTCACGGCAATTGTTCCGTAGGGACGCTCGTAAGCATTATAGAAGGTGATGAACTCGTCGCAAAGAGCCTCGTAGTCTGGTGTGGAACTGATGAGATATTTCATTGTTTTGTGGTAAGGCATACCGTAGTCCATCATCTCGCTTGTAGAGGCAATGAGATAGTTTGTAACCTCGCGCAGGTCGTAAGCCACCTCGACGGTCGACATGTAGCAGTCGTCAAACATAATGTAGTTCATCGACATTCCGGCTTTCTTTATGCCCTGGGCAAGGTCGGTGATGTTGATTTGGTATTTCATGCCTCCGAAGAATCTTGTAGTCTTTTTGGCTGCAGGCAACCATCCCTCGCCATGACATCCCACAATCATCGAGTAGTTTTTTGCCGGAGCATATTTCTTGGCGTCACCAAGCAGCGCTGTTATTCCCTCGGCAGAGGTGTAGGTGGCAGTGTCGTAGGTCTTGACAGTGTCGCGCACACACTTGCCTTTGTTGTAGCTTATGTTTATGAGGTTGCTCTTGTTTGGCCCGTTAGATATGAAGATGATAAGATGAGTGTCGCCCAGTCCGTTGTTCTCGACGATGGCTCTCTCCATGTCGTTGATGTTGGTGAGCAGGAACGGGTAGAGACTGTTGTTGCCACTGTCGTTGGCGGTGTAGGGCATAAATACGAAAACCGTGTTCTGGGCTGTCGTTGGAATGACGGGTGATGGGGTAGGGTCGTCATCGCCGCAAGAAGCAAGGGTAATAATAGAAACGAGTAGTAAAAAGAAATGTTTAAGCATAAAAGACAAAATTAAAAAGCCCCACCCCCAACCATCCCTACGGGGGAGGGGTTGGAGTTAGGGCCTACTTTAAAAAAATTATTTATTTCTCAAAGCCGCTAACGACTCCTTCAGCGCAGCAATCTTCTCCTCAGAGTCGCTCTGCTTCTTGCGCTCCATGGCAACAACAGCCTCAGGAGCGTGAGCCACGAACTTCTCGTTGGAGAGCTTCTTCTTCACGCCGGCGAGGAATCCCTCAAGGTGCTTGAGCTGAGCCTCCTGCTTGGCAATCTCAGCCTCCACGTCGATCATGTCGCCCAGAGGCACGGCAAACTCATCGGTGCCAACCATGAATGCAGAGGCAGTAGCGTCCTTCTCAGCCACAACGTTAATAGCAGAGAGGTTAGCCATCTTGGTGATAACCGAAGAGTAAGCCTCGAAGTTGTTCTGTCCTACTACCTGCAGCACGAGAGCGTCCTTGTTAGGGATGTTCTTCTGGTTGCGTACTGTACGCACGCCACCCACAATCTGCTTAACGCTTTCGATAGCGTTGGCGATATTGTTGTCCTCCTCGGTAGGAGCGTCGAGCTTCAGTTCGGCACGCATGATCGACTCGCCGTCGTTGCGGTCGTAGATGTGCTGCCAGAGTTCCTCGGTGATGAACGGCATGAACGGATGCAGCATCTTCAACAGCGTCTCGAAGAAAGCGAGAGTCTGGTTGAAAGATGTAGCGTCGATAGGCGAGCCATAAGCCGGCTTAACCATCTCAAGATACCAGCTTGAGAACTCGTCCCAGAAGAGCTTGTAGACAGCCATCAGAGCCTCGGAGATACGATACTTAGAGAAGAGGTCGTTCACCTCGGCGTTGGTCTGCTTCAGCTTAGCCTCAAACCACTTAGCTGCAATGGCGTTGGCCTCAGGCTGCTCGCCCTCAGCCACCTGCCAACCCTTGACAAGGCGGAAGGCATTCCAAATCTTGTTGTTGAAGTTGCGTCCCTGCTCGCAAAGACTCTCGTCGAAGAGAATGTCGTTGCCGGCAGGAGCTGAAAGCATCATTCCCATGCGCACACCGTCGGCACCGTACTTCTCGATAAGGCCGATTGGGTCGGGCGAGTTGCCGAGCGACTTCGACATCTTGCGGCCAAGCTTGTCGCGCACAATACCTGTGAAGTAGACGTTGCGGAAAGGCACGTCCTTCATATACTCCTCGCCAGCCATAATCATACGTGCCACCCAGAAGAAGATGATGTCCGGACCAGTCACGAGGTCGCTTGTCGGATAATAGTACTTAATCTCCTCGTTGCCCGGGTTGTTAATTCCGTCGAACAGAGAGATAGGCCAGAGCCATGACGAGAACCATGTGTCAAGAGCGTCCTCATCGTGAACGAGCTGGTCGGCTGTGATATTCTCGTAGCCCTCAATCTTGCGAGCCTCCTCAAGAGCCTCTTCCTTGGTGAGAGCCACTACATACTTCTCCTCTTCGCCCTCGGCTGTGGGGAGGAAGTAAGCCGGGATGCGGTGTCCCCACCAGAGCTGACGCGAGATACACCAGTCCTGGATGTTCTCCAACCAGTTGCGGTAGGTTGTGACGTATTTTGTGGGGTGGAACTTAATCTTGCCCTCGAGTACTGGAGGCAGAGCGATGTCGGCAAAGTGCTTCATCGAGAGGAACCACTGCTTGCAGAGTCGTGGCTCAACGGCAGTGTCCTGGTTGCGCTCAGAATAGCCTACCTTATTGTCGTAGTCCTCAATCTTCTCCATCAGTCCGGCAGCCTTCAGGTCCTCTACAATCTGCTTGCGCACGTCCATGCGGTCCATACCTACATACATGCCAGCAGCCTCAGAGATAGTGCCGTCGGGGTTGAAGATGTCGATAGTCTCAAGGTTGTGTGTCTTGCCGAGAGCGTAGTCGTTGACGTCGTGGGCAGGAGTAACCTTCAAGCAGCCTGTACCAAACTCGATGTCAACGTAGCGGTCCTCGATAACGGGGATTACACGGTTTACGAGCGGAACGATAACCTTATGTCCGCGCAACCACTGGTTTTTCGGGTCCTTCGGGTTAACACACATGGCGGTGTCGCCCATGATGGTCTCGGGACGTGTGGTGGCAACGACAGCGTAGTAGCGTCCGTCGGCGTCCTGATGAAGCACCTCGCCCTCGCAGCCAGTAGGCACAACAGGATTGGTGTCGGCATCGGCCACATAGTATCGCAAGTTGAAGAGATGGCTCTTCTCGTCGCGGTAGATCACCTCCTCGGTAGAAAGCACAGTCTGAGCCTTCGGGTCCCAGTTCACCATGCGCAGTCCGCGGTAGATGAGTCCCTTCTTGTAGAGGTCGACAAACACCTTGAGCACGCTCTCCGAGCGCTTCTCGTCCATAGTGAACGCTGTGCGGTCCCAGTCGCAGCTCGCTCCCAATCGGCGGAGCTGCTTGAGGATAATGCCGCCGTGCTCGTTGGTCCAGTCCCAAGCGTGGTCGAGGAACTGCTCGCGAGTAAGGTCGCGCTTCTTGATGCCCTGCTCGGCGAGGCGGTTCACCACCTTAGCCTCGGTAGCGATAGAAGCGTGGTCGGTGCCCGGCACCCAGCAAGCGTTCTTTCCCTCCATACGTGCTCGGCGCACGAGGATGTCCTGGATAGTGTTGTTGAGCATGTGGCCCATGTGAAGCACACCAGTCACGTTAGGTGGCGGTATTACGATAGTGTAGGGCTTACGTCCGTCGGGCTTGCTGCTGAAAAGCTTGTTGTCAAGCCAGTACTGATACCATTTCGACTCCACTGCTTGTGGGTCGTACTTAGATGCTAATTCCATATTTTAATGTGTATTATGTTTCTTTTGATTTGCAAAATTAGTAAAAAAGCGTGGGATAACGGCAAATATCAATTATAAACCTTCCTCAATTCCCAACTTTTCTATTTTATTGTAAATCGTCTTTCTGTCAACCCCGAGCAGTCGTGCCGCCTTAGCCTTGTTGCCGTTGGTTTGTTGCAGTGCGGCGATGATGCGCGAGCGTTCGGTGTCTTCGTCGTGCAGAGTGGCCACAGGGATAGGTTTTGTAGGTCCCATAGCCATAGACAGTTCGGTGGTGGTGATGAGTTTGCCGCGGGTCAGCAGTACGGCACGCTTCACCACATTGTTGAGTTCGCGCAGGTTGCCTGGCCAAGAGTGCGAGGCAAGCATTTCGGCAGCAGCCGAGTCGATAACCTTTACAGTTTCAGCAGAAAATGCAGACAACGCCGCGTATCTGCTGATTCCAGCGAGCGGAAACACCCCTGACGCGAGCAGCGTACTCTCCACCGGAACCAAAGTCAATCCTGCCGCAACAGGTTCTTATACCGCAGAAGGACTGACTCCTGATACAGACTACATCATATATGTGGCTGCCAAGAACAAAACAAGGACAGCACTGGAATTCGCTCAGGTCCAGACGGATTCGAAATATGACGGATCATTTGTCGCAAAGGAGGTACTGGCCATGTACTACGGAAACAGGGATACCAGAAACAAGGAAAGGTACAACTACTATCTGGTCCTTTCGGATGTCGGTTTCGACTCCGACATGTATCCTAATCCGAACGGCGAATACTTCTTCCGCATTGACTTTTACTATGAGAGGGCTGAGGACCCTGACAATGCGGTGATTCCGGACGGGACTTACGGCTTCGACGGATTGAACGACGAGCCGGAGTCAGGTCTGCTCGGCAACAGGAGCGGATTCTTCAGGACTGACGACATGAGTTTCCACAAGGACAAGCACGACTTCGAGAATGCCACGTTCACTGTCACGACCACGGAGAAAGGCAAGAGATACCATCTCAAAGCCCTGCTGAACGACGGGAAATTGTATGAAATCACTTACGAAGGTGACATCAAGTTCGACAACCAGTCCGGAGAATCCACCGGAGGAAAGAAAGACCAGCTGCCGCCGCTTGAGAGCGATATCAATGCAGTATTCACAATCGGCGAGGGCTCCATTATCGCACAGCAGGACGACCTGAGCCAGGTAAGCCTTGCCTTCTCGGACATGGCGATTGAGGACGGCCAGCTTACGCCTCCAGGCAATCTGCTCAACATCAATATCATAACAGTTCTCCAGGATGGCAAGATTCCTGAAAGGACATTCTCCATCCAGGCAGATGAATCCGAGAAGAATTTCATTATTCCGGGACAGGAGGAGTATGAGGCCGGCACCTACTACCCTGTATTCTCTTATGTGCAGAACTACGTGACTTCCAACTCCAGCACGACCGGATATGTCAATGGCGGTTCCGTTACAATAAAGAAGAGCGCCAAGGGTTATTCTTTCGACATTGACCTTACCACAAAGGACGGCCACAAGGTCACCGGCAAATACGACGGGGAGTTCCCGCTCTACGGCCCGGGCAATTCGACATTGACAGAAGACTATGAGATTCAGTTCCCGTCAGATACGAAGGCGACAGCCGTTTATTACGGAGACTACTATTCTACAAGTACCGGAAACTGGATGCTCGTCCTGATGCCTGAATCGGAGAAAGGTGACGCATTCTACATGGAATGCTTCCAGAAGGACCTCGATTTCAGCAAAGGCTTCGCATACGGAACCTACACCACTGAGACCACCGGAAAGGACATGACTTTCCTGCCGGGTGAGATCAATGACAATGGACAGCTTGCCTACACTTATTATGCTTACGTCGATGGCAACAACATCTACAATTACGCTCCTATAACAGGAGGAAGCGTGAGCGTAAGCCAGGAAGGTGAAACGACGACCATCACCATCGAAGGCATTGACGACAGCGGTCACAAAGTCAGCGGAAAGTGGTCAGGGACATTGAACTCCATTGACAATTCTTCTGCGACTACAACTCAGGCCGGCAGAAGGACCACCGCAACAGTAGTAAAATGCAACAAGTTATTTTTCAACAAATAGTTAACGTCTTAAAACACAAACTTATGAGACACTCAATTTTTTATGCATCTGCAGCCCTGCTCGCATTGGCAGCCTGCAAAAAGGATGAGCCGAAACTTGAGACACTGGCTCTCGAACCAGCT
>OQVL01001509.1_pt1 | contig 13948 bp, 10 predicted proteins | sample 1691501 | NCBI WGS metagenome assembly OQVL01 (sample SAMN03418253, study PRJEB22391) | human gut metagenome | biome: human-gut; feature: organic feature; material: feces | host: Homo sapiens | place: Tanzania | collected 2013-01
TCACGGACGCCGTGACATCTTCAAAGCCATAGGCTTCCATGGCATCCGGGATCTGCGTAACGTGCAGCTCCGCGTACTCCTGAGCACTCATGGTGGTACCCAGCAGCAAGCCCATGTTCTGGAACACCACGTTGATGGTCATCAGCCCGTCCGTAGAGGAGGCGTACATATCCTGCACGCTGCTGCTGCTCTCTAAGCGGGTCTTCAGCTCCTCGTCGCTAGTGCTCTCACGGACAAAGCCGTTGAGCTCGTCGATCTGCTCATCGGTGTAGAAATACCAGCTGTCGTCCGGGGTGCAGCTGATGCCGGCAAAACGGTTGGTGTAGGTGCCGCCGCTGACGCTGCCCATCTCCGCCCAGCCGATGGCACAGGCCATGGCGGGGCCGCTCATGGCGGTGGCGTAGCCGCCCAGATCCACCAGCACGTCCAGACCGGTCTGCTGGCCCAGCGTCTTGATGATGGTGCCGATCAGCAGGCTGGCAAACAGGCCCTGCGCCATGGCACCCAGCGCCTCAATGAGATAGCGCTGCGGGGTGATGACGATATCCTTGCGTTTTAAGAAATCTTTCACATTTGACATGAGAAACTGCCTTTCTGTTTCAAGATGGTTGATTCGATGCAAAAACTGCATGTCAAGTATAATACCATACACCTGTCAAGACAGCAAGATGAAACGTTGATTTCACTGGAAATATCTGCAATTTTTGGCTTTGTGCAATGTTTTTGCCGGTGCAGACGTATCTGTTTTGGAGCATTTTCTGATACGGAGTCTTGGGCAGCGCAGAGGGCGCACGGCACAGGAGCGGCAATTGACGGGAGCTTGTCTGCGGGTGTATACTGGAACCGTATCCGAAATATGAAATGCTGCCCTCTGCGAGGGCGGCATCCCGATAAATTCAGAAAGTTTGGAGCACAGCATGAAAAAGATGTTCTGGAACAAGTTCAAGGTCCGCAGTGCGGCGGCAGTTCTGGCGGCGGCACTTGCCTTTTCAATGAGCGCACCGCTGGCACTGGCTGCACAGCCGGAGGAAGCGGCAGCGTCTGCCGGGACGGTGCAGGAGGCGGATATGCCCACCCTGCAGCCGGAGACGCCGGAGCTGGCTGCCGAGGACCCGGAGGCACCGCCCGTACAGGCCACAGAAGCCGAAGAAAACAGCACGAATCAGCACACCCCGGAAAACAGCGTTGTACTGACCCCGGAGGAGATCCGTGCCGCACTGGATGCCGGTGCCATGGATGCCGCCGAAGCCCAGTGCATCGACCTGAGCGATGAGAACGGATTTTTCAGCTGGCTGTTCAATTTCCTGTTTGGCTGGCTGGGCAAAGACGAGCCCCAGCCGGAGCCGGTCTACTCCGGCTGGCGCACCTCCGGCGGCAAGACCTACTATTACAGCCAGAGCACCAACAAGCCGGTGGTGGGCATCCAGTGCATCGACAATAAACTCTATTATTTCAATGCGGACGGCGTGCTGGAAAAGGGCAAGACCTTCGGCGTGGACGTTTCCAAGTATCAGAAAAATGTGGACTGGGCGAAGATCAAAAAGGCGGGCGTCAGCTTTGTCATCGTCCGCATCGGCTACCGCGGCTATGGTGAGGCCGGTACGCTGGTGCTGGACCCCATGTTCGAGGAGCATTTCACCAATGTGAAGAACGCAGGCCTGAAGGTGGGCGTGTACTTCTTCAGTCAGGCCACCACCGAAGCGGAAGCCAAGGAGGAAGCCTTTGCCTGCGCCTATGTGCTGAACGGACGCAAGCTGGATTACCCCATCTTCTTTGACACCGAGGCATCCGGCGCTTCCAACGGCTCCGGCCGCGCAGACGGTCTGGGTATGGAGGACCGCACCAAGTGCGCCATCGCCTTCTGTGAGGAGGTCAAGGCACAGGGCTACAAGCCCGGCGTGTACGCCTCTACCCTGTGGTACCGCAAGCGTATCGATCTGAACAGCCTGAAAAAGTATACCATCTGGAACGCACACTATGGCGTTGCCAGCAGCCCCATCGACTGCGCACTGTGGCAGGGCACCTGCACGGCACGTCTGCCCGGCTACAAGGGCGATATGGATGTGAACATCAGCTACATTGGATAAGTGAGGGACCTATGGACCACATTCGCCTGATCGCGTCGGACATGGACGCGACCCTTCTGGACGAACGCAGCCAGCTCCCGCCGGATTTTGCGGAAACGATCCGCGCATTGGCCGGGCAGGGCATCCTGTTTGCCGCCGCCAGCGGCAGACCGCTATATACGTTGGAGACCATGTTCCCGGAACTGCTGGAGGAGATCGTCCTCATTGGCGATAACGGCGGCGCGGCCCGCTGGAAGGGGAAAGATCTGTTTGTGTCCGAAATGCCTGCCGAAGGCTGGCGGCAGCTGGCCCGGAGCACGAAGCAGGCCGGAGATGTGGGCCTTTTGTGCGGACTGCAGGCGGCCTACGCGGAAAAGCGGGATGAAGGATACGATGCCGTGTTCAAGAATTTCTACACCCGGGTGGAGTACGTGGATGACCTGACCGCTGTGGAAGCGGCGGCGGATAAGTTTACCATCTATCTGCCCAACGACGACTCGCAGGAAGCCTTCGACCGGACCTACGGCGCATTCCACACCGGAAATGGCGGTGCATTCTCGGTGGCGGTGGCAGGCAAAAACTGGGTGGACGTGATGAATCCCGGTGTGCACAAGGGCGCAGCACTGGCAAAGGTGGGTGCACTACTGGGCATTCCGGCCGACAGCATGATGGCCTTTGGCGACACCTACAACGATGCCGAGATGCTCACCACCGCAAAGTACGGCTTCCTGATGGAGAACGGCAGCGAACCGCTGCGGGCGCAGGTGCCGTTTCTGGCACCGTCCCACCGGGAATACGGCGTGATGCAGGTGCTGAAACAGGTGCTCCGCCAGAACGGCAAAGTCTCGCCGGAGGATTTTGTGAAGGCACATTGAAGCGGGGGAGACGATTTGGTGTGCTCTCCGCTTTGCTCTGAGCATAAAAAGAGGAAATAATATTTTTATTTGCAACTCCGAAACGGCTGCGGCCGTTTCGGAGTTGCTTTTTCACGGGAAAGGGACGTGAAGGGAAACTGCATCTTATCAAACTCCTCCAGTCTGCTCCGCAGACAGCCCCCTCACGGAGGGGGCCCTTGGCAAAACCGAAAATCGCTCCTCTTCGCCAGAGGGGCGGCGGGCATTTTAAATCGTCATAACCTGCCCGGACTCTGAATAAATTGTTCTCAGAGCAATAAACAGGCTGGGGAGGCATGGGGATATGTTTGTAGTTACACTGAGCAAAACGAGCCTGAAAAAACTGGGTCTTGGCGCCATGTGCTGCGCACTGGTGGTGTGCAGCGCCCTGCTGGGCCGGTTCATCAGCCAGCGCACGGTCACGGTCTCGGCAGCGGTGAACCGGATCGAGAGCGCACAGGATATCCAGACCTGGTTCACCGGCTATGGTCTGGATGTGGACGGCGCGTCCATCACGGCAGATAAGGTAAAGATCCCCCGCAAATGGGATGACAGCTTTTCGGCCTTCAACGGGGTGGTGCAGCAGAGCGGCATGGATCTTGCCCGCTATAAGGGCAAAACGGTGGAAAAATGGACGGCCCTGATCCCGGCAGCCAGCAGCGGCGAGACCAGCCGCTACGGCGTGCTGCTGGTGTATAAGAAAAAGGCTGTGGGGGCCTATCTGCTGGAACGGCCCTCCGGCGTGGTGGTGGGCCTGAAAGACATGCAGGCCGCCATGGCAGAGGCAGAAGCACAGCAGACCTCCGGTGAGGATTACAGCGGTGACTGGGGCGAGCGCCACGACGAGGAACTGACCGACGAAGCACAGCAGACTTCCGGCGAGGACTACAGCGGCGACTGGGGCGAACGCCATGACGAAGAGCTGGATGCGCAGCAGACCTCCGGCGAGCCGGACGCTGCCCCGCAGGCGGTGCCGTACACAGAACTGCCGCTGGATGCGGAAGGCTACCCGGTGGAATGAGCACCGGAATGGCCTGCGAAAACCGGGAACAGCCGGAAAAGCCTTTGGCTCCTGCTGCAAAGCCAAAGGACAAAATGCCCAAAAATTGCGCACAAGCGGAAGAAAAAGTGAAATTTGTGCATTTTTGTCGCATTTGTATGTTCAATTGTACCAAAATTTTGCATAAAAAATTAGCAATATGAAATGGTGAAAAATTCCCGGCTAGGGTTTATAATAGAAGTATCAACCGTGCCGCAGCTGGGCTGCGTCCGGCGCAAGTGCAGAAGCGCCGCACGGGATCTAAGTAAGGAGAAAATGATTATGAAGGAATTCCAGTATACCGTTAAGGATGCATGCGGCATCCACGCTCGTCCCGCCGGCCTGCTCGTCAAGACCGTCAAGGGCTTTGCCAGCAGCGTTACCCTTGAAAAGGACGGCAAGAGCTGTGATATGCGCAAGCTGATGGCTCTGATGGGCATGGGCGTCAAGCAGGGTGAGACCGTTACCATCAAGGTCGAGGGCGACGATGAGGAAGCTGCAGCTGCAGCTGTCCAGAAGTTCCTGACCGAGAACGTCTGATTCCGCAGTTAACATGAGGAAGGCCCTCGCGGGTGAGCTGCGGGGGCTTTTTTTGGACTGTCGGAGCAGTGCGGCCCCGGCACAGATGAAGAAGGAGTAGTGTGCAATGCAGGTAGGCACCGGTAAGAGCATCCTGAATGGCATCGCCATCGGCAAGCTCAAGATCTACAAGAAAAAGGACACCACCATCTCCGCCGCAGAGGTAGCGGATACCGCAGCGGAAGTGGCGCGTTTTGAGGAAGCACAGCAGAAGGCCATTGAGCAGCAGACTGCGCTGTATGAAAAGGCACTGGCAGAGGCTGGCGAAGACATCGCCGAGGTGTTCAACATCCACGCCATGATGCTGGAAGACGACGACTTTGTGGACGCCATCAAGGAGATCATCAACGGCCAGAAAAAGTGCGCCGAGTACGCCGTCAAGACGGCAGGCAACAATCAGGCTGCGGTGTTCGCCGCCATGGACGACCCGTATCTGCAGGCCCGCAGTGCAGACGTCATCGATATCGCACAGGCCATTCTGGACATCCTGCAGGGGGTGGACAACGCCAGCCTGCAGGGCACCGAGCCCAGCATTCTGGTCGCAGAGGATCTGGCCCCGTCTGAGACCGTCCGCATGGATAAGAGCCTGCTGCTGGGCTTTATCACCCGTGAGGGCAGCTCCAACAGCCACACCGCCATTCTGGCCCGCAGCATGAACATCCCCGCCCTGATCCAGTGCAAGGACATTCAGGACGACTGGGACGGCAAGATGGCTGTGGTGGACGGCTACAACGCCTGTGTGTATGTAGACCCCACCCCCGACCTGCTCAAGAGCCTGAAAAAGCGCCAGCAGGAGGACCAGAAAAAGCAGGCCCTGCTGCAGGAGCTGAAGGGCAAGCCCAACACCACGCTGGACGGCAAGACCATCAATGTCTTTGCCAACATCGGCGGCATGAGCGATGTGGGCGCTGTGCAGCAGAACGACGCCGGCGGCGTGGGCCTGTTCCGCACCGAGTTCGTCTACCTGAACTGCAAGGACTTCCCCACCGAGGACTACCAGTTCGAGGCCTACAAGCAGGTGGTGGAGAGTCTGGCTCCCCGCAAGGTGGTCGTCCGCACCTGCGACATCGGTGCCGATAAGACCGTCGATTACATGAAGCTGGATCACGAGGAGAACCCCGCTCTGGGCTACCGCGCCATCCGCATCTGCCTGACCCGCAGGGACTTCTTCAAGACCCAGCTGCGCGCTCTGCTGCGTGCTTCTGCCTACGGCAACATGAGCATCATGTTCCCCATGATCACCAGCCTGCGGGAGCTGCAGGACGCCAAGGCCGTGCTGAACGAGTGCCGCGCGGAGCTCACCGCCGAGGGCGTCAAGTTTGACCAGAACCTCGAAGTGGGTACCATGATCGCGACCCCCGCCGCCGTCCTCGACGACAACGGCGAGGGATACATCTTCCTCACCGCCGCGCTCGCCCCCGACCGCAACGGACGCATGGCCCCCGTGATGGTCTACCTGCGCCCGGACGGCGACGGAAACTACAGCGCAAGCGAATATTCGCGCGGCCTCCACCTCCTCGCGGAGGCGTGGGTTCGCGCGTACGCTGAAGCGTTGTTCTCCGTCCGTCCACTTGTGGTCGACGCGGATGTTGTCGTCGCGGAACGAGACGTAGTTGAACCGCAGGCCCTCGCCCCCCTTCGGCATCCCATGCATCGTCCCCACCGGGTACTTCACCCCGTCGATGCCCGCGCGGGCAAAGGCGTCCTGCGCGCTCCGCCAGAAGATCGCAAGATTGTCGGAATACACGCTGATGCGGACGACGCGCAGCGGCCCGGCCTTTGCGCGCTCCTCCAGATACCAGTTCACCGCCGTGGTCTTTCCGTAGCCCATGGGGGCGACCACGGTGGTCAGGGCGCAGCGGGAGATGGGCCGCAGGCTCTCCTGCAGCCGCTCGGATATGTAGATCGTATTCAGATTCCACTTCAGCTTTGGCATAGCGCTTCCTCCGTGCGGCGATGTGCTCTGACCATATTTTATACGAAAACCGGCCCGCTCGCAAGCGGCAAAAAGAAAAGAGGAATGCGCGGCATCCCTCTTTTCTTCTCTGCTGTTTTATGCGTTGATGGCCTCGTCATAGACGGCGGTGGCGGCGGAATAGCTCGCCAGGAGCTTATCGCGGAAGGTGTTGACCAGCTCCTCGTTTCCGTACACGGAGAGCACGCTCTGCCCGACCGTGACGATGACCAGCTTATCCGGGAAGCCGCACATCCAGTGCTTGGCCTGAATGGTCGTGCGCAGGTCGTCCGCGAGCCTGGCGACGTTGTTCGCGTCGGCGACATGGAACGCGCCGCAGGTGAAGGTGTTCAGATTCATCATGTGAACGAGCGAGGCGGCGCTGTCGATGAGCGAAGCGTCGTCCGCCGGGAAGGTGAGCAGATAGCTGAGGCTGTCGGCATTGCTCACGTCGAAGCTGCCGGGCGCGCCGTCTACGGCGTGCTCGGAATCCCCTCCGGCGGCAGGGAACTTTTCTTCATCGCTGTATGTATTCCAGATCGCGTTGAGGATCGTCAGCGCGTCGTCGACAGCCGCGGCGGGCTTGTCCTCTGCCGGGGTCTCGGGCTTGGGCGTCTCGGTCGGCGGCTCTGCGCTCGTTCCCTCCGCAGGCTTTTCAGCCGGCTTGGGCTCGGGCTTCTGCTCGGGCTGCTTGGCAGGCTCCTTTTCCGGCTCCCCGGCAGGCTCCTGCTTGGGCTTGCTGTTGTCAGCCGGCTGCGTCTGCTCCGGCTTGCTGTCCGCCGGCTCCTGCTCTGTTGGCTGCGTCTGCTCGGGCTGCTCCGGCTCGTCGGGCGTCCCGGTCGTTCCGCCGGACTGCTCCTCTCCGCCGCCCTGCTCCTGCGAAGGCGCGTTGTCGTCGTCGGCCGGCGCGGCGTCCTTGCTGCCGCAGGCGGCGAGAGACAGCAGCATCGTGAGGATGAGAATGAGGGAAAGCGTTCGTTTCATGCGAATGGTTCTCCTTGATAGATCGTTCTTTTGACCGCGTGCCGCGGCCCTGCATGAATAGACGAAGGAAAGCAGAAAAAAGTTCCGGATCTTTCGATGCTTTTTTCGGGCGCGTTTTGCTCAGCCCACGCGCAGCTCGTAGTTGACGATATCGAGGTAGCGGCCGAATTTCAGCCCCACCTCATGCAGGGTGCCGGAGCAGGTGAAGCCGAATTTCTCATGCAGGCGGACGCTCGCCGCGTTGCCGCCCGCGATGACGGAAACGACCGTGTGCGTGTCCGCGTCCTCGCGCGCCAGACGGAGAACGGCCTCCATCAGCGCGCTCGCAATGCCGCGGCCGCGGCTCTCGGGCGCGACGTAAACGGAAAGCTCAACGGTTTGCAGATAGGCGTCGAAGTCGCGGTAGGGCGAGAGCGAGGCGTAGCCGAGGACCTTACCGTCCTCCTCCGCCACGAGCAGCGGATGGTTGCCGGTGTTGTGCGCGGCGAACCACGCCTCCCCCGCCGCGCCCGCGCGGGGCTCTACGTCGAAGGTCGCCGTGCCGTTTTTCACCTCGTAGTTGTAAATGTCGAGCATCGCGGAAAGATCGCGGCGCTCTGCCGTGCGAATGTTCATCAAATGCTCTCCTTTTCAGGAAAACAGGCCGAGCTGTTCGCCATTTTCGCCGTTTTCCGGATCGTCCTCGGCCTTGCCGCCGAGCAGCGCCAGAAATTCGTCCTCCGTGAGCACCGGAACGCCCAGCTCCTGCGCCTTGCGCAGCTTGCTTCCGGCGGCCTCTCCGGCGACCACATAGCTTGTCTTTTTGGAGACGGAGCCGGCGGCCTTGCCGCCGTGGTCGGCGATGAGCGCCTCGGCCTCGTCGCGCGTGAAGCGCGTGAGCGAGCCGGTGAGCACAAAGGTCTTGCCCGCAAAGCGCAGGTCCTGCGGGGCTTCCGTGCTGGTCATGTTGACGCCTGCGTTTTTCAGGCTTTCGATGAGGTCGCGGGACTGCCCGTCCGCGAACCAGCGCTGCAGGAACTGCGCGGTGATCTCGCCGATGTCATCCACGGCGGTCAGCTCCTCGACCGTGGCGTTCATCAGCGCGTCCATCGAGCCGAAGCGCTGCGCGAGCACACGCGCGGCCTTTGTGCCGATCTGGCGGATGCCGAGGGCGCAGAGCAGCTTGGAAAGATCGTTCTGCTTGGAGCGATCAATGGCGGCGACGGCGTTCTGCGCGCTCTTGAGGCCCATGCGGTCGAGCTGCGCAAGCGTTTGCACATCGAGACTGTAAAGGTCGGACGCCTTGCGGACAAGCCCGGCGTTCACCAGCTGCTCGAGCAGCGCGGGGCCGACGCCGTCAATGTCCATCGCCTCGCGCGAGGTGAAGTGTGTGAGGTTGCGCAGCAGCTGCGCGGGACACTCCGCGCCCGTGCAGCGCGTGGCGCTCTCGCCCTCGGCGCGGTAGACCGGCGCGCCGCAGACCGGACAGCGGTCCGGCAGACGGTAGGGCTGCGTGCCGTCGGGACGCTTGTCCTTCAGCACGCGCACGACCTCGGGAATGATCTCGCCCGCCTTGCGCACCACGATGGCGTCGCCGACGCGGATGTCCTTCTCGTCGATGAAGTCCTGGTTGTGGAGCGTCGCGTTCGTGACGGTCGTTCCGGCCAGATGCACCGGCTCAAAGACCGCCTTCGGCGTCAGCACGCCCGTGCGCCCCACCTGCACGACGATGTCCGTCACGCGGGTCTCCTTCTCCTCGGGAGGGTACTTGTAGGCGATGGCCCAGCGCGGCACCTTGCTCGTCGAGCCGAGAATTTCACGGTCTGTAAGGCTATTCAGCTTTACAACTGCGCCGTCCATATCGTAGGGCAGCTCCGCGCGCTCCTCGCCGAGACGGCGGATCTCCGCGAGCGCGTCCTGCACGTTGTCGACCACCTTGTTGCCGATGACCTTGAATTTCTGCGTGCGCAGATAAGCAAGCGTCTCGGCGTGGGTCGTGAAGGTCCGTCCCTCGGCGAGCTGGAGGTTGAAAACGGCAATATCCAGCCGGCGCTTCGCCGCGATCCTCGGGTCAAGCTGGCGCAGCGAGCCGGCGGCGGCGTTGCGGGGATTGGCAAAGGTCTGCTCCCCGTTCTCCTCGCGCTCGGCGTTGAGCGCGGCAAAGACCTTCTTCGCCATGTAGACCTCGCCGCGCACGATGAGGCGCGGCAGCTTCTCCGGCAGCACCATGGGAATGGACTGGATCGTGCGCAGATTCTCCGTCACGTCCTCGCCCACGCGCCCATCGCCGCGCGTGGCGCCGCGGACGAACACGCCGTCGCGGTACTCGAGCGCGACGGACAGACCGTCCACCTTCGGCTCCACGCTGTATTCGACGTGCTCGAGCTGCTCACGCACCTTCTCGTCGAAGTCCACGACCTCGGCGTCGGAGAAGGAGTCCTGCAGGCTCTCGAGCGGGACGGCGTGCGTCACCGGCTCGAACTTCGTCAGCGCCATGCCGCCCACGCGCTGCGTGGGCGAGTCCGGCGTGATCTCCTCGGGGTGCTCCTTCTCCAGATTGGCCAGCTCGCGCTGGAGCATATCGTATTCATAGTCGCTGATGCTCGGCTCGTCGAGCACATAGTAGCGGTACGAGTGTGCGTTGAGCGTGTCGCGCAGCTCCTTTATGCGTTCCTTGTAGTCCATGGCGTTCTCCCCTTTTATCCGGCGTTGTTCATAATGAAGTCCTCGGCGGTGGAGGACATATCCTCGCGTGTGTCGAAGTAGGTGTAGGTATCCGGCACGGAGCCGACGATGACCGTCTCGGCGACGGCGCAGCGGTTGGTGACCTTGGTGACGGTCGAAAAGCCCGGCAGCAGGACGCTCACATACACGTCCACCACCAGCCGGATCTCGTGACGCGTCTGGTTGATGCCCGCGGAGGCGAAGGCATTCTCAAAGTGCGCCGAGGACGAGCCGACCGACTGCATTTTGATGTGCAGGAGCGGCCCGCGGCCCGCGAGCAGCGGCGAACCGGTCAGGCTCCCGAGCGGGATGGCCAGCTCGCGCGTGGAGACCTCCGAGAGCCTTTGCAGCACGTCCGCGAGCACGGCGGACTGCAATCGGTTGAACTCCGCCATGTTGCTCTTGACCGCCGTGATGTGTCCCTCGTTGTCCTTTTCCAGCGAGATCAGGCGGTCGTAGTCCACACCGGCGTCGTAGAGCGTTTCGTTCACCGAGGTGTTCACGACGCGCGTGACGGCGTTCGAGACGCGCGCGGTGGCAAGGCTCGTGAGAATGGGCCGAAGCTGCGTCATCGCGGTGACGGCGAGCGCGATGAGCGCGGCGCAGACAAGGAAAAGCAGCAGCCGGCGTTTCTCCCGCCCCGTCATGCCGCGGCGCATATAGCGGCGCATGGGCGTTCCCCCTTTCGGGAGAATCTATGCGCCCACGGCTTTTCCCTATTCGCCGAGCTTTTTCACCATTTCCTTGTAGGCCCTGCCGCGCTCCATAAAGTTCGCGTAGCAGTCGAAGGCGGCGCAGGCGGGCGAGAGCGTCACCACATCGCCGCTCTCGGCGCAGAAGTAGGCGGCGTCCACCGCCTCCCGCAGGTCCTTGCAGCGGAGGATCCGCGGCCGCCCCGCTGCGGTCTCATAGGCTTCGCTCTCCACCACCGCGCGCTCGATGGCGTCGGCGGTCGCGCCGCAGAGGATGAGCGTCTTGACGTGCTCGACCACCTCGGGCGCAAGGGGTGCAAAGGGAATGTGCTTGTCATACCCGCCCGCGATCAGCACGACCTTGTGCGGGAAGGCGCGCAGCCCTGCGATGGTGCGCGTGGGACTGGTGGCGATGGAATCGTTGTAATAGCGGACGCCGTGCAGCTCGCGCACGAACTCGATGCGGTGCTCCACACCGGCAAACTCCCGCGCGACGCGGCGGACGGTCTCATCGCGCACAAGTCCGTCCACGGCAAGGAGCGCCGCCATATAGTTTTCCACATTGTGCCAGCCGGGAAGGCGGATGTCCGCCAGCGGCAGGACCTCGCGCTCCCCTGCCGCATCGCGCAGCCAGATCGCGCCGCCGCGCACGAACGCGCCGTCGGCGACCTCCTCCTGCCGCGAGAACAGACGCGCACGTCCGACCGCCTTGCCGCTCAGATCGCGCGTGATGGCGTTGTCGGCGTTGAAGATGGCGGTGTCCCGCGCGCTCTGGTGCAGGTAAATATTTTCCTTGGACGCGATGTACTCCGCCATGTCGCGGTGCACGTCCAGATGGTTCGGGGCGAGGTTCGTCAGCACCGCGACCTGCGGCGAGTACGGCATATCCATCAGCTGGAACGACGAAAGCTCCAGCACCGCAAGATCGTCCGGCGTCATCTGCTCCGCGTCCGCGAGCAGCGGACGGCCGATGTTGCCGCCGAGCCACACGCGCCGTCCCTCGGCCTTGAGAAGCTCGGCAATGACGCTCGCGGTGGTGGTCTTGCCGTCGCTGCCGGTCACGCCGAGAATGGGACACGGACAGACGGCGAAGAACGCCTCCATCTCGCTCGTGATGACCGCGCCGTGCGCCTTCGCCTCCAGCAGTTCCGGCACGTCGGGCCGCATCCCGGGCGTGCGGAAGACGACGTCCGCGTCCAGATCGCGCAGATAACCCTCGCCGAGGTGCAGCACCGCGCCGAGCGCCTCGTAGTGCGCCGCCGCGCCGCCGAGCGCCGCGCGCTCCTTCCTGTCGCAGGCGATGACCTTCACACCGTTCCGCGCCAGCAGCTCCACGAGCGGACGGTTGCTCACGCCGAGGCCGATGACCGCGGCGGTCTTTCCCTTCATGCCTTGCAGATATTCGTGCAGCGTCATACACAAATACTCCCCTCTGAACATTCGCAATATATAAAATTATACCGCGCCTGCCGTATTTTATCAACGATTTCCCTGCACAAATTTTCTTTTGCATTTTCCCTATGCTTGCCGCGCAACGGCAAAGCGGCGTTCTTCCCCCTTGACTTTGCCCGCTTCGTCCTTTACAATAAGGAGCGCGAGTAAGACAGGCGGTCGCGCGGCAAAGCCGAAAGGCTTGCTGTGAGGAAAGTCCGGGCTCCACAGGGCAAGGATAACGGGTAACGCCCGCCCAGAGCGATCTGAGGAAAAGTGCAACAGAAATAGACTACCCGTAGCAATATGGGAAAAGGTGGAAAGGTGCGGTAAGAGCGCACCCGTCGGCTCGAGAGTGTCCGATGCTGTAAACTCTATCCGGAGCAACACCGGTATGGGAGCAATAGGTTGGCCCGACCGCTCCCGGGGTGGCTGGAGTACCGCGGCAACGCGGCGCGTAGATAGATGACTGCCAGATACAGAACCCGGCTTACAGTCTTGCTCGCATGAAATATGGAAGGGGACGGCACGCTGCCGTCCCCTTCGCCTTGCTCACAGGGTGTAGTCCTTCATCCAGTCGTTTCGCCCCGCGGCAGACGGCGCGGGGGCTTCCGCCTCGCCCCGTGCGCGGGCGTAGCGCTGCGCCGCGCCCTGACTGCGGCGCTCGCGCTGGCGCTCCCACTTCTTTGTGTCGCGCTCGATGCTGTTTGCCATGAAGCGGAACGCCATGCGCGTCTGTTCGTCGAGCGCCGGGTAGGAGGCGAGCGCAGTCTCCGGTGAAAGCGGCTGCTTTGCCGTCCGTTCGGCGTAGTCGAACAGCGCCAGGAGCAGCTCGCCGCGCTGCTCCGCACAGAGCGCGGCAAGGCTGGACGCAGCGTCAAAGTAAAGAACAAAGCCTTTTTTCTCGGTCATGTGGTTTTCCTCCTTGCCGGTAAGGGAAAAACCGCGTTCTGATGCCGGTTTTGGTGCAACAAAAGCGGAAAAGCTCTCAGAATTTTCTAAATTTACAAAGGACTCTATGCTTTGAAAACATGAACAGGATTGCCGTTATAGTGATAGTAACAGTGATAGTAAGAGTTATTGCTATAGTAAGAGTGATGGCGCTTCCGGCGCGGTGCGCCGTGCGGCGCAGAAAAGAAAAAAACAACCCCCACCGGTTATTTCACGGCAGAGGTTGTTCTGTATATCGCAGTCAGAGCATCGTATATCACAACTGACCGGTTTCCAGGAACGGCTGAAACCCTTGCTATATAAGGCTTAGTCCTCGGTCTCCCAGTTGTGGTAGGTGTTCTGCACGTCCTCGTTGTCCTCGAGCATATCAAGCAGCTTTTCCATGTTCTTGACGTCCTCCTCGCTCGTGAGCTTGACGTAGGTCTGCGGGACGAGGCTGATGTCGGCGCTGGCAAAGGTGTAGCCCTTGGCTTCGAGCGCGGCGATGACGTCGTTGAAGGCGTCGGGATCGGTGGTGATCTCAAACACGGGACCGTCGGCGGTGAAGTCGGCTGCGCCGGCCTCGAGCGCGTCCATCATGACGGTGTCCTCATCGTAGTCGCCGTCCTCGTTGTCGATGATGATGACGCCCTTGCGGTCGAACGACCAGCTGACGC
>OQVL01001512.1_pt1 | contig 13943 bp, 6 predicted proteins | sample 1691501 | NCBI WGS metagenome assembly OQVL01 (sample SAMN03418253, study PRJEB22391) | human gut metagenome | biome: human-gut; feature: organic feature; material: feces | host: Homo sapiens | place: Tanzania | collected 2013-01
GGACGGCCACGGACTATCGTCCGGGTGGCCTCAAGAGACATAAGGGCTGACGCCGAGGGAGGGGGCGGCGGACTGTTTTTGGGCTGACGCGAAGCGGGGTTTTCTGTTACGGGAGGACGGATTTTTTGTTATGGGGGAGCGGATTGTGTACTGATCCGAGAAAAAAAACGGGGTGGCACGTGCGGTTTGACGGTGTTTTTGTGACGGGGCGGCTAAGGGCAGAAACATGATGGGCGGTTGGGCATGGAGGGGGTGGGCTCATACATATATATAATACTACGGCCTCGCGCGTATATTATTATATATATATGTGCAATATTTGTGTATTTGCAGAATGGCAACCTTGGCGTGCAAGTGTGGAGTGACATTATGACGTGGAATAAATCCTTCCACTGCTACGCGATTGGGCTTTTGGGGAGTCAAGCATTTTGACAACTGCTATCTCTGAATGAAGTGTTGGTCATGGCGTTTATCTCAAATACACATACAACATTATTCTCCGTGTTAATGTTTGTATAAAATGGGGGGGTAATTCTTAAACAATTACATTTGCATACATTTTGTCAGAATTAGTTTTCGAGCAGTAAAGCTAACGGGATAATGAGAGGATATACCGACTCTTTCAATCTGTTGATAATAAATAGAGATTGCAGACTTTGCAAAAATAGGAATCGACTCGTTTATCCATTAACTTATTGATTTGTTAACCAATTCAGTCAACGTGTAATAAGTATATGCTCAAATTTTGTTTATATAATGTCGGGTATCAGTCAATAAGTTTTGGTTTCGGCACACATAACTCATTGCGTCCACGCTTCGACCTTAAAATCTGACACTGGCACTACACCATTCGTATCAACAGACTTAGGGCATTTACAGAGACATATATGGTATAACTTTAGATTTTATATATGGCACAAGAGCACTCACTGATTGCCAATTCGGGCATTCAAGTTATTACGCTATCGTTAGACATAAACACCCAGGATAAATTTAAGATGTGGTATCATGAATGGCACGACACAGCTCAAGGCGAATGGCTGCTCGCGCCAGTACATGAACTGCGCACGGAGGACGCTTGCTATTACTATAACAAGCAGGAACTGTTTAGGGGTGGATATTTGAATGACTCGACTGCAGAGATAGATGTGAACGACTTGAAACTTGACGGTATCATGCCGCTCAGGATTGATGATGATAATTGTAATGGTGTGGAGGGTGAAATCTACTGCATGAGTTTTTCAGACCGCAGCAACGATTTAGCATGTTTCGAGGGAGTGTGGCTTCCGCTGCCATACTTTTTCAAGCGTACAGCCAAGCGTTTTGAGTTTGGCCCGTTTAATTGGGCCCGCATGAAGTTGCTGCCTGCTGGTGAGGACAAAGGTATAAAGCATTACAACGTGGTGCTTGCGTTTGACACGCGAGCGTGCTACGAGGAGGATGGCTACATGGAGTGCCCGGTGTTTCCGGACGCCTTTAAGAATGACATGGACTTTGAGTTGTGCAGTAACGAGTTTATGGTGATGGATTATTGCTCGCCCGATAATAGCTGCAACTATGTGGACACTTATTTGTTGCATTTGGTTCACCCCGATGTACAACAGGTGCAGCAATTAAAAGGCACTCGCGTGCGCCGCACATCTTACATAGCCTCGTATGCATTTTTGATTAACTATCTTGCGCAAAAAGGAGCTTTGCCCCGAATAAAGCTGTACAAAGACACCGATGTGGAGGTGAAGGACGTGGACATGGTGGTTGACATTGGCAACTCGCGCACCACTGCACTGCTTATTGAGGACCATGCCAATTTCAACCAAGTGCGGCAACTTGAGCTGACGGATTATACCAATTTGGTGGTTGAAACAGACGATGGCCTTGCTGTGAACAAGCATGACAAGCCTTTTGACATGCGTTTGGCCTTTCGTAAGGCCAGTTTTGGCGATTTTGGCATGAAAGACAGCCGTCAGTTTGTATACCCCAGTTTGGTGCGCCTTGGCGAGGAGGCCAACACACTCATACATTTAAGCACGGGTGATGCAGAATCGCTATCGACCTACTCGAGTCCCAAACGCTATTTGTGGGACTGGCGTCCGAACAAGGAAGAATGGAAATTTATGGTGCTTGACGGCGAACCTGACAGCCACATACTGAACTTGCGCGGCATTACCAACCAGCTGAAGCGTGACGGCCAACTTGACTTAGGCGGCCATGGCGGGAGTTCGTTCCATTACTCTCGCCGCTCACTGATGACTTTTGCCTTTTTGGAAATGCTGGTACAAGCACGCACGCAGATAAATAGCGAGTCGTACCGTTCGGTGCGCAACGGATTTGGCAAGCCTTCAGTGCCGCGTCGTATACGCCGCGTGGTAGTAACATGCCCCACTGCCATGTCGGGAGTGGAGCGCGACGCGCTTGTGCAATGCGCCAAAGATGCGGTTGTGCTGCTTGAAAACTTTGGATACGATGATCCTGCAGACAACACCACTCCGGGCAAATCGGTTGAGATAGTGCCTGCGGTCACGCCAAGAAGTGGCGAACGTGCATGGTACTACGACGAGGCCACCTGTGCGCAGTTGGTGTATATGTATGGCGAGGTCGGTCAGAAGTACAAGGGTTGCTGCAGCGAGTTTTTCAGTCTTTATGGCAAGATGGAAGATGGCGACACGCAGCCAAGCATTACGGTTGGGTCGCTCGACATAGGTGCCGGCACTACCGATTTGATGGTGAGCAAATACACCTATACTAAGGGAGACGTAACCACCATCACGCCCGACCCGCGCTTTTACGACAGCTATTACTTTGCTGGCGACGACATGTTGCAGGCCTTGGTCAAACATGTCATGATACTTGGCCCGGAGAGTGCGTTCAGGAAGAAGTTGGAGGGCCTTACGGACAAGCAGTATCGTCAAAAGATGAAGGATTTCTTTGGTAAGGACTATAATGGTCAGACAGTAGCCGACAGAATGCTTCGAAGGGACTTTAACATTCAGTATTCGATGCCGCTGATGTGCCACTTTCTTGAATTGATGAAGGAAGGCAGCAAGAATTGTGTTGTGAAATATGCCGATGTATTTGCAGAATGCCCGCCTAACGCGATGGTAATAAATGGTTTTGCTGAACGTATGGGCATAAATGTGACCGAGTTGTCGTGGAAATACGACAGTGAAGCGGTGCAACAAATTGTGCACAAGGAGTTTGAGCCCTTGCTCAAGAAAGTGGCCACCATTATGTTTTCGTACGCCTGCGATGTGGTGCTGCTTTCGGGGCGTCCAGCATCGCTCCCGGCCATACGTGATATATTTTTGAAATACTACCCTGTGTCACCCAACCGTCTCATTGTGCTCAACAACTATTATGTAGGCGACTGGTACCCCTTTGGCGAGAATACAGGCCACGTTAAGAATGCCAAGACTATTGTAGCCATGGGCGGTGTGATTGGTCATTATGCTTCGGCACTTTCTAATTTGGACAAGTTCTCCATCAACCTTGACTTGCTTGACAAGCACTTGACGTCGACGGTCAACTACATTGAAGCCTCACGCGACGGGCAGCCTATCGACTACTTGATTACTCCCGACAAGAGCTGTGGTGACCTGACAGTGAGCAGCATTCCGCTGACACTCAATGTGCGACAGATTGGTATGGACTCGTATCCAAGCCGTGCCTTGTATACGATAGACTTTAACCGTCACAAGATGGCCGACCGCATAAGGAAGAAGGCCCTGCTGAACGACGAGGGCTGTCTGACCGACGCCAAGGTGGCCGGCCTTGTGGGCGAGGCGGTGGATACGCTAAAGAAACGTATGCCGTTCAGGATAACCATTGAACGCGATGCAGACAACAAAGAGAACCTTAGCATCACTGCCATTACGGACCGTAACGACAACGATGTGACAGAGGGCAATTTGGAGGTACACATTCAGAGCCTTGGCATTGACGGGCAATACTGGCTCGACACGGGAGCATTTGACTTTTAACAAGTAGTTTCATCATGTTACAAGATATAAGACAACACATAGATTTGGTTGACGGCTCGATTGCGTGGGCCAAGGAGCACGGCAAAGAGTCGTTTCCCTGCAACACGTTCAAGGACTGGCGACGCCGGCTCAAGCGCATATATGCGGCATTGGAGGAGAAGTGTTCGGTGGCGGCCTATGGCGAAAGCCAGGTGGGCAAGTCATACTTGATGAGCAGTTTGCTTTCATCGCCCAATTCGCCGTTTGTCATTACCAATGGTGGCAAGGCTTACAGCTTTATCGACGACATTAACCCAAGCGGTGGCAACAATGCCAAGATTGAGTCGACAGGTGTAGTGACACGCTTCACACTGGACGGGGGTAACCCTCTGATGCGCGACTACGTGCGTGTGCGCAACTTGTCGGTGGTAGACATCATTCTGCTTATAGCAGACTCTTACTACAACGATATCAAGATAGACCCCGACAATGTGCTGCGCTACGACGACATCAACCAGGCATTAGAGGAGATGAGCGCTCTGTGGTCGAAGCGCGTGGCTGTGCAGGACAAGATCGACGAGGACGATATAAGAGACATTGTGGACTATCTGCACGACGTGACGGGCAATGCGGCCGGGGCAGTGAACCAGTCGAACTTCGGCAAGGTGGTGGCCCCGGTGATAAAGTATGTGCCTTACGACAAGTGGGTGGACGTGTTCGGCTTGTTGTGGAACCGTAACAAAGAGCTAAACCACCTGTTCGGTGTGCTGATAAACGAGTATAAGAAACTTTGTTTTGAAACGGACGTGTATGTGCCGTTTACAGCTGTGCTGCGCGACAAGGGCACGCTGCTCAAAATTGAATGGCTTGACACGGTGTGTGGCATACACTCCGACACAGGTCATGACGAGATCTACACCGATGTGTATGATGCACGAGGCAATTTGTTGGCGCGCGATTTTCACAAGGGCAACCTTTCGGCCCTGGCTGCCGAACTCACCTTTGAGTTGCCGGCCGAGTTGGCTGAGGATCGTCGCTTTTTGCACAAGCTTGACTTGCTTGACTTTCCTGGCGCGCGCTCGCGCGAGAAATATAAGGAGCGCGAGATAGGTTCGGTGCTGCCCAAGATGCTGCGTCGCGGCAAGGTGGCGTACCTTTTCAACAAGTATTCGCGTTCGCTGCGCATCAGCAGTGTGCTGTTCTGCCACCACAACGACCAAAAAGCCGAGGCTACTATTGGCGAGACCATTAATAGTTGGATTGAAGACAACATAGGCGCCACCCCCGAGGAGCGTGCACACATGCTGAACAGCACCAACGGCATTGCGCCACTGTTCATGATAGCCACAAAGTTCAACATCGACCTTGAAAGGACCAAGACCGACAATGTGTCGAACCCGGACAAGCTTGACGCCCACTGGAACCGCTTTGACACGGTGTTTCCTGAAATAATCAAGCCCGACACATGGCTTGACCACTGGGTTAAGCCAGGGGGGCTGTTCAAGACGGCGGCATTCCAGAACATCTATCCGCTGCGCGACTTTTATTGGTCGGGCAAGAACGGGGTGTTTGACGGCTATAGCGACGGCGTGGTGAAGAGTGAAGAGAAATGTGTGCATACCTTTGAAGACTACCCCGACTACTTTGACAATCTGAAGCAGAGCTTTATGCGCAATGAGTTTGTGAAACGTCACTTTGCCAACCCCGGGCAAACGTGGCATGATGTGGCCACAGTCAACAATGACGGTTCAAAGGCCATCATTCGCAATCTTGACGCCATAGCCGGTGTGCTTGATGCTGCGCGCTGCACGAAATATGGTACGCAGCTCGCCCAAATTAAGGATGAGATGTGCAAGGCCCTGTCGGTGTACTTTGAGCCAGAGGACAAGGAGGCCAAGAATCTGAAGGTAAAGCAAATAGCCAGTGACATAAGGTTGTCGCTAATACTGAGTGTGGGTGAGCGGCCCGAGGTGTTTGGGCGTATCATTGACAGTTTGATGGTGCCGGTAAGCGACCTTCGCGACATAGCCTACGACATTATTATATGCCACGCCGACACGCCCCGGGACTTTTCGATGGTGAACTTTGTGCGCAAGCAGGTTGACATTGACCCCACTGGCAACAAGGCCGACAATGTGCGCAAACTGTGCGAGTATTTTGGCTGTGACACGGCTCAGCTCGAACAGGCTCTGAAGGCCCGCGGCTGCACGGTGGACGAGGTGGTGGAGAGCCAGACAGAGACCCTGACCACCGTGGCCGATGTAGTGGCCAAGCACATAGTAGATTATTGGACGGGCTACATCAACAGCCAGGTCAAGATGCTTGAGCCTATGCTGCCCCATGCCGATGAAGTGGTGTTCATGCTTGCCTCGCTGCTCAAAAAGATGAAGTTGAGAAATGTGCTGGCCGAACGGATTGGGCACTACTGCAATGTGTTCAGCCCTGATGAGCAACTCAATGCCATAGCGGACTATGCCGCGCTCACGCTGAACAACTTTGTGAGTACCGCGGGACGCAGCTACATCAGCGACAGCGAGGCCGATGCCATACGCGCCAAGGCAGAGACGTGCCATATCAAAGTTGACCTCAGCCCTGCTGCATGGACTGTAAGTCGCAAGCCACAACCACTGCTGGAAACGCTGAGGGCATTTGACGCGGCCTCAGACATCAGCCATGTGGACAAGCACACACTCACGCAACTGCCGCTTTGGGACAATTTCCAGCGTTGGGAGAACCTGGTGACCATCGGCCTGCTATATGCCAGTGACATATCGCACACCGACCCTGTGGCCAACGCGCAGATTAAACGCATCATTGACAGTTGCAGCAAACTGTATGGTACGCATAATGATTAACAAACAAAAGAAGATATATGGCAGCACACACATTTCGTGGCAAGCAAAGGTTGTGCTACACGGAGGTGAACGACTTTACCGATTTTCAAGGCATAGGGCATGACCCACTATACAGGAGGTACGACAGCGTGTTGAGCGTGGTAAAAAAGGTTGTGCCTCAGCACCTTTGGCACTTTCTTGCCACGCCCGACTACTTGGAGGATAGCGATCAAATATGCTGGTACGTGGATCAATGGGACGAGCGCCCCACCCGCTTGAACGAACTGTCGGGCCAAGAGCTTGACGAATATCAAGAACTGCTCAAACACACCGTCGAGGCATATAAAATGGCCGCTACGAAACTGGACGGCGACGATCTGCAAATAATGGCCGGTGCCATCAAATATGCGGACTCTGGACAGGTGTACTGCGGCGACGGAAAGGTGTACCTTGTGGCATGGGGCATGAAACCCGCCACACACCGGCACAAGGTGATTGGCACAGTTATTCACGACTATGACTATGTGAAAAAGTTCAAGGTAAGGTTCGATGCCGGCGCACATGGTTCCATTGCACCACTTGACAGAACCGTAAGCTTGGCAGGGGGCACCACGCTGACCGAAACGGAGGTGCCGCAGGTGACAGTTCACGAGGGCTGGACCCTGGTTGGTTGGTTACCTGACATGCCTGTGGGACAGGTGGTGAATGCCGACATGGCCTTTACTGCCCAGTACGACCAATGTCCGCCCCCTGTGCCACCGCATGTTGAAGATTGTGCGCCCGATGCCGGAGAGGAGAATGATGGGGCGGACGATGACTATAAAGAAGAGGACACTTGCTACAACTGCCGATTTGAGGCTGGCGAGCATGGCACGCTGAACGGGCCTGCCACACTGCACAAAACCGCTGGCAGCACCATTGGCAGCAATGAGGTGCCTGCTGTCACGCCCCACAAAGGCTACCGCTTTACGGGGTGGAGCAGTTCGCCCGTCAATGCCGCAGTTGATGGCGACAAGGTGTTTGTAGCACAATACGAGAGGGTGGTGCCATGGTATAAGCGATGGTGGTTGTGGCTCACTGGCAGCGGTTGCTTGAAATGGCTGCTGTGGCTGCTGCTTGCCCTGCTGCTTGGGCTGTTGCTCATTGGGGTGCTCAAGGGGTGCGAGGGTTGCACTGGCCACCATACCCCCGTAAATGGTGTGGTGCCTGCCGACACCCTGACGCGTGCCGACGGCAGCATGGTGGACGACAACGGCTATGCCCGCCCCGTGACGGGCGATGACGGCCAGTTGCCCGACGACGAAATGATTGTGGCCCCCGTCATGGGCGAGGGGGGCAGCGAACCGCCCATTGTTGAGCAGCCCGGAGCCCCGAGCATCATGGCCAACCGCCTGTTCCTGTTTATGGAGGAGGAGAACGACAATGTGGAGACCCTTGCACGCGACTTTAAGCGTGCTTACCCTGGCGAGCAATACGGCATTATTGGCTATGACAAGGAGGTAAAACTGCTTGTTATACAAGTGCCCGAGGCCGAACGGAACCATATCCGCCAAACAATCAACCGCCGCATACCAGGGCACAAGTTTATTGTGTTTGACGAGGAGGTGTACGAACTAAACGGCCAGGCGAGCACCCAGTCTGAGCCGGCCGGCTGGCACCTTGGCGCCATTCACCTTAAACAAGGGTGGGCCTGTACCAAGGGTAGTGCCAACGTCAAAGTGGCCATCGTAGACGACGGCATTCAGGCTGGGCACCCCATGTTCAAGGGACGGATAGTTGACGCCTACAACGTGTTTACTCAGAACAACACGCTGAGCATGGGCGAAGGACATGGCACACACACCGCTGCACTGGCAGCGGGAAGTGCCGACTATTATAACAGAGGCGCCTCGGGCGTGGCCCCAGGGTGTCAGATTATGCCCATTCAGGTGTTTGACAACAAACGATGCCCGTTGTCGGCCCTGGTGGCCGGTGTGATGTATGCGCTGCACCACAATGCCGATGTGGTAAACATATCGATAGGTCCGTCGTTTAAGGGGCTGAATGTGCTGCCCGTTGAGCAGCAGGCCGAAATAGCGCGCACACAGTTTCGCAATGTGGCGCTGCTCTGGGCACGTGTGTGCCAACTTGCAGCCCGCAAGCGCGCCATATTGGTGTTTGCAGCAGGCAATGACGACATACTCACCAGCATTCCGCCCGAAAACCGCAATGCCTCATCAATAGTGGTCACGGCTGTCGACCCCCGACTGTGTCCCACCTCATTCACCAACTACGGCCCAGGTTCAGACATATCGGCTCCAGGCAAGGGCATTAGCAGTGCCTTCCCTGTCAACACCTTTAAGATGCTTGACGGCACGAGCATGGCTGCCCCCATTGTGACTGGCACCATTGCGCTGATGAAATCGCTCAAAAAGGACCTTACGGTGGCTCAGGCACGCAACGTGCTTTACCGCACGGGGGCTGCTGTGTACGGCAACATTCCCCCCATGGTGCTGGTTGACAAGGCGCTTGAGGCGGTAAGACAGGGCAATTTCAGTGCACCGGCCGAGCGAGCTATCACACCTGTGCCTGGCGGGGCGGGGGCTGGCGGCAGTTCACAGGCCAACCCCATTGCAAGCCCTGCTGGCAACATGCCCCCGCCCACCACTGCAACGCCCCAGCCCGCAGGCGGCACGGACTACGATGCCATCAGGCGCAAGATTGCGGCTTACAAACAAAAGATTGAAGAACTTGAGAAACTCTTACCACACAAATAACAACCATGGCTAATAAAATGAACAACCAATATTCGTGGAACCAGACGCTAAAGTTTTCGTGGGGCCACATCATAGCCTTTACAGCACTGATATTTGCCAGTTACGTGGCCTATATGGGCGCGTTTTACCAGAATGGCGGCGACTTTGGTGAAGCGGCCGTCAAAGTGGGCGGCATCGATGTAGCACTGCTTGTAACCTTTATTGGCGCGCAAATGTGCAAGGGCAGCGACCACAAATTTGGACGTTGCATCATAGTAGAACGCGTGCTTATAGTACTCTGCCCTGTGGCCCTTGTATGGGCACTGATGCCGGCCAACCACTTTTGGACTGTTTTTGGCGAACGCGACCAGATTGAAACAGAGTTTGAGCAGTCGATTGGCAAAACGCGGCAGATGTTTGACGGCTACGACCAGTATGCCAACAACCGCATAGCCCAGTACGAGACCACGCTCAACACCCTCAGCAGTCAGAAGGCGCTATACCGCGCCCTATGCGCCAAGGCAGGTCTTGACGGTACGAACGATGCCATGGTGAAAGCCAACTACATTGAGGCTCTCAGGCTGCAGCTGCTGTCGGAGAACACTGACAGCTTGCGGCAGTCGGCCACGGCCTGGATTGACAAGGCCGAACAGGGGGTGAGCGTGTGGAATGCCTTCCTTGTGGGCAACGTCAAGCTCATTTCGTCGGCCATTGAGGGTTGGCACAACAAATTGAACGAAGTGTCAACCCCTGTGCTGAGCAATGAAACGGCCACGGGACAAGAGGTAATGCCTTACAGCGAGGCCGACCAATCATACGATGAGGCGCAGCAAAGCCTGAAGCAACTGAGCAGCATCTACACCAAAGCCGACGAGGGTGTGTGTATGGCCACCGTATGGAGCGGTGTGCTGCTGTATGCCATGCTGCTATTCCCCTACCTGTTGCAGCGGCGCAACGAAAAGGCCAAGGGCTACTACACGCTGCTGCCCGGCGGCAAGCATCGTGGGCGCGGCAGCTCGCTTACGCCACAAAGGCAGAGCAAAGGGCGCAAACCGACACAACCAGCCCCCGCAAACAATCATGCAAACGACAACGACGACATATTTAGTGGAACCTTTTAACACCACATTGCCCATAATATATCATGATACAGAAGAAGAAATTGCTCAAAGACCTACAACAGTACTCTGCCAGCGAGATAGCCGAGGCGGTACGTAGCGGAGTTGTAACGATTTATGAGTTAGAGAAAGGCACGGAAGGGGCTTTCACGCCTTTGCTCCGAAAAAGGGTTGAAACCATCTTGGCCGCACCGCCCGAGCCTGCCGTTGAGCCTCAGCCTCAGAGTGCGCCAACGAACACGGTCGCCGTTGAACAGCCCGTTGCGCCCGTTGCCGAACCTGCTGCAGAGCCTCAGCCACAGAGCGCGCCTGCCGACCAAGCAGAGCCGCAGACTGACAATAAGGGTATGTTCCGCAGCCCATTCTCATTCAAGGGACGCATACGCAGGCTCGAGTATGGGCTATCGTTCGTCATATACATTTTCACTTACGCAATTATCGGCATAATATTTGGAGGCTTAAGTACAAATGGTAGTGAAGCGGCAGCCATGATGACTATTGTCGAATTAGTGATTGCCCTGCCATTATACTGGTTCATCATTGCCCAAAACTGCAAGCGGTGCCATGATGTGAACAGTTCGGGCTGGATGCAGCTTATTCCCTTCTACATGCTATTCTTGTTATTTGTTCGCGGCACCATCGGGGTTAACAAGTATGGCAAGGATCCTAAAGAGTAACATATATCACAACACACTATATGCCAACAAAAGATTACATATTAGATAACGTGGCAGGCTATAAGGCCGAGGACCTGTACGGCTTTATAAACAAGGGCCTTGTCACCTTTGACGAACTGTGCAACGACACCAATGGCGAGTTCAGCCCCAAGGTGCGCCAAGAGCTGAAGCGTATGCTTGAGCATGGCGACGATGACGAATGGGCCAGCGCACAGGCCGCGCACACCATTGAGGCAGTGCAGCACTATTTGGACACCTTTGCCGAGGGAAAGTTCCGCCCAGAGGCCCGTGCACTGAAGGCGCAGATTGAACGTGAACAAGCCGATGCCGCGGCCCAGGAGAGCACCGAGAGTGCTTGGGAAACGCTTGACAAAAACGACATTGACGCACTGAACGACTTTGTGACTAACAATCCTGACAGCGTGCATGCGGCAGAAGCCAACCAGCGCATAAATGACCTGCTGCTTGACTGCATCATGGACTATGACATTGACACGCTGATTGACGAGATCAAGCAAATTCTGAACGATGAAAAGACCACTGCCTCGTACAAGAATGCCAACATTGCCAGCAAAATAAGGGACTACATAGACAAAGGCTATGCCACCAAAGCGGAGTTCCTTGACAAACTGAAGGAGGACTGCAATCTGCTGAATGCGTCGGCTGTCAAGCACTTGATAGACAACGAGCACCTCATCACCTATGCCGACTTGTCGGGCATAGGCATTGGCAAGCAGTTTATCAAGGCCATGCAAAATGGTCAACAGACCGACAACTATACCAACATCCGCAACCTGGACCGCATACACAAGCAGAGCACCGAGGTTTACTTTTGGGGCATCCCCTCATCGGGCAAGAGTTGTGCCTTGGGGGCCATACTAAGTGTGGCCGGCAGCGGCAGGGTGGCCAAGGTGATGGACGCCGACACGGCCTCGCAGGGCTATGGCTACATGACTTACCTGACAAGCCATTTCCCACAGAACGGCGAGGTGGGCACGCTGCTGGGCCGCACGCCTGTTGAAGCTTTCTACGAGATGGGATTTGATCTGACCGACGAGGGCAACCGCACGCACCCCATCACCTGCATTGACATGGCGGGCGAGCTGATGAACTGCATGTTCAAGAGCAATGCTGACATGCCGTTAGAGGAAAAACAGCTGAACATGCTTGACACGATGACCAAAGTGCTAATAGACAACCGCTCGACCAACCGCAAGATACACTTTTTTGTGATTGAATATGGCGGTGAGGACCGCATTTACGATGGTTACCACCAGGACGTTTTCCTTAAAGGTGCTCTGTCGTATATTAAGGATACGGGCATATTCAAAAAGGAGACTGACGCCATCTTTATCATGGTGACCAAGGTGGACAAGATGAAGCCCGTCACGCGCGACGCCATCACCCAATATGTAAAGGACAACTACCTGGGCTTTTACAACGTATTGGACAAGATATGCCGCGACAACGAGATTAACGGCAAGAAGGTTGAAATTTTGGCATTCTCGTTAGGCAAAGTCTGCTTTCAGAACTACTGCAAGTTTGACCCGAAACCTGCCGAGAATGTGGTGAACATCATGCTTGACCATTCGGCGAGCAACCGCGGTGGCAAATCAGGTTTTATTAGTAAAATATTGAGAGGATAAAAATCATGGAAAAACAACATAAGTTAGGCATAGTTGTCAAGAACAGCACCATAGCAACTATATTTGAAAAAAATGCGGAGCAAAGCTGGAGCACACATACTGGCGACGATATGTCAATACCAATGAACAAGTTCACTTTCAACAGCGACGATACTGAGCCTGTCTTCTACGTCAAATTCTTAGGTATGAAGGGCTATTTGCTGGCATTGGTTTTTCCCGATTGCGGGGCTACCCGCAGTGGTTCCTATTTTACGGTATGGGTGCATGTGCCCGCCGCGTGCGGCATATCGGACACTGAGACTGTCGAAGTTATTGAACAAATAAAGAAGGTCGCAAAGACGGGCAATTACGCAAGCAACCCCATCTTTGACAAAATAGCCGACAAGCCGTATTCGGACAAGGGCGTACTGGTGCCCGCCGTCAGCACCATCTGTTCTGACCCCAAAGCCAGCAAGTACGGCGTAAGGCGACTCACTGACTTTACGCTGCAAGAACTGCTTGGCAATAGTATTGCACAACATGAGTATGCCAAGTACAAAGGCATATTCTTGCTCAACAAGTCGGTTGGTTTCGACAACGACTTCGAGGAATTAGTGGCTGAGCTCAAAGAGGTGCGCACTCTGCAGGCACCTAAAACGCAGGAAGGCTTTAAGCCATACATCATCAATGTGGCGGGGGAGGACGTGCCCTTTACCAAAGCTGTGGAATATCCCGACGGGGCTGATGTGTGCATAGAATGGCAGATGAAGGGCTACAAGCCCATAAGCAAAAAGGCCAAGGTGACAGCCAAGGAGGAGGACTTTCAGAATAGCATAAAGATAAATGCCAAAGAAGACATTTACAAAGAAGTGCACCGCGACAATATCAAGGTGTATGGCTCTGATGGTAACCCCATTACTAATTTTGAGGTTTGGCTTAATAGGCTGCCACAGGACAATAGTACATTCTACGTGCCCACACGCGGCGAATGCCAAATC
>OQVL01001514.1_pt1 | contig 13941 bp, 13 predicted proteins | sample 1691501 | NCBI WGS metagenome assembly OQVL01 (sample SAMN03418253, study PRJEB22391) | human gut metagenome | biome: human-gut; feature: organic feature; material: feces | host: Homo sapiens | place: Tanzania | collected 2013-01
CATTTCCCCATCACCATCGACTACGGCAACAACATCTTCGATGATCCTTTCCACCTCCCTGTTTGAATTGTTTGATTCGTTGGTTCCTCTAATAATACGGACAAGAAAGGGTTGGGAGGCGGAGCAAGTAGAGATTGGTTACTCAATGTACTCGTAATAGTAGAATGCGTCCGTAGGGGATGGTATATCCAATGTGATAGTACCTTCAATGGCAAGTTCGAATTCTTGCGTCTGTGTCTCTGCATACATGGTATGCCTCTCTTCATCTCCATATTCATTACTGAATATCAAGTCTATGTCTGTAGGCTGGTCTGAAATATATACATTTACTAATGTGCCACCTCCTGAATTATCCGATACCCTTATTGTCACATTCTGTGTTTCCTTTATAATATCAATGCTATTTACATATCCGTCAGCAAGGGCCTGTGATGGATTAACAAAAGACATAGACCAATTTGTATCATTGTAATCCAAGTCAGCTGTAGCCGGTAATGTATAATTATAGGTATTAGAACTGCTCGGGACGGTAAATGTAAAGGTTTGTGTTGTGGAGCCTGTGGATTTCCATTTACACCTCAAGGTAACATCTCGTGTAAAATTACCTTCCAAACAAGAAAATTCCAAATGGGCTGATTTTTTCCCGTTATAGGGAGCAGGATATGGGCTAACCTGTATTGTTCGTTTTGAATCACTATTCTTGCATGCATTGAACCTGATTTCCGTTATTCCGGGAATGAAATAAAATTCTTCCTTTTCCTTTTCAAATGTAAGTCCTGCGCTTATGTCAGAGAGAGTAATCTTTATCTTTGATGTGTAATATATCTTTGTTATTGTCAAGCTTGTATAGGTGCTTGTAACTGCTGAAATATTGTTGTAGTCGGCAATTTCTCCTTGTGTCTGTAGTGTGACTTTTGCTCCACCGTATTGGGTTGGGGCATTACCATTATACATATATGTTTCATTTTCATATACACAGAGAACGATTTTGAGGGATGCGGTACTGTATGGCTGTAACCGTTCTGAATATGGGAGTTTATTGCCATAATAAGCGGAATTTTGGTAGTAGTTTTGTGCAATAGTGGTAGTTTTCGGGCAAAATGTACTTTTATAATATTCATTATTGCTATTTGGTTTGGGGAATAGATGCGTATATTCTGAGACATAACACTGCCTAAGATCTGATATTCTCAATGCTTTTTGACTCGGGTAAAATGTTAGTCGGCTACTAAGATTATAGTCTGTAGCCTCCGTACTATTAAAAATACCATACGGATAAAAATATATGGTAGGTATGGCGCTGCCGCCTTGTACTACCCTCGGGTCTGTAGTTGTTAATACAAAATATACCACCGCGCCGCTATTAACGACCTGCACCCTTTCCAGGGGTGTCCCTTCGGCCAGCTTGGGTACTTCTCCGAATTGCATTACATATTAATTCGTACTGACTTTCATCAGTAAGCGGAGAGGATGGGATTCGAACCCATGCGCCCTTTCGGACAAACGGTTTTCAAGACCGCCTCGTTATGACCACTTCGATACCTCTCCGGATCGAAAACTCTCTTGTCAAGCAAGAAGTATTATAGCACAGCTTTGCATTTCTGTCAATTGTTTTTCGGTACTTTTTCTTTGTTTGTCACAAAAAAAATTGCAAATAAATCGTTAACTTTCGCGAAAAGACGATGCATTCTATTATTCAATATGTTATACTATGTTAGAGAAAAAAAGACATTTTTTGTGCATCTTGTGATGTCATTGTCTTTACTCCGTACTTAGCTCTATCAGGAGGGTCATTTTATATGATTTACACTGTTACATTAAATCCTTGCCTGGATTATCTCGTCGCAGTTCCTGATTTTAAATCAGGCCGCGTCAACCGCGCCGGTTATGAACGTCTCATGCCCGGCGGCAAAGGCATCAATGTTGCATATGCTCTTCATATTTTGAAGGAACCAAGCTTGGCTCTCGGATTTGTCGCCGGATTTACCGGCTCAGAGATCGAGCGAATTATGAGCAAAGATGGAATCCCACACGATTTCCTCCCGCTCAAGACCGGATTCAGCCGCATTGACGTCCAGATGGTAGATGCCATCGAAAGCTCTATCAACGGCATCGGTCCGCTCGCGACACAGGATGACATTGATGCACTGTGTGAGAAGCTACAGAATTTGCAGGACGGAGACACCATTGTTCTGTCCGGTTCCGTCCCGCGCGGCGCCAAGGACAATGTATACGGCGAAATTCTCCGTTCCATATCGCACAAGGATTTGTATGTCGTTGTGGACGCCAAGCGCCCGCTGCTGCTGCATACGCTCAAATATCGTCCGTTCCTCATCAAACCAAACATGCAGGAAATGACAGATATTTTCTTTCAGGACATGTCCTCTGTATCTACAGACGACATTGTTCGCTACATGAAAACCCTGCAGAGCATGGGTGCACGCAATATTTTGGTGTCCATGGGCTCTGCCGGCGCGCTGCTTTTGACCGAGGACGGCAAAATTTATCATCACAGCGCGATGAAGGGCAAGGTTTGCAACACGGTCGGCTGCGGCGATTCCATGCTCGCAGGCTTCCTGTCCGGCTTCCACAAAAACCACGACATGATTGAGGCCTTCCATTTATCGCTGGCAGCGGCATCCGCCAACGCCTTTCACGACGGGCGCGGCACATACGAGCAAATCATGCGGCTCAATTCCATTCTGCAAAACGAATCTGCCGATGTATTTACTGTCGCGGAGCAAGACGCGTAAAAATTTCAGACAATGCTGCGAGGGCTGTCAGTTTGTTGCTGACAGCCCTCTTTTCACGCCAAGTTCTAGGAGGATGATTATGCAATTTCAAAGAAGCGCATGATCAGCTGTGCTGCCTGTGCACGTGTTGTCGTGCCGCGCGGAGACAACGTATTCTGTGCGGTTCCGTTGACAATCTGCTTTGCAACCGCCCATCGCATCGCGTTCTGTGCCCACGCGGAGACCGCACCGGCATCGGTATAGCTGTCCAGTGCGTCCTGTGCGGACACGTCCGCGCCCTGCTTCTGCGCATAGGTATACAAAATCTTTACCGCCTGCTCACGGGTTACTGCATCGTTCGGTCCGAACATTCCGTGTCCATATCCCGAAACAATACCATTTTGTGCCGCCCATGCAACAGCCGTTGCATACCAGCTGTCTGCAGATACATCTTGGAATGTGCTGTTCTGCTCGGCCGCCGGTTTTCCTGCTGCATTGTACAGAATTTGCACGAGCATCGCACGGCTTAACGTCTGATTCGGTGCAAACAAAGCATTTCCAACACCGTTCATCGTTCCGCTCGCCAATGCCGTGTCTACTGCCTCATGATACCATGCGGACTCGTCTACATCTCGGAACAATGCCGACGGGCAATTGCTGCCGTCACACGCATATGTATCTCCCTGTACCAGAACGCCGCTGCGCATGGTCCATGTGTTCAGATCCGATGCCTGCACGCCATAGTTTGAGAAATCCAACACCTGTGCCCGCACAACACGGTTGAGTGCCGTCTTGACGCGGTATGCCTCTGTGCTGTCCGCTGCAAAGCCATTGTTGTTTTCCGCTGTGCCTTTGATATTCTGAGACGGCGCATCGACTGCGACGCTCTCGCCGCCATTATTCAGCGTTGCCTGTGTATTATACCAAGAATTGGTTACCTGTGAATTCTTGACAAAGGAACCTGCGAGCGCACCGATGCAGTCAATTTTTTTGACCGCAGTGACATTGCCGGTCGCATAGCAGTTGTGCTCTTCGCCGTATTCCAGTCCGCACAGACCGCCTGCCGCGCCGCCGGTTTCATCCTCTGCCTGTCCCTGCTCATGGTCGTACAGAGACACTGTTACATCACCGGTCGCATAGGTATTTGCCATCAGACCCCAGACATTGATGCCCGCAATGCCGCCTGCTTCCAGCCAGTTCTCACCGGTGGTTTCTGCCGCCGTGACATCAACATCAGAAGAAGAATTGAGCACCGCACCGCAATATTCATACCCCATCAGGCCGCCAGCCCAGATGTTCTTGCCGGTATTTTTTACGGACAGCGAACCGTCTACATGGCAGTTATCAATGACTGCGCCACGGCGGCTTTCCTTGCTGTTTTTCGGGCTTGTCTTGCCAACCAATGTGCCAATCGTCACTTCATCCTGCGAATAGACATTCATCTTAACATCCGTCAGATTGACATTGCGTACAACCGCATCCGAGCCAAGCACAGAGAACAAACCAATGATTTTTTCATCTGCAGCCGGTGCATATGCCTGCTGCTCGGTTCCCATCGTCATGCCTTCAATCGTATAACCGTGACCGTCAAAGGTTCCATTGAACGGGGCGCCATCGTTGCCGATGGAATCCCAATCCGAACCGGAAATATCAATATTTGCACCCAGCGACACATAACAGCCGGAGTAATTATATTCATCTACCGATTTTGCAAATTTTCTCAACTGCTTGGCAGTAGAAATGACATACGGATGCGCTTGTGTGCCGTTGCCGGTGGTAAAGAAGGACAAATCGACTTCATTTCCCTCCGCTTTTTTCAGAGCGGAGTTGACAGCGCCCAAAATACCTTCACTGCTGTACGTTGCGCCGGAAACCGTGTCGAGGTCTGTAGTCTGCTTTTCAATAATGCTATCCATCAGCACAGCCGCCTTATTCCAATACGACTGCGTATCCGAATGCGAAACAACATCAATTTTTGTTACCGTATTATCTTTCACCGTTACCGCCAGCGTGACCAAGCCATAATAGCCCTGCGCAGAGCCTTCATAGGTGCCGTCTTTATACGAACCCTCTCGAATGTTGACAGCAAATGACGGTGCCGCGACGCTCGCCGTGAGACAAAGTCCCATCGCCAAAGCGCTCAAACGCTTCCAACCGGATTTGAACTTCATGTATACTCCTCCTTTAATTAGTTAATGCTAATTTATGTAAAGTAGTATACTATCTGATATTTTTTCTGTCAATAGAATTTATCCCGTTTTTATCAGATAATTTTTACAAAATTCACATTCTAATTGTTAGCGTGTATGAACTTCTCCATTATGCACCGAGCAGTCCGCATTTGCATAAGATAGAGCATCTCTATACAGAAAGGATGCATCGCAATGGAAACCAAGCCAAATGAGGCTCGTCCGGCTGTCACGCCGCAGGCGGCGCAGTCCGGTCCCGGATATGTCTTGAATTACAATCTGCTGGCACTGGCAATGGGTTTTGTCCCAGATCAGGTTTGGCAGAATATTTATCAAGAGGACGTCGCATTGGCGCGCGGCACAATTTTTGCGGATCTTGACAAGCCATTTATCGGAGAGGAGGCTGTTTCCTGTGACTGAAAAGCAAAAGGCAATGCGCGATGTACAGGAGCACGGGTTTGCCGCCGTAGATGCCTCTCTGTATTTAGACAGCCATCCGGACGATGAGGCAGCTGTACAATATTTCCGCAATGTCTGCAAAAAACAACAGCAGGCACAAGAGGTATATCAAAAGCATTTCGGATCGCTCAAGCACCAAGATGCAGGCAGCACCGGCCGATGGAATTGGGCAGACGATCCATGGCCGTGGGAGGAGGTATAAATCATGTGGGCATACGAAAAAAATCTCATGTATCCGGTACGCATTGCCAATCCCGATCCGGCAATGGCAAAGCTCATCATCACGCAGCTCGGCGGTCCGGATGGCGAGCTGGGCGCGGCGATGCGCTATTTGACCCAGCGGTTCGCACAGCCATATGCACAGGGCAAAGCTGTTTTGACCGACATTGGCACAGAGGAACTTGCGCACTGCGAAATGATCGGCGCAATCGTCTATCAGCTCACCCGCTGTCTGACACCGGAGCAAATCAAGCAAAGCGGATTTGACGCATATTTTGTTGACCACACCAATGGTATTTATCCGCAGGCTGCAAGCGGCACGCCGTTTTCTGCGGCAACCTTGCAATCTACCGGTGATGCGATTGCTGATTTGTTTGAAGATATGGCAGCCGAGCAAAAAGCACGCCTGACGTATGACAATCTGCTGCGGCTGATTGACGATCCCGATGTGCGAGATCCCATTAAGTTTCTGCGTGAACGTGAAATCGTGCATTTCCAGCGCTTCGGTGAGGCTCTGCGCGATGTACAGGAAAACCTCGATGCCAAAAACTATTATGCATACAATCCCTCGTTTGATGCAGGCTGCGTCAAACGGCTTAAAAAGTGCTGAACATGCAAAAACGAGCTGTCTCGATATGAGACAGCTCGCTTCTGTTCATTTATTTTCTGCGATTACTTGTGATTGAATGCATCACGAACGGACATTGCGTACTGTACATTGGTTACGCCCTTTACATAAGAACGTGCGAGCTTTTGGAAGAAATTCATAGTTGTTACCTCTTTTTTATGATACATAAATTGGTTTACTTGTTATCCATGTAATGACCAAAGGTCTGCGTCACAGAATTTGCATACTGTGCATGCATGACACCCTTGATATAAGACTGTGCGAGCTTCTGAAAAAAGCTGCATGATTTTTCTTTTCTCATAGCCGAAACGCTGCCGGTCTGCATTTGCTTTGTCATGTTGCATTCCCCTCTTTCTGCGATTATCATACTGCAAACAGCGGCAGTTTGTCCATTTCTATTTTATATAACTTTGCATGTTTTTTCTCTCCACTTCTTGTACACATTCCCGTCATCGTTCACAAAAACAGTTATTCCGAATTATGCACAATATGCAGGAGTTTTTCTTGAATTTTGCCATATTTCAGGAATTATTTGCCGTATCTCTGATATGCTTTTCGATTTATGACAGTTGTTTACAAAAAGCACTGGATATATATAAAAGGCAGATGTACAACTTGTACATCTGCCAAAATCCGGTTTATTTTTTAATCGCGGTAACCGTTCGGGTTGTTCTTCTGCCAATTCCAAGAATCGCGGCACATCTCCAGAATACCGTTCTGTGCCTTCCAGCCCAATTCCTTCTCTGCCTTGGTCGGGTCAGAATAGCAGGTGGCAATATCACCCGCGCGGCGCGGCTTGATGGAATACGGAATCGTCAGGTTATTTGCCTTTTCGAATGCATGGACAACGTCCAAAACCGAATAGCCCTGACCGGTTCCCAAATTATAAATCGCCATGCCGCACTTCTTTTCAATTGCAGCCAATGCCTTGACATGGCCATCTGCCAAGTCTACGACATGAATGTAATCCCGCACACCAGTTCCGTCCGGTGTATCGTAATCGTCGCCAAAGACGCCCAGCTCCGGACGCTTGCCAACAGCTACCTGCGTGATATACGGCATCAAATTGTTCGGAATGCCGTTGGGATCTTCACCAATTTTTCCGGACGGATGCGCACCGATCGGATTGAAATATCGAAGCAGAACTACATTCCATTCCGGATCTGCCTTCTGCATATCCATCATGATCTGCTCAATCATGCTCTTGGTCTGGCCGTACGGATTGGTGCACTGACCCTTCGGGCATTCCTCTGTAATCGGAATCACTGCCGGATTGCCATAAACCGTTGCAGAGGACGAGAAAATGATATTTTTGCAGCCATGCTTGCGCATCACATCCAGCAGAACAAGCGTACCAGAGATATTATTTTCATAATATTCCAACGGTTTCTCTACCGATTCACCGACTGCCTTGAGTCCTGCAAAATGAATGCAGCAATCAAATGCGTGGTTTTCCATCACCTTGGTCAGGCCTTCTCGGTCACGGATATCTACCTGATAGAACGGAACCGGCTTGCCGGTAATTTCGGTTACACGCTGCAAGGATTTTTCCGAAGCATTGCTCAGATTGTCCACAACAACGACATCATGTCCCGCTTTTTGCAGTTCAATGACTGTGTGGCTGCCAATATATCCGGCACCGCCGGTAATCAAAATATTCATTGTACATTCTCCTTTTTTAAGCAATTCGCTTGACATCTTTATTATACTGCCAGATTGCTTTTCGTACAATGCCTTTTTTCGGTCGCAGCATTTGGTGCACACAACGTATTATTTTTTTAAAATTCCATATTGCTGTAAAAGTGCCGTCCGTTTTTGTCCAATCTGAATGCTCTGAACAGCTGTATGGCTCTCTTTGCGATAGTGTAAAAGCCGATCTCCCCACGCAAGCGGCAGCAAAAATGGTTTTTTCTGCAAATACGAATATCTTCCCTGCAATTCTTTTGCTTTTGGAAAAACAGTTCGCAAAATTTGCATTTTTTTCTGTTTTCCTTGTTTTTGTGCCGCAACTGCGTGCAGCGTCATCGTACTGCTGTGTTTACGGCTTCCGCTCGCTCCGCCATAAATGCCGGAATCAAGCAAATCTTCCAGCATAGCTGTTTCATCCAGCTGCATATCCTTCCAGCACGCCGGCAGACAGGCTGTTTCACAATCTAGGGTCAAATACGCTTGTCCTATGCGAAACAATGCCGCGGCAAAGACATCTGCATGTATGTTCCGGCACTGCACGACAAGTTTATCCCACTGAATCTGTGCACCGTATGTATTGGCATACAGTACGATATCACAGACTTGTCGAATGCCAAACCCGCTGTGCATAAAATGCTTGAGCGCATGGCAAAGCAGGTAAAACAGATGATCTGTGTGCTGCATACTGCGCAGCAATACGCCATCCACAAAGATTTCCACAGGCTGTGCATGAATCTGTGTAAAGTAGCAATTCCAATCGCCATATGCGTCGGAATCCGGAGAAAATAACTGCTGATGCAGTTCAAGATACAGCGGACTGTTTGTTTTTTGATACGACACTTCAAATTGTGTTTGCAAATCAGGCCGCTGAACCATCGGTTTCATACCATATTTTAGAAGAAACTCGTGACACGCCGCAAATTGTTCCGGCGCAACAAACAGATCTTCATCCGCAGACACGCGTTCATCCGGATTGGGGTACAATTGCCGGCATATAATACCTTTGACCACGCACGGCGTGATACCATGCTCACGCAGCGCTGTGTATAGGCGCAGAAATTCCGTTGTTTTTTGCGTTTGCACCAGCACTTGCTGCAGGGTCTGCCGCTTCCACGCCCGCATCAGTTCCGGCACCTGCTTTGCCGCAGGGCAATGGCATACCGCCTCATAGATCATCGGTCCCACCTTGTGCTGCTGGGCAAGCTGAAACAGCGCCCGCCAGTCGGATGGGGAAACCGATTCCCACGACACGGTTTGATTGTTTAACGCCGCACGAAGGGCGGAGAGAAAGTAAGTTTGAAAAGTTTGCATTGTTTCTTTTATTCCGTTACTTGTTTTTTATATTCTGATGGCAAATTAGCCACGAGATGAATTCTCTTACCGCTCCTTGTCCGCCGCACATCTTGCAAACATAATCTACATTGTTTTTCACTTTCTCTACAGCATCAGCGGGACATCCCGATATCCCGCTATATTGAATGCATTCCAGATCATTCAGGTCATCTCCTATATACGCTATATTTTCTGCATGCACTTGATACTTATCAGCAATTTCTTTTAATTTCTTCAACTTATTTCCCACATCTTGGTGAAGTTCTGCTATATGCAGTTCTTCCGCCCTTCTTTCAACAATTGCTGATTTTCTTCCTGTTATAATAACGGGAATAATGGAATGCTCAGGAAGTATCTGCGCGATCGCATAGCCGTCTTTTACATGAAATGCTTTCATCACTTCTCCTGTATCCCCTATATAAATTGCTCCATCAGTCAATGTTCCATCTACATCCATCACAAGCAGCTGTATCATCCAATAATCCCCGCTTTATAAATATCTTGCATTAAAATAGAACCAACTACACAATCCGAACTATCTAAAACTGGCATTCCTGTAATGCGAAAGTCACTCATTTTCTGTAATGCATTGACCGCCATATCTTGGCTGTTAATATACTTTGGCAATTTCGTCATGACATGATCTACCATTTCTTGATAAACATCTACACCGTGCTCTAACATGCGCCGAAGATCTCCATCCGTAATGATTCCTTTCAGCTTATTTTCTTGATCAACAATCGTGACCATGCTCAGCCCTTTGCTGCTCATCTCTATAATTGCACTGCGCAAAGTGCTTCCCTGCTGGACAACGGCATTTTCATCGCCAGTATGCATAACATTCTCAACCTTAACCAACAACTTTTTACCCAGTGCACCAGCCGGATGATGAAGCGCAAAATCATTTTTTGTATAATTACGCAATTTGGATGCCACCACTGCAATAGCATCTCCCAATACTAACAGTGCAGTAGTACTGCTAGTCGGAGCAAGGTGCATATAACACGCTTCTTCAAAATGCGGAAAATAAAAATGATATTGACATTCCTTCGCAAGAATAGATCTTGAATTTCCAGTTATCGCCACAGTAATACACTGAATTTCATGAAGTGTTGGAAGCAGTCGAACAATCTCATCGCTTTCTCCACTATTGCTCATGAGAAGCACCACATCATTTTTTGCAACCATTCCCAAATCACCGTGCATCGCTTCTCCGGGATGCATAAAGAATGATGGTGTACCCAAACTTGCCAATGATGCAGCAATCTTTGCGCCAATATGACCTGATTTTCCCATGCCACTGACAATCACTTTTCCAGTACAGTTTACTACAAGCTGCACAATGGTTTCAAAATCTTTCCCTAGACTCTTTTGGGTTTTCTGTAAGGCGGTAATTTCTGTATCAAATACCCATTGTGCTTCTTTTACAATGTCCATGTTACATCTCCGTATGCACTGCACGGTACACCAGTTTAAGCTTTTTCAGCAAGGTTTCCATTTCGCCCAACGGCACCATATTTGGACCATCTGACTTTGCATGATCTGGATTCGGATGTGTTTCCATAAAAAGCCCATCTACTCCAACTGCCACTGCCGCTTTCGCCAAATACTCTACATACTCTCGATTTCCACCGGTGCTTGTTCCATTCCCCCCCGGCTTTTGTACACTATGCGTTGCATCAAAAATCACAGGAACACCAAATTCTTTCATAACACGCAGTCCCGTCATATCTACAACCAATGTATTGTACCCAAAGCTCGTTCCTCGTTCGCACAACATAACATTTTGATTGCCCGATTGACGTACTTTTTCAAGGCAGTTTTTCATATCCCACGGCGCAAGAAATTGTGCTTTCTTAATGTTTACACACTTTCCCGTCTTTGCTGCAGCCACCAACAAATCAGTCTGCCGGCATAAAAATGCGGGAATCTGCAAGATATCAGCGACTTCTGCCACCGGTTCCGCCTGCCACGGCTCATGAATATCTGTGCAGATTGGCAAACCGACTGTTGTTTTCACTTTTTTTAAAATACGCAGTCCTTCTGCTAATCCAGGACCACGAAATCCGTCAATAGATGTCCGGTTTGCCTTATCAAAGGAAGCTTTAAACGTATAGGGAATCCCCAGCTGCTCGGTTATATTCTTCATCTGTTGTGCAATGGAAAGCACTTGTTCTTCCGATTCGATTACACAAGGACCTGCAATTAATTGAAACATGATTCATCCCTCTTCTCTTTAATTTTTCTTTTCATCAGATAAAAGATATATCCTGCTGCTGTTGACATGAGCGCAACCATCAAGTAAATCCATACACTGCTTTCAATTTTCTTACCAACTGTCTCAATAAACATAGGATGGATACAGTAAACGAGAGTGCTGATACTTCCAAGCAGAGCAACAAAATCCGTCTTTCTTACATTTCGAGTCTTTGCAAGCTCCAGAGTTAAATGAAACAAGAAGTATGCCGTTGGCAGGGTGCAGATAATAAACGATACTTTCTCGATGCCTAAATGCCGCAACGTAAACGTTTCAGCAGTCAGGAACCCAAGCGAAATTATAAAGCCAATTGCATAACGCCACCCAGCGCGTCTCTCTCTGCTGACCTGAACTCCAAGCAAGATTAACGGAGGCAAAATTGGGAACATGGAAAAATGACTCAGCGGGCCGAGTGACGGCAAAATCCCTACCGGCAAAAACGATTTATATGTATAAGTGAAAATCGCAATTGCCCAGCAGACTAATATCAGCAGCCATTGACATTTGGCAGAGACCAATCTAAGGAGCATATACACCAATGGCAATGAGTAGAGCAGATAAAGTAAATACCACAAGTGATAATGCGAGCCGCTTGTCATCGTGGCAAATGCATAATCTACAAATGCTATGGGCGAAAAATAGCCTGTCTGAACCCAAGAAGGAATGGAAAACACCAGATAAAGGCACGTCCAAATAAAGTATAGTATGAATGCCTTTTTCCATTGGTGGATAAATACGTTTAAATTGCTATTTGTATTTTCAAGGCGGTCTCCGAATGACAGTTTATTGCCAAGATAATACCCCGTACATACCGCGAAAAACGGAACAGCTACCCTACAGATGATTTGAACCACGACAAAATAAAGCGTATTATTCAAGTCAGAAAAAATCGCTGTGTGAATTCCTATCACCAAGAGTGCCGCAAGATATTTTGCAATATCTACCGCCGGATTTCTATTTTGCGCCATACCTTATACCAAACCGTTCTCGGTCATATACCGCTCCACCTGCACACGGTCTTTCGGTGTATCCACGGAAAGTGTCTTGCAATGTGCATTGATATAATAACAATCTTTTCGATTTTCGATAAATCGGAAAGAGTCATTCTCTTCGATCTTCTCTACCGGTCCGCGAGGCGTGTCATGATAATATTCTAATGCTTTATGAGTAAATGCTCCTACTCCTACAAACTTTTGATAAGCGTAATTCATTTCTCCTTTAGGAAATGGAATCGGCGCCCGAGAGATAAACAGGCAAATCCCATCTTTATTTGTGACAATTTTCAAATTCGTCGGGTCAACAACCTCTACAGGATTAGAAAAGTCAGTCATCAAATTGGACACATAGAAACCGTCTGTCGGAATGGTTTCTGGAATGCATTTGATAATATCCTTTGCCAATACCAACGGTTCATCACCATTAACCATAACATAGAGATCTGCTTCAATCTTATGCGAAACTTCATACAACCGTTCTGTTGCCGTTTCACAATCTGTGGAAGTCATAATAACTTCTGCTCCAAATCCTTCTGCCACACGCCGAATTTCTTCATTGTCAGTAGCAACATAAACTTCCTCAAAGCATTCTACTTCTTTCGAATGCTTCCACACCCAATACAACATGGGCTTTCCGCAAATTTGCGCCAGTGGCTTCATGTGAAAGCGAGACGAGCCGCCCCGCGCCGGGATCATACCGATGATTTTCATTGCGTATTCCTCCTACTATGTAAATTCTCATCTTTTATGTCGAACATTAACTGCTTTTTCAAATAACCAATAAAGCAGATAATTTTTTGTCTTCAAGATTTTAAGAACCATTGGGTTCTCATTTTTTCCAGAAGCATGCTTCAAACAAAATTGAAATTCTTTGCTGGATAGCACCCGTTGATTATAGAACATCTTTTTGATCCATGGGGCAGAGTTTCTTTCGTCAAAAATATTAGGGAATAGATTTAAAAACAGATATAACCAGCTGTCACAGTACGCAGCAAGATTTTCTTCTCCAATAAATGGAATTCGTCCATAAAAGGGAAATAAATGCATTGCAAGCCAATCCGGTTCATATGTATGCATGATACTTTCAGTTCGTTGCACGTACACATATAGTTGTTGTGATAAGTATATATAATCATCACAATATTTTAGGTATTGCAGATTAAAATCCACATCTTCAAAAATATTTTCCTTCTCACAAAAATGTAATTGATACTTTTTTATTTTCTCAGCAACATAAATTTTATTCCAAACATATGCCGATAACCCCATTAAATACGCTTGATAATAGTCTGTTTTTGAGGCTTTTGAGATATCTCCTTCTTGAAATTCATATAATTTTTCTGAATCATCAATTCTGATTAGATTACAAAATATTGATGCATTTGGGTTCTTTTTTATTTGCTCATACAAGCATGCACACCATTGCGGACTAACGTAATCA
>OQVL01001516.1_pt1 | contig 13932 bp, 12 predicted proteins | sample 1691501 | NCBI WGS metagenome assembly OQVL01 (sample SAMN03418253, study PRJEB22391) | human gut metagenome | biome: human-gut; feature: organic feature; material: feces | host: Homo sapiens | place: Tanzania | collected 2013-01
CGAGAGGTCAGCAGTTCGAGTCTGCTATTCTCCACCAACTTTGAAGACCTGAAAGCTAAGACTTTCGGGTCTTTTTTGCGTTTTCACAAACTTTTTGAGGCAAATTAAAAAACACAAATACGGGCGCTTTTTGAAATACGTCCAAAATTTAAGAACATAGGATTGCCGTCTCAATTTTAGCCTCATTGAGGCAATGCGCGTATATATTCATTGTCGTGCTAACAGTCTCGTAACCTAAAAATTCCTGCATCTGTTGAGGTGTTACTCCGCTGGCTATTAACAATGAAGCTTCCGTATGCCCTCTATATCCGGCTGTCCATCGAGGATTACAAATACGACAGTCTGAGTATTGAGAATCAGAGCCTTGTCCTCCATGAGTACGCGGCTTCCATGCCGGAAGCCCTGAACGCAGAGGTCATGGAGTTCATCGACAACGGGTACAGCGGCACGAATTTTGAGCGTCCGCAGGTGCAGAAGCTCATTGAGCTGGTGCGGGCCAACCAGATCGACTGCACCATCGTCAAGGATTATTGTAGGATAATAGGACTAAAATATTTTGAAAGGTACTCAACAAACGGCAAAAAAATGTCCGTTGTAAAGTAGAGGGGTTAATTCAACACCTCTGCTGTTCCTTGAAAACCGAATAGTTCAGTGCTGCGGATATTTCCGCTTTTGCGAAGCAACACAGCTTCCGACGCCATGACCTCCCGCAAGGGAGTGAGCGCCCCCCCCGGAGAGCTATAACAGCCGTGTGGTGCGGCTGCTTGCGACGATGCAGGAGTCGGGTACAATGATGCTCTCGTCCTTCCTCGGAAGGGCGGCTCGGAGCGTTCCTCGGAGGGGTGAGATTTCCGTGATACCGGTTGCCGCCGGTAGTCCGCAGCATTCCCGGAGCTGCAAAGCTCTTCTGGCAGGTGCGCGAGCTGCAAATATGCCGGAGCATGAAACAAACCCAAAAGAAACTTACGCAGACCGATAGAAGATACAATAGGTACGCTTGTGCATTATGCGAAAAACAAAATCAAATTACGAATGAGCAAAGTTTGAATACAATTGCCGTCTGTCGATGAAATTTTATTAAATTACTTATGACATCCGTACCAATAGTTATTTAAAAAAGTAGTGATTTTCAGCTAATTCGGCTTGAAATCAGTACTTTTTTGCTATATGAGATGCGTTAAAATTCGCTTGACGATGAAATTGCTAAAAAGTGCTTAAAATCAAGCAAAATTACGCGTTATTACAGACGTGGTTTTATATCATATCTGTTATTTTCGTATGCACTACAAAAAATCCGTTTCCTGCGGCTTGCAGGAAACGGAGGATGATCGATAAAGTCCTTAACAGGCTTGGATACAGCGAGTTGCTCCCATATAGTGATTTTGGAATAGGTTACGACATGAATTATCGATGTGTTTCGTCGGATTTGATGGGAGCGAGAAGAATTATAGCGTTAGACAATCAGCCGTTAAAGCATGGATCATACATTCATATATACGATCGGTTTTACGAGATCTTCCGGCTTTTCGTGCATCAGCTCAAAGCCTTCACGGCAACCTTCAAGTCCATAGCATTTATGGGTGAGCATCAAGGAAGGGTCTACGCGGTCGTATTTAATGAGATTAAGCAGCCTTTCGGCTCTGCGCCGTCCGCCGGGGCACAGACCTCCGGATAGCTTATGGTGCGCTACAAAGCGATTGAAATCGAGGGTGTCAATCGCTATTTTAGGGGGCGTATCTGCCGCTACAAGGTCACCTATGCCACCGCCGGGGCGCGTCAGCCTGTATGCTATCGGAAGCTGCTCGGTTCCGCCGCCGGCTATAACCGTTCTGTCGACCCGTATACCGCCGGTAAGCTCCATTATCTGAGTATAAATATCGCCGTCCTTATAATTGACGTGGTCGCTTGCACCGTAATGCAGAGCAAGCTCCCTGCATCTTCCGCGCGATCCTACCGCGATTATGCGACCCGCTCCGCGGAGCTTCGCGGCAACGACGGACATAAGTCCTACAGGACCGGTGCCTATGACGACGACGGTGTCGCCGAATTGCACATCGGCAAGCTCTACGCCATGGAAGCCGGTGGTCATCATATCACTAACCATCAGCGCACTTTCAAGCGAAACTCCGTCTGGAATGCGGGCCGTGTTCATCTCAACATCGTTCACAATGTAATAATCGGCCATAACACCATCCTGACTTGTCCCTATGCGCATTCCCTGACAGAGACCTCCGGAATGCTGAAAAGCACCGTCCTGAACCTCGATTGTGCGCCAGTTAGGGGTAGTGCACGGCACGACCACTATATCTCCAACCTTGTAATCGGTGCAGCCGGGACCGAGCTTGACTATGCGCCCGACTGACTCATGCCCGAGTATGCGGTTATTCCGCGCCGGATTGTGACCCTGCTCAAAGGCAATATGAACATCAGAGGTACATGGAGCTATCACGACCGGCTCCATCAATGCTTCAAATTCCTTTGGCTCCGGAATGTCCTTTGTGATGAAACCTACCGTTTCTCCGTGAATAATAGTACCAAAGCCTTTCAAATTATCACCGCCCGAATTAATTGACTAAATGAGAGTCGAATCTATATTGCCTCGTCTCATTATGACTTTATGATAATTTGAATTTTGACAAAGTGCAATGTGCTACGGGCAAAACATCTGGCGTCAAGCTTGTGGTTCTTCACAAAGGCTTGGCGTCTTTTCTTTTTGAGTGCAGGCCCACGCTGACATCATGAGATCCTTCACGAGGGCAGCGTCATTAAGAGATATATTGTAGGTTTCTTCAATGTGCTTTATGCGATAGAGCATGGTATTGCGGTGGATGAAAAGCTCTTTGGAAGCCTTTGCACTGTCACATATACAATCGAGATACACCAAGAGCGACCTGAAGTATTGCGTGTCGTTTTTTGCGTCTTCATCCATGAGCTTGACGAAAAGAGGATGAGTATAGTTAGTCTTATCCATGCTCAAGATAATGTAGGAAAGCATTATTTCTGTGCGCAGATCGTCAAAGCGATGGAGTTTGTGCTCGGGATCGGTGCGTCTTCCGATACTAAGAGCTTTGCGGCACTGATACATATAGGCTTCTATTAGTCCAAGCTCGGAAAACATTGCGCTTGTGCCGATATGCAGTTTGTAGCTGTTCACAAAATCGAGCAGCCTTGCCATCAAATCGTTCATATAGCGCTGATCGGGGATGCCGTAGAACAAAATATAATTGCATTTTTGAAGCTCGGCATAAGCACAGCGGCTGTGGATATGCGTCATCCGCGTGCTCATGAATTCAAGGATACTGCTGTGAATATCTTCATTTGATATTGAAACGACGAAATAATTCCCCTGAAGGGGATGACCGGAGCTGCGTTCCCATTCATCAAGATAAGGCTGGGTTATCTGCTGTCCCAGAAAAAGCTTGGAAACGAGCGCGCTCATTATCGTCCCATTTGAGGTGGAGATCCTGTTATTGCTGAGGAAGTACACCCGAAGTATGTGATCCATGCATCCGCACGCGGTTATTATATCCTCCCGGCTGACGGAAAGATCAGTGTGATATATGCTGACATGAGCGAGAGCCTTGCCTTTGTCTAAAAGAGAGGAGACGCAACGCGGATAAACAACATCACCCCAAGTGATGTAAGAAGTACCGGCAAATGTCGCGTCGGGGTATTTGTTCTCAAAAATCTTTTTCATGTTGTATTCGGGAACGAAGCCATATTGACTCTGCGGATCCCAGTAAGGATCACCGATAGGCTCTCTTGGCGCTATTGCAAGAACATTATAGCTTAAATCAAGCACCGTTATATGCTGGTGGAGATATTCTGCGGCGGCCTCGACGATTCCCTGAATCGAATTTGAGGCAAGCTTATCGAGCAAAAGATTATAAAATTCAACAGTATTCATTCTAAATACTCCACGATCAGATTGTTAAAATATAAGTTATCACAATTATCGACTTAAAACAAGCGCGATTTTTGACATTTATTAATGTAAATACAACAGGATGGATTGTGAAAAATCACAAATAAAATGCGAGAAGTTAATGCCGACGCATATGTTAGTTTTTTGGCTTATGTGATAATATCATGCATGGTCGATAGACAAAATTATAACGAAGGGAAGAGAACAAAGCTATGGATGCAGTAGGTCTTATAGGATGCTTACTCGGGTTTGTAGTGATGGGTGTTCTGACCTATGTGGGCTGGAACATAATGATAAGCTCGCTTGCCGGTGCGCTTACGGTCATTCTGTTTAACGGAATGAATGTCGTGACATCGTATACGGAGCTGTACCTTGTGGGTATGGGAGGCTTTCTGAGCCAGTATTTCGGGATGATGTTTTTCTGCGCATTGCTTGCAGTCATCTATTCCGAAAGCAGAGCGGGCTTGACCATAGCGCTTGCGGTATCAAAGATATGCCTTAAGGATTCTTACAGCCCTGCGGCGAGAAGGCACATCGTAATTGTGGCGCTGATACTTATGTCGGCAATCCTTGAGTTTGCCGGAGTCGGTGCGTCACAGGTCGTATTTGTTCTTTATCCGATAGCACTGTCGCTTTTCAAGATTGCCGACATACCCAAGAAGTTTATAGTTGCAGGCATACTCGGAGGGTGCCTCGGTTTTGCAAACGACCTCCCCGGAAGTCCGCAGCCGGGCAATGTTATCCCCATGCAGATACTCGGAACATCCTCATGGTCGGCACCCATACCCGGCATAATAGGCGCAATAGTTGAGATAATTGCAATGACAGTGCTCGTAAACATTCTTATAACTCGCGACATAAAGCGCGGCGGTCATTTCGAGCCAGGACCGAACGATAAGGAATTTGAGGATATAAACTCAAGACCCAAGCTTATAACAACACTTATCCCCATGCTCGTGCTCGTTGCTTTGTTTGACTTTGCCCAGCTGGATATTAACCTGTCTCTTGCTATCACCTGCATTATAGCGTCCGTGATATTTATGAGATTCTTCCCAAATCGCGATGTTAAGGCAACGATAACAAAGGGATGCCTTACCTCACTGCCGCCGACGATCAGCATCTGCGCCGTTATCGGTTTTTCCAAGGTGGTTCAGAGCACGCCGGCTTTTGACGCAATAGTAAACAGTCTTTCAACGATGCAGGTAAGCCCTTATGTGCTGCTGATAGTTACGATCTGCATTATGTGTATGCTCTGCGGTGGCAGCGCTACCGGACAGGCAATAGCCGTTCCTATAATTGCGCCTATAGTTCAAAAAGCCGGTATGTCTCTCGCGGCGATACACAGAATATCGTCCTTTGCAGGCGCAATTCTGGATACAATGCCGTATGCGGGCACAGTCGTTATGGCGCACTCTTTCTGCGATGTGAAGATAAAGGACGGTTACCCCGGCGTGTTTATGATCTCGGTCGTTGCAACGACATTGTCGACTTGCACGGTCGCGCTCATATGCTGGCTCTTCCCTGGGCTGGCGGTATAACAAGCAAAGAGATTTGAAAAGAGATTTGAAAGGAAGTAAACGCAAATGTCCAATTATGATGTTCTTTTTACGCCGTTTAAAATCGGCGGTATGGAGGTGAAAAATCGGATTGTGGAAGCCCCGCACGGCACCAACGCCGCAAACGGCGACGGTACGATGTCCGACAACAAGATTGATTTCTACGCTCGGCGTGCGCAGGGGGGAGTCGGTCTTATAATTGAGGGATGTACATTCATAAGCCAGGAGCTGGCCTCCGGTTGTATCGAGGGTGCTATTGAGGAAAAATTCTCGGTGCCGCGTCAGTCGGTACTCGTTGAGGCGGTGCATCGCCATGGGGCGAAGATTGCCATTCAGCTTAGCTGCGGTGTCGGCAGAAATGCTTTCCCCAGCCGTTATAAAACACCCATGAGCGCATCAGCGATACCGGCGACACTTGATCCAAGCATAATCTGCAAGGAGATGGACAGAGAAGATATTGCCCGTGTTATGAGCTGGTTTACAAATGCCGCGTCCAACGCCGCTAAAGCAGGCTTTGACGCAATAGAGATACACGCGCATGCGGGGTATCTTATAGACCAGTTCCTGTCACCATGCTGGAACCACCGAACCGATGAGTATGGTGGAAGCGTTGAAAACCGATGCCGGTTTGCGATCGAGGCGGTGCAGGCGTGCCGTAAGGGAGCGCGCCCCGATATGCCTATCATAGTCCGCATTTCGCTCGATCACCGTTTCCCCGGTGGACGGACGCTCGAAGAAAGCGTTGAAATACTCAAGATACTTGAAAAAGCGGGCGTTGACGCATTTGATGTTGATGCCGGCTCCTACGAGACGATAGACTACATATTTCCTCCGGCGTATCTCGGCGACGCCTGTATGGCGTATGTGACAAGGGCGGCGCGTCAGGCGGTCAAGGTTCCCATCATGAACTCCGGTAATCATACGCCGGAAACGGCGGCTGCTCTTATCGAAAGCGGAGACGCAGACTTCGTGATGTTTGCACGCGGACTTATCGCGGATCCGGATCTGCCGAAAAAACTCAGAGAGGGCAGGCGAGAGGATGTTCGACCCTGCATCCGCTGCAATGAAGATTGCATAGGGAGAACCGGAGCGTTCAAGATGGCTATGCTTAGCTGCGCAGTGAACACAGAGGCGTGCCAGGAGCGATGGATGTGTATTACCAAGACGGCTGAGCCTAAGAATGTATGCGTTATCGGCGCAGGACCTGCCGGGCTTGAAGCGGCTCGAACTGCCGCGCTTGCGGGTCATAAGGTCACAGTGTTCGAGGCGTCCGACAGAGTCGGCGGCATGGTCACTGCGGCCGAGACTCCGTCGTTTAAGGATCAGCTCAAGGCTCTCATAGCCTATTACGAAGTGCAGATGAAAAAGCTCGGCATAGATCTCAGACTCAATACCTTTGTCCCCGCCGATTCGCCAGAGCTTGATGGATATGACAGATACATTGTCGCAGCAGGCTCCGAGCCGTTTACTCCGCCTATCCATGGTATGGACAGAGAAAATGTTATTACCGTGCAGGACGCACACAGACACAAGGAGCTTGTCCGAGGCAATAATATAGTCATCTGCGGCGGAGGTCAATCCGGCTGCGATTGCGCCTTGGAGCTGGCGATGGATTTCGGAAAGCGCCCGACTATAGTTGAAATGGCACCGAGACTTTCCAATGATCTCAATATGATGAGCCACGCGGCTCTTGACAAGCTGGTAAAAGAATTTGACCTCGATGTACGCACAAATACTAAGGTCAAATCCGTTGAGGATGACGGCGTGCACATCATAGGTGCAGACGGCAATGAACAGGTACTTGCAGCCGATACCGTGATAAGCGCCTTCGGACTTAGAAAGCTGAGCGCATATGCGGAAGCGGTAAGAGCTCGCTTCGGCTGGAGAACCCGCGTGATAGGTGACTGCGACAAGGTTGGGCGCATAGGAACCGCGGTGCGCGGCGGATATTTTGCCGGCACTACCATAGACGATTAAGGAGGGAAATATGTTCGACCTGACAGGGAAAGTAGCAGTTGTGACAGGCGCTTCGGCGGGACTTGGTCGCGGTGAGGCCATTGCCCTTGCAAGGCAGGGAGCGGATGTCGCAATAATTGCCCGTCGTGCCGACAAGCTTAACGAGGTAGCGGCGGAGATAGAAGAATTTGGCCGCCGCTGCGTGCCGGTTGTGTGCGATGTAACTATGCCGGAACAGGTGGATGCTGCTATAAAAAGGTAATTGAGGAATTTGGCAGGGCAGATATTCTTGTGAACAACACCGGCGGCGGGCCATCCGCCTCACTTGAGGAGATCAGCGACGAGACATTTATGCACCATGTCGAGCTTGAGTTGTTGGCGACATTCAGATTTACAAAAGGCTTTGGAAAGTTCATGCTTGAGCAGGGATATGGTCGCGTTATAAATATTGCATCTATACTCGGACTCGGCGGTATAGGCGTACCTGGCGAGGCAAAATGTATAGCCTATGAATCCTGCAAGGGTGCAGTCATAAACTTCACTAGAGGCGCGGCAGTCGAATGGGCACGGCGTGGAGTTACAGTGAACTCCGTGTGCCCCGGATTCTTTGAATCCCAGGCAGTCAGCGGCGAAAGACTCAAGGCACTTCTTCCGATGATAGAGCGCAAAACGCCCATGGGACGTCCCGGTAAAGGCTGCGGCGATCCCGCTGTCGGCGGTGAACTCGACTCGGTTATAGTGTTCCTCGCAGCGGATGAATCGAGCTATGTGACCGGTACAAATGTCTGCTGCGACGGCGGCTGGAGCTGCTATTGACAACATCTGAAAGCTCTTCGGAGAAAAATTAAAGTTAAAGGAGTTAAAACATGGAGAACAAATCAAAAGGAAAGCGCTATGGTATTATTGCTTTCGCAACGGTCTGCCTAATACAATTTGTATTTACCGGCATCGTCTATAATCCACTGAGCGTTTATACAGGCACGATCCTCAGCGAATTCCCCGAATTCACAAGAGCACAGTATGCGCTCAGCTTCACGATGATGAGTGCAATCTGTGCTATAGCGAACTTATTCCTCGGCAAGCTCAATTCGCTTATCAAAAGCCGCGGCGTAGTCGTTCTGGGCGGCTGCCTGCTCGTTATAAGTATGCTTATATACTCCAACGCGCATTCGCTCGCAGCATTTTATGCGGCGGCACTGATAGTCGGTATTGCGTTCGCATTTGTCGCATCCGCCATCGGGGCAACCATTATAAACAAGTGGTTTTATAAAAACAGCGGAACCTTTGTAGGCATTTCCTTGCTGTTTTCGGGTATCGGCGGAACTATTTTCAGCCCGACCATAGGTGGCTGGATAACAACAATCGGCTGGCGCAAGTCCTTCCTTGTCGTTGCAGTCATTGCGGCAGTGGCAACGGCGCTTATCGGCATCTTCTTCCGTTCAGAGCCGGAAAGCGTCGGTGTCAAGCCTGTGTTTTTTGAAGAGGGCGACGATAAAGAAAAGAAAACCGAAATGGTATATGGCATTACGCTCAAGCAGGGCGTTAAGACCTTCCGCTTCTGGGCTGTAATAATCGTTTATTTGATAGTAGCAGTCGTTGTTTACTCAATCCTCAGCATCATTTCCGTTTATGTTCAGGATCTTGGTTATTCCGCGACTCAGGCAGGTGCGGCACTTGCGCCGATGAACATAGTTAATATGTTTATGCCGTTTGTCATTGGCTTCCTAGCTGACAGAATAGACACCAGATGGGTCGTAAGCGGTGGTGTGCTGCTGTTTTCAGTTGCGCTCTTTATCCTCCTGACGGGTCCGTCGCTGACTCTCGTATATGTCGTTGCTGCGCTTACAGGCATTGGTATGGCAACCGGCAGAAGCACTCTCCCGATGGTTACCAGAGCACTTTTCGGAACGCGAGATTATGCAAGCTTCATCGGAGTATTCATAGGCGTTTTTTCCGGCGGTATTGCCATAGGCAACTACATTATTGCGGCTTTTTACGACCATTTCGGCAACTATGCCAGCGCAATGTACGCATATATTCCGGCGGCAATTGTTGCGGTCATTCTTGCCATAATTACATTTAGAACGGCAAAAAATCCTGAGATGACGGAGACGGCGTTATGAAAAAGATTGACGGTTTCGCTCTTGTTACCGGTGCCTCAAGAGGGCTCGGAAAAGAAATGGCACTTAGGTGTGCTGCTGATGGACATAACATCGTAGTAAACTATACATCAGAAAAAAGCAGGGCGGCGGCCGAGCGGGTAGCGGCGCAGGCGCGTGAGAAGTATGGTAGACGCGCCGCCGTGATCAAATGCGATGTCAGCAAGTATGATGAATGCAGGCAAATGCTCAAAAAAGCATCCGAAGAGATGGGTGAGCGAATGGCGATACTTGTTGCGAATGCAGGAATTAAAAACCTGCTCAGCTTCGATGAGCTTACGCATGAGGATTATGAGCGAGTGATTAGCGTAAATCTCATGGGAGTTATGAATGCAGTGCATTGCAGTATACCGTATATGAAGGATGGCAAGGGAGCAAGTATAATCATGATAAGCTCCATTGCCGGTCAGATGGGCGCTGCAAAGCGCGCAGACTACGCAACGGCCAAGAGCGCAATGTATGGCTTCATGAAGTCACTGTGCCGTGAGCTTGGAGATTATGGCATCCGCGTAAACTGTATTGCACCCGGCATGATAATGACCGATATGCTCCGCAATAACGACCCTGAGATACTCAAGGAGAATACGAAAGCGCAGTGCCTGCATTTTATAGCCGAGCCCGTTGAGATAGCCGATGCAATGAGCTATCTGAATACGGCACAGTATGTTGACGGACAGGTTCTTGCGGTCAACGGCGGATGGTATATGTGAGGTGAGCTAATGACAAATAAATCAATGCTTCTTTCAAGGGGACGCATCGGCAACATGGAACTGAAAAATCGCGTTGTAATGGCACCCATGGGCACCACCGCCGATGGCGACGGCGGCTACTCGGCACGCTCAATACGCTATTTTACGGAGCGCGCAAAGGGAGGTACTGGTCTCATAATAACGGGCAGAAATGCCTCGGTGCTCGAGTACGAGGGATATTCATGCTCAGCTCTGTCTAATTACCACCATGTAAACCGACTTGCCGCGCTCGCGGATAATGTGCACGCATACGGCTCCAAACTCTGCGTCCAGATAGGCCCAGGTCTTGGGCGCATAATGTACACCTCAGCGACCGTCGCTCCGTATTCATGTAGCCCTATCCCGACATTCTGGTTTCCTGATATGAAATGCAAGGAGCTGACAGTTGAGGACATAGCGTTCATAACGGATAAAGTCGGTTACTCGGCAAAGCTTGCGAAGGATGCAGGCGCAGACGCAATCGAGATGCACGCATACGGCAGCTATCTTGCCGACCAGTTTATGACCGAGGCGTTCAATCACCGTACGGATAAATATGGCGGAAGCCTTGAAAACCGCGTTCGTTTTCTTGGAGAGTGCATGGAAGCCGTGCGGCGCTACTGTGGGAATGATTTTCCGCAGATTATAAAATTCACCCCGGTGCATTGCCTCGATGTGCCCGGCTACAGAAAGCTTGACGAGGGCATTGAAATAGCCAAGCTCCTTGAAAAATGGGGAGCGAGTGCGCTTCATGTCGATACGGGCTGCTATGAGGTCTGGTATCGCCAGATACCTACCGTGTATCAGGACGAGGGCTGCCAGTTGTTTGCAGCAGAAGCGGTGAAAAAGGCGGTTAGCATCCCGGTCATATGTCAAGGAAAGCTTAACAGACCTGAGTTTGCCGAAAAGGTGCTCGAGGAAGGCAAGGCTGATTTTATAGCGCTTGGACACCAGCATATCGCAGATCCTATGTATGCTCAGAAGGTCAAGGAGCACCGCACTGATGATATCCGCCCGTGCATCGGCTGCAACGAATGCCTCAGGTTAGGTCATCTCGGACGGAATTATTCCTGCTCGGTAAACCCGGTTGCCCATCATGAGGATGATTTCCCGCTTACGCCGGACCCAAATGGACAGTCCGTTCTTATTATAGGAGCAGGCTGCGGGGGCATAGTGGCTGCATTGACGGCGGCAAGGCGCGGAATGGTGGCGGAAATATGGGAAAAAAGCGATGAGCTTGGCGGAATGCTGCTTGCAGCAGGCGCTCCTGATTTTAAAAAGGATGTTATGAGATATGTCGAGTATCTCAAAAAGCAGCTTTCAAAATCCGGAGTCCGTGTGCGCTACGGCAAGGAAGCAACTGCTGAAGATATTTCCAGAACGAACTTCGACCGAGTGATAATAGCAACGGGCGCGGCGGCTAATATCCCAAACATACCGGGTGTAGAAAACGCTGTGGAAGCCGTTCCGGTTTTGCGCAGACAGTGCGAAATAGGCGATGAGTGCGTCATAATTGGCGGCGGTGTAGTCGGTGTTGAGACGGCGCTTTTCCTCGACGGACTCGGAAAAAAGGTGACGATAACCGTCAGAAGCAAGCTTAAATACGCAGAGGAATCCGTAAACAACATTCAGTGCATGAGCGATATGCTCAAAGCTTCCAATGTGCGTGTCATTGAGAACGCTCTCCCCGTAGAAATCGGCAGCGATAGCGTTAAGCTCAATGTAAACGGCGAGGAGGTCGTGCTGCCCAGCGACACTACAGTTCTCGCAACGGGCTATCATCCGCTCAACGAGCTTGCTAAAGAGCTTGACGACATGGGCATCGAGTGCGATATTATCGGAAATGCCGTTAAAGCCCGCAAAATCATAAATGCGACGGGCGAAGCGTATCAGGCAATTAGAAGACTGTAATAATTAGCTGTAAGCAAAGAAAAGTAACTAATATTTAAGCTCCTGCGGTCAAATCGCAGGAGCTTATTCTCAGATGATTGTTTGTTACAAAATAAAAAATATCTCTTATTGTCAAGGGCTTTAACGCGGCATGAGTGAAAATCTGCCCGTCAAAACCGATAGCAGTTCGACTCTCGTCAGCTTAGGCCAAAAAAGGCGGAGCAAGCACGAATGTCTATGTTGCGACGGCTTGGTATACACTAAGTATGCCTGCGCCGCCGTGCCTTGACCTCGCACTTGCTCCGTCATTTTTGGTGCTGCGCAGTTTTGAAGATTATTATGAAGTTTATTATCTCGACTGCGTGCATGAGCCTTCACCTCACCCTCTGACGTAACTGATGTTCATCTGCAAAAATGAGCAATGGTTCGGCTTTGAAACCTTCCTTTGTAAGGCTGTGTGTTTCGATTATGCCTGCGCTGCCTTTCCGACGCGCGACGGACGGTCGCGGACGATCATAAAAGCAAATGCGGCAAGAAAGTTGAAGAACAGTCCGAGGATCGGCCAAAGTGATTTGTTCATGCCCTCGTTCACGGCCTCTTTATAGAGCCAGGCTACAACGTCAAACCAGTAGAACAAAACGAGTACCGCCCAGAGAACGCCGAGTCCGCCGATGATTGCATAGTTTGTTGCGTTGAGTGGAGTAATGCTGCTTTTGAGCGCTCTTTCCGCCTGATGCTCGGTCATGTCGGCGGCCTGTGCCTGCTGGCGGAAGTGTGATGCGTCGCTTATCTGCTGCGACAGGCTCAGCGGAATGGCCACTGCAGTGAAAACGGCCAAAACGATGAAAATTACTAAAATTAGTCTGAATGCTTTTGCAAAGTCCTTATGCATGATCCTGTTTTTCATGTTGTTTTCCTCCTTTTATGTTCCGATATGCTCCGGCCAAGCTGAGACTCCCACTCGTAAAAATATTTAAAGAGAAGAAAGAGGTGAGAGCTGCTGCATCTTTTTGGGGGGATGAGAGCTGCTGATTTTGTGGGGTGGGGGCGAGTGGGAGCCTTAGCTCGACCGGATATAAAAAATCTGTCCTCCCTATCGGACAATGCCAGTATAGGAGAACAGATTAAACCTGCAATAAATCAATTTTAAACGATTTTTAAACGGTATCCAACGCCCCAGACGGTCTGAATGTATTCCGGCGCGGAGGGGTCTTTTTCAATCTTCTCGCGCAGACGGTTGATGTGAACGGCGACGGTTATGTTGTCGCCCATGCTCTCAAGCCCCCAGATCATCTCGTACAGATCCTCGCGGCTGAAAACCTGGTTCGGGTGGCGCAGAAGAAACAGCAGCAGCTCAAACTCCTTGTTCTTGAGCTTCAAATTATTTTCGCACTATTTTTATAAGGATTAACCACTTCATTAAAATATATTTCATTTAAAGTCCCTATTGCTAAATTATTTTCATATTCATCTTTATTATAATCACTATCACACACAAATTATCACTTCCTTAATATAATTTTCTTATTCTCTACGGCTGCTTCCACATTATAAAAACTCTGTAATGCTTCTTCTAAATATAACTTTTTATCTTCTTCAGGCCAAAAATGAGTTAGCAATAATCTTTTAGCATTAGCTTTACTTGCTAAAACACCCGCAACATAAGCAGTCATATGAGTTTTACTAAAAGCTTGTGCATAAAGTATATTTTTATAATG
>OQVL01001519.1_pt1 | contig 13916 bp, 16 predicted proteins | sample 1691501 | NCBI WGS metagenome assembly OQVL01 (sample SAMN03418253, study PRJEB22391) | human gut metagenome | biome: human-gut; feature: organic feature; material: feces | host: Homo sapiens | place: Tanzania | collected 2013-01
TATGATACGAACCTTCGTTTCGGAGCTGTATCGGTGAAGCCTTTTCGGTGCGTAGCCGGTAACGGTATGCGGCCGTATAATCGCACAAAAAGAGTCCGGTTTTACCGGGAATCACGGGTGGTACCGCGGAATTGTTATTTCGTCCCTGCAATATTTGCAGGGATTTTTTAATGCAAAAACAGGCGACACATCAATCGCTTATAAAAAAAGAAAGGAAGAGTTATCAATGAGAGAAAAGCTTCAGGAAATTAAAAATGCCGTTGAAAGCCGTTTCGAGGACGCAGAGGCTCGACCCCCTTGCGCCGTATGCGCAGGCCTCAGGGCCGGGGGCGTCTCATGATCACGATCTCCGATCCGTCTCCCGACCCTCTCGGAGGCCCGTACGATGTCCTGTTCTCATCGTTCAACCATTCCACATCCGATTCGTCCCTGTGCGAGAAGGTGTCCGGAGCCGTCAGACCGGGAGGACTGCTGATCATGAACCGCCCCCCATTTGTTAGACAGTATGGTATACTACTAACGAATGGGGTGTTGTTTATGCCAAAAGGAGTACCGAACAAGAGGTATACAGGGGAATTCAAACAGGAAGTCGTTGAAACGATGCAGCGAGAAAAGCTGAGTCATAAAGAAGTGGCGCGGCTATATGGAATAACTGCACATGATCGTGTGGCTTCATGGGAACGGATCTATCTGGAAGAAGGCCCTGAAGGACTGTACATTGAGCGCCGTGGCCGTGGCAGCAAGGGTAGCCCACCAAAGAAACTAAAACCAGAAGTAGAAGAAGATCTACTGGCAGAAGTGCAGCGGCTAAGAGCTGAGAATGCATACCTAAAAAAATTGAATGCCTTGGTTGCCGAGAGGGTACGGCAAGAGAGAAAGCAAAAGTAATAAGTGCAGAGGCATGTCCAGATCATATACATATGTATGTAAGTATACCACCCAAATTAAGTGTTTCATCGTTTATGGGATATTTGAAAGGAAAAAGTACATTAATAATATTTGAAAGACATGCGAATTTAAAATATAAATATGGAAACAGAACATTTTGGTGTAGAGGTTTCTATGTAAGTACAGTAGGAAATAACAAGACAGCAGTTCAAAGATATGTAGAAAATCAATTAAAAGAAGATATGATGTCAGATCAAATAACAATAAAAGAATATAAAGACCCTTTTAAAGGGTAGTAAGTAATAAAAACGCAAGCGAAAGTGGCGTAAGCTGTCGAACTTGGGGATGCTTAAGCGTCAGCTAGTATTAAGGCCTTATAGGCCGATATGAAAATCCCCCAGTTATACTGGGGGATAATTATTTAGTTTTTCTATTTCTTTTAAAAATTGCTTTTCCTATTTAAAATATGTTATAATATTTTTACAATTTAAATATTCAAAGAACAAAAATCTCTTTTATTAGGCTATAAGCCTCTAATTACATTAATCAAATGTAGATAAAATTTAAGATGGAGGTGTTCTTATGAATAGTAAGATATGTGAATATTTAAATTGTAGTAAATCTAGGAGTTTCAATGAAACGCTTTTCTATTATATAGATAAAAGTGGTCATAAAGATTCTGAAATTTACAAACGTGTAGATATTGATCGCAAGTTGTTTTCTAAAATTAGATGTAATCAAGATTATATTCCCAGAAAGAATGTAATTATCAAATTATGCTTTTCTCTAAGATTAAACAAATCTGAGTTTAATACTTTATTAAATTCAGCTGGTTATTCTTTAAGTAGAAACAAATTTGACTTGATTATTTGCTACTGTTTAGATAATAACATTTATGATTTAAATGTCATAAACGATTATTTGTTTACATACTGCAACGCTATTCTATAGCGTTATTATTTTGTCGCCTTTTAGGCGACCTTTTTTGTTTTTATTAGGTTTATAATTTATTTAAATCAAGGAGGAAATAGAAATGAGAATTAATTTATCTAGTTTAATGAGTTTAATTGATGAAAGTGAAAAAAGGTATTCATCTTTATTTATATCTTTAAGAAAACATGTTTTAAATACTTCTATACAGGAATTAAATGGTACTACTAATATAGTTGAAGACAATAAAAAAGATTTCGATGAGGAATTAGCTGAAGTTAACAAATTAGCTAATGAAATTTCTAAATTTAAAAGTATACTTTATGAGAAAAATAATTCATTTAAACTTTCTGATGGAAGAACAATTCAATCTGCAATAGTTGAAAATAGCAATTAAAGGAAGCTAAAAGATAACTTGCAGTCTTTGTTAAATTATCATAATTTTAAGCAAAGAATTACTGAAGTAAATAATTCATATTTTCAAATTCAAGAAATTAATTATGAGCCTGAAAAAGTCAAATCTCAAATTTTACAATTGGACCAAAAAATTCACAACACCGACTTTGAGATTTCAAAGCTAAATAGTATTGAATTTGACATCAATTTGTAAACTCATGGGTTCTTGTTAAGTTATTTTACAAGTTAAATTAAATACAAAGTTTTAAGCCCATGCCTTTTTAAACTAACTATACTTTTATTAAACTAATACACTTACAGTTTTCAATTTATTGGATATTATTATTTTATTATTATCTACTGTAGATAATAAAGCTTTATAGATTATATGTTATTAATAATTTTACAAATTTTTATGTGTTATAAGATAGGAAAAATTTTAAATAGTTACTTAAAAAGGTTGAAAGAGTATGAAAATTAGCGACACTAATATTAGAGTCTGCTGATTTTCATACTCTTTTCTTTATGTTATATTTTTTTCCAGCTCGTTGCTAAAGTGTTATACTTGGAGTTATTTACAAGCTTAATCCATTCTGTTTCCTATAAATCTGTTTAACAATTGTATTAACTGTATCTCTAAAGTCGTTTGGTCCAGAAATCCACATATTATTTACATATAATTCATTGCCTATTATTTCAAAGTCAACGCCTAACGTATCTTGTAATAAAAGTTGACATCCTCCTGTTATCAATCCTTGATTAACACTTGTTATACCCTCATTTAAATACTCGCATATGCTATCCCTCATCTTACTAATATAAAAAAGGTTGGTCTCTTTTCCTCTTGCATCTATTATAGTTTTGTTTGAGTTATTGTATGTATCTATTTGAGATTTTGGTATTACTTCTCCTGTCATTGGGTCTATTTTAGCTGTTTCAAATATGCCATAACCATTTTTTTTATTTTCTTCGTAAATTGGTTTGGCAATTTTAAAATATCCTACTGTTAGAAGTGCTATTATAATTATTATGAAAGGTAAACATTTTAGAATTAAGTAGCTGTTTACTAAATCGTTTATTATTTTTTTCATGTTAGCTTCCCCCCTTTTTTTATTCATCATATAAGATCATGCCTGCTCCTAGGTCTTCATTTGGTCTTGAAATAAAGCCAAATTTTTCATAGAAGCTTTCTTTTCCTTTTGATGCTCCTAAGTATGTTCTTATTTCCGGATTTACTTTCTTGTATTCGTTTATTTTTTCTATTAATTTGTTCATTATGCCTGTTCCTATTTTTTTGCCTTGATATTCTGGAATTACCATTATGTCTTGTATGTATAGGAATATTGTTTTGTCTCCTATGATTCTTCCATAGCCTATTAGCTTGTTTTCATCGTATACGCATAGTGAGTATAGGGTATTTTTTAGGGCTTCTTCTATTATTTTGTTTTCTCTTGTTCCCCAGTCTACCGCTTCTGTGAGGTTGTTAAATTCCTCTGGTGTTGGGGTGTGTTCTTTGTATGTTATTTGCATGTTGGTCCTCCTTTTATGAGGGTATTATATCATAAAAGGAGGGAGATGTATAGGGGATGAGGGTTATGAGCGAACATCGATTCTTTTTGTGTGATATTTTTTTTGTTTTAAAATGGTGCAAATTGTTACTACTCTAGGCATTAGCTTATTATATTTTAGTGTATTTTATTTTGCAATATTACCTCTTATTTTCCATTTTTGAAACTTTCGCCACTTTTTCGCCACTTTTTTTGATGGTAATAAATGGATTGTTCGTTTATTTTAAAGTGCAATTATTTCTGGTCGACCAATGGTATACCAAGTGACAACCAAGCGGATACCGTTTGGATACAAAATGGATACCTTGCGTGGACGACTCGTAGACGGATCATGGACGGAAATATTACTTTTGAGATATAACCTCTTTATTAGCTTCTTCTGATAATTTATTAAAAACATCTTTATCCATTTGAATACACTTGTAACTATTTTCTTTAATATTAAATACTATTAATTCATGTAATAAGCACACATATACTATATTAAATTTTCTCTTCTTTTCGCTTTGAATTTTAATTATATTTTGTAATTCATTCTCAATCATTTTCTCAGTTGCATATATAGGAGAAAATATAAACAATCTATTATCTTGCATTTCTTTATATATACTATTTAATTTTTTCACTTTTTCAGTTATACTTTTATTTATTTCAGAAAAATCATCATTATAGCTAGGAATTATATATAAATACTTATCATTAAATCCAAAGCTATCCTTTACTTCTTTATCATTAAAAATTATCCTTGCTTGTTCAATTGGAATAACACTACCACCATTCTTTCTAAATCTATTATTAAATTTTTCTATATTTTTATCCGGAATTGGTTTCTTAACTTTTTCTAATTCACTCCAAAATTGTGTTCCTATACTATTTCTTGTAATTTCAATTCCTATGCTATTACTTATGTCTTGCCAATCTGGTTTTTCATCATGTATTAATTTATCAATGTTTACATTTTGATACTCTTTTAATATCTTTAATGCAAATAATTCAAAATACTTTTTTTCATCATCATGATTCATATACTTACATTCCTTTCACACTCAATATTATACTATATTTTTCACAATAATACTTGACATTTAACGAATAATAAGTGATTAATAACAACAATTTTCAAGGATGTAGCTTATGGGAAGTTATAGAAAAGTTGGCGATGATATTCTAAAAGAATGGTTGGATTTTAGAGAAGAAGAACTTGGTTCTCTTACTTGTAAAGAAGATAAAGAGCATTTTATTTATTTTGAAGAAATCTCAGAAGATATTTTAAATAATGTTTCTGGTAATAATATTGAATATGTAAAATCTCAATTAGAAAAGCTAGATGATAATATTATGGAGTATATGCATTATTGGTTTGAGAAGTATTATAGAAATTGTTTCTGTGATGCTGTAGAATTAATCTCAGGCTGTCTTAGGTGATTATATGAATCAATATAAGATATGTCCTAAATGTCATCAAAGATATATTCAGCATTCTGCTATTTCTAGAGTAGATAATAAAACCAATATATGTCCAACCTGTGGAATCAAAGAAGCATTAATTCAATTTATTAAACAACAAAATACCCCAAGGAATTAGTTTTCCCTGGGGGTTCTATTCTTGCAATAAAACATATAATAAATTGTCATAAATTTCAATAATTTTACATTCGAGTTAGTTCTAGGATCCATTCAATCCATCCTCTTACAGTTGATGCTCTCCTTTTATAAGTACTTTCACTTTCTATTTTATACAAATCACAATGTTTCATAATCTCAATTGTATCAATAGATAAAGGTTTCTCTGCTCTTTCAAAATACAATTTTAAATATTCATAAAAAACTTTATGATTTAATATTAGTTTTGCATATTCTAATTGTCTTTGCTTATATCTTAAACTTAAAATTTTTCTTCCTATATCTGTCAAATCAAATATTATATTTCCGTCTATTCTTTCTTTATTTATTAGGCCTAAATATCTTCCTGCATCAGTATAATAATTTGTTTGTCTTTCATCAAAAGCATAATTTTCGGTTATATCATTTTTGGTTTTTGGCTCATCTGATAATAATTCACAAAGGTTTATAACTCTTTCAAAAGAATCTGCTTGTGGAAAAGCTATTTCTGGTTCTTTTTCAAAATCTTTAATCCCGTTAAAAATATTTTCAATATCAGCAATTTCAATTTCTGTGTCTTCAATGCTATATTTTTTACTCTTTACAAATTTAATAGAACTATAATCATCATCATTTTCAAATTTATACTCATATACATTAAATATTCCATTTGAGTATACCATGTATATTGGACGAACTGGTTTATTGATTTTACTCTTCCAAAGTCTATAAGGATAATATAATTGTCTAACCATAAAATCATCTGAGATTACGTTTTTTGCTTCTATTAATGCCAAACTATTTACACCTTCAAATCCACCATCTATTTCAATTCTTGAATTTTGAACAGCTACATTAATATATTCATTTTCGCTTTCATTTTTATTTATTTTAAACTCAAAATTTCCAGATCCCATTTTTCCGCTTATAGTTGGAACAAGGTCTTCTTCATCAAGAAAATTTTCCAAGATTTGAGTAATATAAGCACAATTAATAGCTAGAGCTTCACTTGTAATATTATTATAGTCTAAACTTTGAATATACTCTGGGAAATTAATTTTTATTACTTCTTCATCTTCTGTTTTTTCAAATTCTTGGTAAGTTTGAAATTTTGCAATCATATAGCTGTTACTTGTAATAGGTAAAATTGCCAAGTTATTATCTTTAAACAATTCTGGTAAATTAGCACTATTATCAAATTTAGTCATAAGTCTTGCTTCTCTATATTCATTTATTTGCTTTGCAGTAATCTTAAAACATCCATTTCTATTTATTTCATCGAGAATATTATATTTTTCAAACAATAATTGCCAAGCTTCTTTGTTCGTTGCACATCTACTCATAGTTTCTTATTAACACCTCACTTATAGCTCCTCTATTATTTCCGTTACTATTAATTGCCCTTTTTGCTTTTATTGTTGCAATATTATAATCTTTATATAAATCTCTAATAAACTCACAATCAGAATTAGACAATAAGAATTTAACACCTTTCTTATTAAGTGAATCACATAAATCTTTTAATCTTATTTGTTCAGTTTCACCAAAGCCATTTTCATTATATCCTGTAAAATTTGATGTTTTTGATATTGGTGCATATGGTGGATCAAAATATACAAAATCTCCTTTTTTTGCATTTTTTAAAACCTTCTCAAAATCTCCATTCAAAAACTTAATATTTGATTCATTAAAATAATTACTTACTGCTTTTAGTGTTACTTCATTTACTATATTAGGATTTTTATAGCTTCCAAATGGAGAATTAAACTCACCCATACTGTTAACTCTATATAATCCATTATAACAAGTTTTATTTAAATATAAAATTCTTGCAGCTCTTTCTATGCCAGTTAATTTATTATATTTTTTTGGTTCTCTATCTAATTCTCTTACCTTATAATAACATTCTGAAGTATTAGAATATTCGTTAGGATTCGATAGTGTTTCAATTAATTCATCAACGTTGTTTTGTATAACACTATAAACATTTATTAATTCTTTATTAATATCGTTCACAATAGCTTGATTTGGTTGAAGTTCAAATAAAACTGCTCCACCGCCAACAAATGGTTCAAAATATGTATTAAATTTTTTTGGCGCATATTTCTTAATTTCTGGCAATAATTGTCTTTTTCCACCAACCCATTTTACAACAGGTGCAACTAATTTATTCTTCTTTTTGGTAGCCATTTTAAACCTCCTTTCAAAGTCAAAATCATAATATCATAAGATAAAAAAATAATCAATAGTTTGTAGAACTTTTGTTTGTTTTTCTAAATTTTTTCACTAAAATACATGATCTTAAATTATTCATTTTTTCTATATATCTTATATCATAAATTCTAAATTATTTCTATAAAATCCCCTATATTTTTAAAATTTCCCTGACAATCGTTTTTAAGGCTTTTAAATTTTTTAGGCTTATTTTATACTATTTAAAATCTATTTTGTTTTATAATTTGTTTTAATCTCAAACGCAAATAAAAGAAGCCAAATCCTGTAATATAAAAATTACTAATCTGACTTCATTTTTTTAATTATTTAATTCTTTTTGAACCATTTCATCCATTGCTTCATAAACAAAATTATATATATCTTCTTCTGATGCTGCATCTATAAGTCTTACGCTTCCATATAGGGATAATTTTTTGGTTACTTCTGAATAAATTGTTCCTTTACCATCATTGTATTTTATTTTATCTACATCAATTATATCTTTGTATTTCTCTACAATGTCTTTTTCAGCTTTCAATGCTCCAACAACAATTGTTTTTTCACTTGAATTTGACCTCCAGCTTAGTGTTCTAAAACGTTCTGGATTTTCAATTACAAATTTAGTTAAATGATATTTATCTTCATTTTTTTCGTCAATAGATAATTCCACTCTAAAATAACATCTTGCTAAAACATTGAAAAACAAACCTCTTCTTTTTCCTTGTTTAAACAACCAATGGTCTTCAAATGTTGTTTTCGAATTAATTTTCATGGCCTGAAGTGCAGCTCTATATCCAATAGTAAAGTTAAACCAACACCAAAATCTTTCATCTGTTAAAACATATCTTGGTAATTCTTTTAATGCTTCATATATCATTATTGAATTTTTAAAATCAACATTTTCATAATTGTCATCTACTAATAACTCTATATCATCAATTTTGTATTTTTTCTCTTCAAACAATTCACCATTATATATTAATTTTAGCCAATTAGAATTATCTTTTTCTTTAATTAAATAGTTGGCAACTTCTTCACTATTTTTATAAAGGGTTTCCAGTGCGTCTTCTGTAATATAACATATATTAATTTTATTCATCTTCTTCCTCCCCATTTAATCTTTTTTTGATGGCTATTTCAAATAAGTCTTTTATTCCATTTAAATCTCCATCATTTAATAGTTTTTGAGCTAAAATCGATACATCAATATTTTTAAATATTTCTTCTGTAAATTCAACTTCAAATTGTTTTTTATATGCATTTTTCGCAGAAATAAACCAATGATAATCCATTTCTATAGAATCCATATCATATTCATCAGTTTTTAGCTTGTCCTGCAAATCTTTCAAACAATATGTAAGTGCAGGAATAGCAATCATAGAAAAAATAATATTTTGAAAATTATCATTTTTTCTTAATATGTCATAATTGCTAAATTCTTGATCTGGTAAACTTATTACTATTTTCTTTGATTTCTTTTCGATTATCATGCCACTAGCAGATTTATCTCTTATAACTTGGAAAATAGAAGCAACTTTTTTATCAATACTTTCATCAAAATCGATAATTGTTGTATACCCATCATCTATAGCAACAATATCATTTTTGTCTAATTTAAAACTATAACCACTATAATCTTCTAAAAAGTCATTGTCATAAAAATCATTTATATCTTTTTTTGCATAAATATAGCAAGAAACTTCAACCTTATCTCTTAAATCACCAATTGGAATTTTTATTGTATTAGGCTCAATTGATATTTCAAACATTTTTCTATATACTGTTGCAGAGCATTCTATGATTAAGCCTACTCCTAAATATCCCTCATTCATTAATTTCTTGATATTATCATTATTTATTTCCACACACGCATTTTCTAATACATAGCTTTGTCCGTCATTATAATCATTACACTTAAATGAATATGTTGTATCTTTAAAACAACTCCTTAATCCTATGTTATTAATTGTAGGATAAGGAAACAGTTTATTACCTATTTGCATATAATTTCACCTCACATCTATAATAATCTCTTAAATTTGTTTTAACAATTGCTTTTGTCTTTCCATGTTCTATTTTAAATCTAACTGCTTTACCATCTTCTATTTCTGTTTCTTTTTCATTAACTAAACATTCTATAATATCTGCGTCATATTGATTTCCAGCATCATCAAAATATTTTACTTCTAATTCACAGTCATTTTCTTCATATATAGAATCAATAATTACTACATATTCTCCATTTTCTTTATTCGATACAAAGAAAACTTTTCTCATATCTGTTAATGGTACTCTTCTTAATATGTCCTTATCTCCATCATCATTACTTCCAGTATCCTCATCTGTATCATGTGGTTCTCCATGATTTCCATTGTTATTACCTTCTGGGTTTGGAGAATCATCACCATCTGGTTCATGATCTCCTATATCAGGTATAATTCCTTCCAATGTATTAGTTTCAATAACAGGATTTTTAGCATATTTCTTATTCTGAATTTTCTTTATGATAATAGGAGTATCTTTCACTACCACATCTTCTTGTTCTCCACCTATAGAATCACTATCAGCAGAATCACTTTCTGGTAAAAAATCTCCTGCACCTTCTATATCAAGTTTTTCTATTTCACTTGAAGATAAAACTTCTATTACAAACTCAACAATTTGATTTCTTAATTGAGAAATAATGTTTTTTATTTCTGTTCGTAACGCTTCATCATCTTTTCTTTTAGGCTCCCAATCTGTGTGCTGCGGATTTTCTACATCTTTTAGAACACCATTCAAATCATTTTCTTCTATAATACACATTGCAGAACATGGAATATTTGATATTCCAGGGAATGATTTTATTTTCATATATGGATATCTTATCATTATACAATTATTAGTTGCTAAATCTGCATCCTCTCTTCCAAATCCTTTTACTAATACTCTAACTTTTCCATAACTTAGAATATCAAATTCTTTTGAATAAACGCCTTCTGCCTCGCTAATTAATATATATTGTGAAATAATGCTTTTCCTTAAGTTCTTTGTTATTAAATTATCATTATAAACAATTTCGTGAAGATTGTTTTTATCAACTTTAATATCATCAACCACTATTTCCAATTCTTCTTTATAAACTGCTACAATAAAACTATCTAATATCATTGATAAAATTTGTTGTTTCCAGGTATCTTCACTCTTAAATCCTAATATATATATATCTGTTCCTGAAGTATCTCTTATGTATCCATCTTCAAGGCTTAATTCTTCACTAATAGATTCATTCTTTCCACTAATTCCATAGTATCCTGTTCCTATTGTTTTTTCATCAGTATCTATCATTGGTGCCGAACATAATTTAGATATTCCTAAATATTTCTTTTCTCCATCTTGAGTATATGTAGAATAAAAAACTGTATTAAATGAACTTGCAACAAATGAAGCAAATTTTCCTATACCTTTTGAGCCTCCAGTATTTCCAGTCTTATCAGTTACACCGCTTCCCTTAGTTAAAAGATAGAATTTATTTCCAAATAACCCGGTTGTATTAAAATCACTTATTCTTAAGCATGAAATAGTATCTTTGCTTATAGCTTTCAACATTTGAGATAATTGTTCATAATCCTTTTTATTTCCTTGCTTTTCTTTGTAATTTTTACAATTTTCTATTTCTCCTCTTAACTTATCATATCCTGGAATACTGTTTCTTTGGATTTCAAAAGTTTTAAATTCTATCCTAACCTTTTTTTCTCCTTCTTTTTTTGCATCAATTGAGTTTTGACACGCTTCTCTTGCTAAAGATGCTATTGGATCTTTTTTAAAGGTTTCCATATCTGCTGTATCTAAACCATTTTCTGCTGTGTAATTATTTCCTGCAAATCTCCAATTTTCTTTTAGTTCCATTACTTAATCCTCCTTATAATAAAATCTGTTGTATCATAATAATTAGTTGTATTTTCTATTTCAAATTCTTCATTAAAGTAACTTCTTATTATTCCTACAAATAAATATTTGTTCCATGTTTTTTCTAATTTAGGAAGCATAAAATATCCATCGAAATTATTAGTTTGTAAGCCTTTTTCAGTAATTGCAATTGTTATAAATTCATGTATCTTACTTAATTGTTCTTCACTAATATTTAAATTTTCTTTTTTAATCATGCTATCTTTATTAAATTGCACATAATTTTCACTCATATCTTCCATGAAATTTAAATAACTATATATTATTCCTAAGTTCATTTTATATAAATAACTCTTTACATCACCATAATTAAATCTTTCTAATCTTTTTACATACTCCTGAGCCAATACATATGCTGATGTATTGAAATTTTCTTCTATACTTATTATAGGTCTACTAAAATAATATTCATTCTTATATAAATACTTAATTATATAGTATAATTCAAAATCACCAAATCTAGATGTTATATGTAATTTACCTAATAGTTCCTTGTTCTTTATTGCTAAACTAGCATATATCTTCTGTGCAGTTAATATTTTAGAATCTAATGCTTTAAATAAATTATCGATATATCCCTTCAACTCATTCTTTATTTCTTCATTTATTTCTAATTTATCTATATAAATGTATGTTCTATTTGCTATCCTAATTAAGCCATGTTCTTCCTCAGCTCTAATATAATTTTCGTAATTATAATCGTTTAAACCTGGCATTTTTTCTTTAATATCATCCATTGTAAATTCAGCATCAAAAGCTCTAAAAATTTGAGGCATTATATCATACAATGACCCACTATTATCCGAATTAGTATTAATAAAATCTCTTCCTGTATTAAATTCCTCTGGTAGTTTTTCATCAAGCACACCTTTTAAATAAAATCTATTTTTTATACCATTTTTTTCTAAGTCATTTTTATATATTTCAAAAATAGTATTATACGCAACTATAGGTGAATTACTTATAATGTAATCTAATATTTCATCTGTTAATTTTTCAGGTAAATTTGATGCAAATTCTCTATGTAAATACTTTCCTCTATCTATTTGAATAAAATCATATCTATCTATCATAGCTTGTACAGAGCGCTTTGATGGCATCTCTATATTTCCATACTTCTCTCTTACAATATTTAAAAGCCTGTTATAATCATTATCACTTCCAATGTCATACCCACTAACAAAGTTTTCTTTTATCTCATTCATATATATTTCACTTATATTTATTGATTTCTTTACGAATATTTTTTCTTGATAAACTCGATATTCATTGTCAATAATAATCTTTTTTATTTTATTAAGTTCTTCTACATCTTTAACAGGAATAATATCTGGTATTTCATCTCTTTGCTCATTTATTATATCTTCTATCGAAGCTTCCTTTTTGTTATATATAATTCCATAGGTTTCATCATACCTAATATTGACCTGATCAGAACACATAATAATAACTAAATATTTTGCTAATTGTTCATCACCAATATATGAAATAAACTCTTCTATAGTTATATAATTGTTATTTTCAAAATTGATATCTCTATAAAAGCAATATAATATCTTTTCTATTTCTTTATTACTCTCTATAAGTTTATTTACTGCCTTTTTTTCTATTTGCCTTATTCTTTCTCTTTAAATTAGATAGCCCATATCCCTTACCTAACTCTTTGGTTAACCTATCAGAATACTTTTTTATTATTCCTTCACCATAGCTTTTTCCAGCATCATTTAACAACTTTCCAACTTTATAATATGTATTTAAATCACTTCTATTTTTCGAATAATCCTTTACCTTTTTATATACTTCATTATTTATTAATTCGTTTTTTATCTTGTTATAATAATTCATTATCTCCTCCTTTAATATAACAAAAAGGAAGTTACTCTTCCTTTTCTTTTGCTTTGGTTTTATGTCCAGAAGATAAAAATGTTACACGTTCACCAATTACTTCGGTAACTTGTCTTGCTTTTTCTTCTTCCTTCTCTATCATACGGGTTTGTATTCTTCCTCTTACGCCTAATAAATCACCCTTATGACAATATTCAGTAGTTGTTTCTGCAACATTACTCCATAAAGTACAATCTATAAAATCAGTATCATACTCTCCGTTAGAATTTTTATAACTTCTAGGAACTGCTAACGTTATGGTTGTTACATTTCTTCCGGTATCCGTTTTTCTAAGTTCAGGATCCTTAGTTAATCTTCCTATAACAACTAATTGATTTAACATAATAATCTCTCCTTTCGTTTTATAATTTACACGAAAGAATTATTATTATCAAAATACCATTTTTCCTAATTTTTTGTTATTTTCTTGCAAAAATGCAATTTCTGCATAAGCAAAACAGTCTCTTGACTATGTTTTAACAACAG
>OQVL01001521.1_pt1 | contig 13910 bp, 16 predicted proteins | sample 1691501 | NCBI WGS metagenome assembly OQVL01 (sample SAMN03418253, study PRJEB22391) | human gut metagenome | biome: human-gut; feature: organic feature; material: feces | host: Homo sapiens | place: Tanzania | collected 2013-01
TTCCCGTAAAATAAAGTACCATGGCTGCTCCCTCGTTTTTGTGTGGTTTTTCAGATACCTGTCTGCCCGGCAAGCCGGAAGTTATAGTGCCATCTTTTTCCATTTTCTGATCTTCGTTCTAAAGGTTCCAAACGGAGCCACTGTGTTAACATGTATGAATTTGTATACTTCCCAGACGGCTGTTTTCGTTGCCTCGTCGGCCCATTTTCTCATATGGGGTTTAAACAATTCTTCCTCACTTAGCGAATCGATCATTGCATAAATAGAATTAATATTATCATTCAACATATCTTTCAACTCCTGCAGTGACAGATACGCATATGTATCTGTGAACCATTGATATAATTCACCAAGCTGATTCCACTTAAAATTATCGGAGGGAGTTTTGACCTGAAGACCCTTTCTTTCGTCTGCTTCCCATTTAAGAATGAGCGTTGTCCATCCAACCTGATAAGCAAGATTTTCTGCTGGAGTTCGATCAACCTCATCGACTCTCATATCTTTGAAATATTCCGGAGTATCATCAAATTCTGAAATATACTTCGCAAAGCTTTTATTTATCTCGTTTTTAAGCTCGTCTTTATTCTCATATGTTCTCAATAGTCTATCTCCTCAGCTTCCGATTTTCCAGTTTCAAAAAAAGGATTTTTCAAATTAGTCTTTGCAAATAACCTTTGAACCTTCACCATCAATTACAATTCCCTGACGGTTGTTAATTGGGCATAGATTCAAATCCGAAAACTCAGTCATTATTTTCTCGGTAACTTTCTTAAATGGTGCTGTAAGATAATGCGGAAGAACATAGAAATCAATCAAATCAAGCCCTGCATCATCTTCTTGTGAGTAGTCCTCCGGCTTTTCATCCATTTGCTCGATATATTGGATGCTTGGAGCGCATATAATCGCACCTGCCGATTCACCAATCATCAGTTTTCCCTTTGCCAATTCTTTCTTCAACAGCTCATCCGTTCCCGTTTTACGGAGCTGGTCTATAAGGAAAAAAGAATTTCCGCCGGTAAAATATATCACATCCGCATCTTCAAAAACAGACTGTATCGTTGAATAAGCCTCCGTTGAAATATCAATTTCAGTTACGATTGCTCCCAACTTTTTGAATAATTTTCGAGCCGAGCCGACATAACCGGTGTAGCCTTCACGCAGTGAAGCTGTTGGAATAAATGCGACTTTCTTATTTTCAATTTCTTCCTTTATCAGACTTCCTACACTTGAAAAGTGCGAACATAAAAATAGTGTCATCAATATTCTCCTTGCATCATTCATTTTATCTTCAAGTATGTATTGATTCACTGCCTGTATAATTTCCTCTTTCTTCATAACAGCCTCTTTTCCTTACATATAGAATTATAAATAATACTTTATTTCAATAATTCATCATAGATTTCTTTCTTATACAAAACACTATTCTCTTTTGAAAATCTATACAAATTAGCATCAAATGTTAATGAAAAGGTATTATTCAAATCAACCGAACTATCTGTTTCATTAACAACGTTTTCTTTTGCCAGACATGTCATAATAGAATAATCCAATCCATCGTTTTTTCTAATTTTTGCACCACTATAAATTGACCGTTTACAAAGTCGTTTCAAATACAAAACACTTTCTGTTGGGTCTCCATTTTTCTTAAGATTTTCCCCCATTTCATCTAGAAAATCATCGAATCTTTTAAAAATTTTATCATCAACTCTTTTTATTTTACAAAATAGTCGATGCATATAATCAGACCCACTATCATTATAAGTATTATCAGGAATTACTATTCCTTGTTCCTTACCGGCATCCCTTAACATATCCACAGTTGCTTTCCATACAGTGCCTAAAACAGCTTCAATTGATTTATCATATAATTCATTCTTAGTACTTGGTGATACATAATACGCATTAGATATTCTGTCCAATTCTACATGTATAACATCTTTAACTCCATCATAATATTCTTTTGGAATATCTGCTCCATAACAATCAAGTATCGCCCCCATCGCTGATACATATATGGTAAACAAAAGTCTTTCTAATTTAGCGCATTCGTACTTTCTCTTTTCCTCAACAAAATACTTAATATCAACAGCGTTTTTTTGAAATTGTTCCTGAAATAGCTTTAAATCAAAAATCCCATCTGCATCGTTTAATACCGAGAATTTAATCCCATATATTCGTCGATATTTAGCAATAGCATCATATAAAATTGCAAACTCAAATATATCTCCCGTATTTTCAATACTCTGCCAAAATAACTCATATAGAGTTTGTCCTGTTACAAAAAGATGATTTGCATCTCTACAAAGATTATAAAACACCTGATCATCAACAAGCCTTTTTTCAATACATATTGTATTCTTTTTACCTTTTTCAATATTCATTAAATAAATAAAAGCATTTGTATCCAAAATAATATTATTCATTTTTCTTCTCCTACTTAATCTTATCTGTGTAGATAACCACCAACTTGTGTGATTATCTACACAACAGTAATATTTTAGCTCAGTTAGGATAAATTCGATAAAAATACTATTATAGTATGAAAGAAGTAAAACAAATGTAGTACCGATACAGGCTACTCCACCACCAGCCATAAGCTGCTTCATTCCCTGTGACTTTGCTCCAGGGTTATCATTTCCGTAACCCTCCATAAAGTTAATTGCTCCCCAGATTCCAACAACTGCTCCAAGAGCCACTATAAGTGTCTGCAGTAAACAACATCTTCGAAATCTGCAGAAAGGTTACGCCTTCTTTTGACGCTCCATTTTTTTCTTCCATGCCTTGATACCTTCCTGTCCTAGCGAATCCTTATAACAAGGGAAACAAATCTCTTGTTTACGCCCTTAAGGACAGTTAATGCAACAGGAGAACGCCTTTATACTACTCACTTTTTTTCTCTGTAATATTAATCTTTATCCAGTTAATAATCGTCTTTCGAAGAATACGACGGAATTCTGTATATTTATCAGCAAAATACTCATAAACCGGATTAACATATGGATTCATATTCACATCATACTCAAAAAATGAGAATTCGCCTGAATGAAAAAGTTTAGAACGAATTTCATACATATCATCTATATCACTCTTTTTAGCATTAGGATTATATTTCTTAACGAAATCAGAATACGATAACATCTCCTGTTTCGCTAATGTCTCAACACTTGCTACTAAAAGTGAAATTTGAAAAGAAGATTCATCCATTCCTAATATTGAGCTTTTATTATATAACCTGGCAGCATTTCTAAATGCTTTTCTTATTTCAGGAGGCAAATCGTCTATTCCTCTGTAATAACTCCTTATACATTTAGGAATATGAATATCTTGTCCAAGTATAAATACTTCTTCACTAATATAATCTGAATATAACGGTTTAGTTTTTTCTTCTACTTTCTCTAATCTATGTTTTTCAAAGATCTCCTCGATATGTTCTGTATTTCCATACTTCTCAATAAGTCTTACATTACTATCGTTAGGATTTGAAATAGATATCACTCCACAATCAAAATTTATTCCCTTTTGAACATCCTTGATTGTTGCAAGACCATTCAGATTATCTTTCACAACTAATCCTAATTCATTATCAATAAAGGAAGTGCGGTACCTTTCATGCGTTATAACTCTTTGTGCGAGTCGATCCTTGGTCATCCTTACAAAATTGAGATATATTGATTGTGGTTCAAAAAAACTAACATCCAGTAAAACAGATAGATAATCCGCAAATTCTGTTGCTATATTATATGCCTTACCTCTCGCATCTTGTATGGTCTTTGCTTTAACCTTAACATCAAATGCCACAACATGCTCTGTAAGAGGTTCATCACGCTCTACTATATTTATTGTATGGAATTTTACATTACATTTTTTCAAATTAATCGTATATGCTCCATATATAGGATGTTCATTATACATTAATTTATATACTCTTACTGTTTTAGGTGTTTCATTTTCTTGCCTAATTTCCTGAATTGATTCATATATATTTAGATTTTCATAGTAAAAGATTTTTAAATCTGTCGTATAATCCACTTGATCATCATCCGCTTGATTTATATCCAAAATAATATAATAAATTGTGTTCTCATCATAATTAATCTCTAACGATAAATCCACCTCTTTATTGCGCAGTTCTGCTTTGAATACCGCCGAAATAATAAAATGTTCATCTTCATCTTTTCTTATAACAAAAGAAGCACACTTCTTATCTATCGTATGTTTAACCAGAGCAACTACATCTACACCTTTACAATCAACATCCTTAATAACAACTGGATTACTAAATTTTGATATCTTGCCAGACAATTATATTCCTTCTTTCTTTTAGTTCAAACCTTGAATAGAAGCTGACTTTTTTACAGGTTCAAGAGCTTCTATACTTTTGGGTTTATCCGAACACATTTCAACAATTTCCAATTCCTTGCCTAGAAAAACCGACATATCTTTCTTCATTATTTCAAATATACCTTTAGCCATTGCATTCATAGCTTTATATGAATTATACATATCGATATCATATTCCAACGTACAGCTTGGATTAATATCAAGGTCTTTCTCAACACGTTCGATGATAGGATCTACTGTATTCCATGAAATTCTCATGAATGTAGCAACTGCCACACGAGAACAATTAACAGCCATCCAAGCAGTCTGTTCCTCGAATTTACGTGTGAAGCGAGAACCATGTCTAGCCCAAGGGAAGCGACATGTAACGACACCATGCTCCTTACAATTGACTCTGCAAGAAGGTCCAACCAGAATAACTTTATGTCCTGCCCAATCGCAGGCTCTCCAGGTTCTGGCACCTTCATTACCATTGTCATAGAACTTTGATTTTTTCCACAAATCCCACATCGACACTGTTCGCATTTGGTGGCATGCACCTCAATCATGATAGAGGTATCTGCGAGCATAGTAACTTTATCAATACAAGTGTGCTTGACATTTAGGATAGTTTTGATAGAATTTTTGTTGAGCATATGGTGACTCTTTCCTTTACGATTTTTTCTAGGCAAAAATATCTTAATAGAGCCCATAATGCTTTTTTAAGTTTTTATGTGGCTTTGAGCCGATTTTCTATATCACACATTCTAATGAAGAGCCTAAGAAAATAACTAATTTCTTTAGTATAATATAGATACAACTACATATCTGCAATATCTTATTACCTCATAAAGGTATAAAGTAATCCCCCCTCCCAATTTTTTAATTTATCTTATTTGTATATACCTGTAAATCTATTTTTCTAAAGACCTTATAATAATCATTGAAATAAGTAATCCGATTCATCGATAGTTTTCAATATATAGGTTACATCGTCATATCTTGACGAATCAGATTCTGAACCTAAACTGCAAATTAAAAACTCTTTTCCATCCTTTTGGTAAAGTACCACCAAATTATAATCATCCCCCAATGATCCTGTTTTAATGCCTTTCACATTTTCATTGTAATATTCAGATGTTGGATCTAAAAACACATTTGTGTTTTTCCAAGTTTGTGTGCTTCCATCTGGTAATGTTGCAGTATAGGAACTTTGACATACAATATCTCTAAACCATTCATTTTTTAGTAAATGTTCTGTGACTACTTTTAAGTCTTTGGTTGTAGTAAGTGCAGACATATCGAAACCACTTGGATCATACAATAGGGTATCTTTATATCCCTCTTTATGCAAATATTCATTAAGATTATCCATAAAAAGTTCTATACGTTCTTCGGTTGTACTTTTTCCTGTTGCAAGTAAACCACCACAATAGTCAGCCACCGCATATGCAGCATCATTTCCTGATGGAACTAACATAGCTGCAAAAAGATTATTAATATAATATTCTTTTGGCTCAATATTTGCTACAGAGGAACCTTTTTTTGTTTTTAAAAGTGCTTCATGATTGACCTCTACAATGTCATTCAAATTTGTAAGACTAGCTGCATATTCAATAACAAAAAGTTTTGCTAAGCTTGCAGGACGTTGTTGTGAGTCTTCCTTTTTTGAAATAAATACCTCATCATTTGAACAGTCTACCAAAATCAATGCTTTACCATTGTAAAATTCTTCTTCAAATTCTTTTTTAAATATCTGAGAATTTATAAAATTTTTTTGCTCCCGAAAATTTTCTGGTTGTAACACCCACCATCCACCTACTATTATCATGAATACTAACACTAGAAGAATATAATGTATCTTATTTTTCTTTTTCTTATAAGTTCTTTTCATACTAAATCCTTTCTTAGCATATTTAATAATAAAATAAAGGGTGTATATTCCAATTTAAAATATACACCCTCTACAAAACTAATTTTATATCTCCGCATTTTTTCAAATTTTCAATTACAATGTATTACTCTGGACAGTTTAATCTGATATTTTCTTCAAATCCAGATGGATCACCCAATTTAGCTTTTTCTAAATTATCTTTAAAATATTGACGGGTTGCATCGTCACATTTTTGTGGGCTCATATATAGCATGTCAGGTGCTTTTTCTAATTCTTCCAATGCTTTTTGGGCACGTTCTGGATCACTTGTATATGTTGCCAGCCATTCTTTTTGCCATGCACATTCCCATAACATAGAGGCTCTGGTATTACCATATCCAATTTGATATTGATCGGCATCTTCTCCTGTCAGCTCTGTGGGCAACATAGTTCCTTCTGGCCAATTCAATTCTTTTAATGAATCTAAATATTCTTGCTCAATATGTTCAAAGTCTGTAAACCCTGAAGAGTTCGCAGATTTCCTTTCTCCAGAACTACATCCTACCATTATACTACAAAGTAAAAATAGTATTACTGCACCAACAAATGTACGTCGCTTATTACTATAACTTCTCATTTTTTACTCCCTACCTTCTATTAAAATAGTATACTATCTTAAGGCTAATGCGGGCTCTAATTTTGCAGCCTTTATTGCCGGAATTACTCCACCCAATAAAGCAGTTATTATTGATGTTATTACCGCAATAACTGCTGCTGTTATAGGGTATTCAGGAACTGTTATAGGTGTATCTGACGGCAAAAATAAACCTATGCAATTCACTAAAATCAATGAAACTATTATCGATATTGTGCAAACCATTAAAGATAACAAAAACTGTGAACCTAACACTAACACTGAAATGTTGCAGCGTGACGCACCTAAAGCTCTACGAATCAAAAGTTCATGTGTACGCTGTTCCAAGGATGATAATCCAATATTAATTTGCCCTAACACAGAAACGAAAAGTAATAATGCAGCTGTGAAGATCAATCCTAATTGCAACATATCAATCACTGATTCATAATCATCTCCACCGTCTACTCTATCTATATTTTCAACCTTTCCTCCTATTGTATCATATAATATATCATTTATATAAGATTGCATTTGTTCTTGTGATAATCCAATTCTATTATACCAATATATCGATGCATTTTCAATATGAAAAAGACTAGGAATGCGATAAATCAAAGGTAATGTATTAATATATATTACTGGCCAATCTTTTCCATCATTAATCACTCCTGTCACATTAAATGGAATTAATGCTAAGCTTTCATTACAACTTCCTACTATATAAGGAGTCGAAAAAGAATCTAAACCAGCTTTATTTACTACCACTTCAAGTTTTGTATTCGCTGTAGTACTATCAAACCATTCACCTTTATATAAAGGTAGATTATAAATTTTATTATACTTTGGTGTAGTATATACGGCATCCACATACATCAAATTTTGATATATCTGTTTGTTATTTTCTTTTATATCTTCCAAATTATTCACTGCGGCAAATTGTAATCCTGTTTTTGGAGTAGATATAAGTGTTTTTTCTTCAGGGTTTTCATCTAATATTTCGAAGAATTTTTCTGCTTTTTCCGTATTTTCAAAGTTAACACCAGATAAATTCAAAGAATATGTAGGTGTACGCCCAAAAAGTTGAGCATTAACAGAGAGAAGAGACTCTCTTCCAAGTGTTCCTACCAAAACAGCTGCAATCATCGCAATGATTCCTATAAACATTGAAAATCCTGTTAGGAATGTTCTTATTGGAGAAATACGAAGATCTTTAAGTAGAATTCGAAACATCTGTAATCCTCCCTCCGTCCATAGTTAAGATTACATCACAATTTTGAGCCAAATCAGGGTCATGCGTTACTAAAATTAACATTACATTTTGTTGATTTACTAAGCTTTGTAATAACTGCATAACATATTCCCCTGTTTTTTTATCCAAAGCGCCTGTAGGTTCATCACAAATTAGAACTTCAGGAGAAGCAACCAAAGCTCTTGCAATAGCAATTCTCTGCTGCTCACCTCCCGATAAATTTGAAGGAAAATCATTTTTTCTGTCTTCTAGATGTACCATTTTTAATAGTTCTTCAATTCTATCATCACGTTGTTGTCTGTTAAGTTTAGATTTTGCATAAATTAAAGGTAATTCAATATTTTCCCATACTCGCAAATGTTCAATTAAGGAATAATTTTGAAATACAAATCCAAGCTTCTGACTCCTTAATTTAGATAACGATTTATCTGACATGCTATTTACTAATTTATTTTCATAAAAATATTCTCCCTCAAAAGACGAGTTCAGTAATCCTAAAACTGATACTAAACTCGTCTTTCCTGATCCGCTTTTTCCAACAATAGCATAGCTTTTTCCGTTTACCATACTGAATTCAACATTATTTACGGTTGTTAACATCTCGCCATTATTTAGCTTTACTTTTGCAGTTAAACCTTTAACATGAATAATCGTATCGCTCATATTTTCTCCTTTAATTATTTCTTAAATCAAGGTTGGGTGGAACTGCCGAAACTTTGTCTCCCTCATTTAACCCAGAAATTATTTCTATATACGCTCCATCACTTGCACCTAACTCTACTTGAACCTTTTTCTCGTCTCCATCGGAAATTAATGTAACAGATCCTTGTTTGACTCTTCCTGCGACTACTGAAATTGGTAGCAAAAGAACATCTTCTTTTGTTTCTGCCGTTACTACTACTGTTGCTAACTGGCCTTCTTTTACCTCCACATCTTGGCTAATCATACATTGTAAACTATATGTCATGCCTTGATCTTCAGAATTTGATGTTTCGGACATAACTACTGCTATTGCATCTTCTGGTCCTATTCCATCTTGGATTTGAAATTTTCCATTCAAAATAGAATTTGCTGGTAATTCTCTCAAAAAATATTCTGCATCTAAATTCAATGCAAATCCTACATACTGCATTGTGAACAACGGATAATTTTTAGGATATTCTCCTGTCTCTTCAACCGAAATAATTGTAGCATCTACCGGAGTTACAAGCTCAACATTTCCAACTGTACCCAAAACTGTTCCCTTTTTTACTTTCACACCTGATTCAATTTTGGCGATAAATTCTCCCTGTTGAGGCGAAACAATGACAAACGGATTTGCTCTAGAAACATTGCTTTTTCCAGAAAGCGTGGGAGTTAATCTCCCACGCTTCACTTGAACAACCCCAGTAGTTTTATTCCAACTACTCTGTTCACAATCCGTATTCTTTGCCGCCTTTTGACAACCAAAAAGTCCAATCAAACTTATTAGCACAGCTAAAACGCCTAAAACTGAAAAATACTTTTTCAATTTATTTTCTTTCATAATCTAATAAGTAAGATCTCCTCCCCATTTATTGTCCGCAAACGGAATACTTGTTGCCTGCATCCGACCCTGAAATGCGAATTTGGTTCCTTTTAATATGTTGTCCCACTGCTTAGCACCCTTTGCATTCCACTGCAAAGAATCAGTGAACTGCGGACCACCAGATTGTTTCATATTACGTAAACCTAATCTTAGATATCCTGCTGGCATATTATCTACTGACAAGCTGATTGGTCCATCATATGTATGTGTTCGCACATAATCATACTTAACTAAAGAACCGCTTCTGTTAAGTTCTCCTCCCACATATGCATTATCTGCATATGCAACTACTGAGCAACTAAATACTGCCACTATAGCTAACGCTATTGCACTTTTAAATTTCAGAGATTTTTTCATAGTAACACCTCTTTCCCAAAATTCATTTGCTTATTATCAATCATCATTTTAAAGAGAGAGTACTACCGTACTATTGTACTATTGTACTATTGTATGACTATACGGTAGTACTGAATCAATCTCCGTTTTTGTACCTATGATGATTATGCCATTCCGCTACTCTAATGTCCACCCCTCCCCCAGCCCGTCCGAAAACTTGATTTTCAGGCATAAATTTAACCCCTTTATTCTTCAAATCTGTGTCATTGAAAACTGAATAAAATACACAGGATTTAGAAAGAGGCTTATGCCTGTTCCATTAATTCCATCATTTTATGAAATCCAAGAAGATTCTTGGCTCTTTCCAAGTTATATCCCAGACAAAAGAGCGCAAACCCCCCAGCCACTTTTCTCATTCCTTTTAGAAGAAAATAAGTGGCTCCCATAGCACGCTTTATAGTTCCAAATGGATGTTCCGACAGACACATCCTCTGGTTTGTTTTCTCCCTGTCTGGTTTCAGAAAGAACTTTACAACCTGTCTCTTTTCGTAATGCCATTTTCCTTTTAGCTTTGTTTCTTCTGGTGCATTTCCCTCTGCTTTCAGCCAGTCTTTACAAGGTTTCTCCAGCTGATCTTTTGTAAAATCAATTTCTTTCCACTCGCCTTTTCCCTTGTAACATTTATTTCGGTTCGGGCAATGCTTACACGCATTTTTGTTTGCATAACGGATATTCTCATTTTTCTTTATGCATTTCTGCCTCAGGATCTCTCCTGCCGGACAGTATACCAGATTTCTCTCCGGATCTCTGACAAAATATGCCTTATCCAGCATTTCTTCCGGACTTCCATATACACCTCTTTTTTCCGATTTTTCATCTACAACTTTCCGACGCACAGTCTCTACCTTTATATCCTGTATTACTGACACATAAGCTTCCGGTATCTGTCCTGCATGCAGTGCTTTCTTTAATTCCTTTGGATCTGTGCTGGTAAGATCAGCTTCCGACTTTTCATAAGGTATTTCGATTTCGTAACCATCTTTTCCGTCATCTGTTATGACATGGGGAATAATACCATTCTCCAGGCAACCCACCATATCTTCTGTATCCTCATAGCCTTTATCAGCCACTACCTCTATGATTTTTTCTAGCTCTGCCTCTTTCACTTCTGACATAGTGCTTTCCAATAAACCATGATCCGTCACCTGATTTGTCATCTGGAAATCCCGGATCAGATGGTTTTCTGAATCCACCGCTGTCTGAGCATTATATGCTACCGCAAACCCATTCTTATTCTTCATAAGCTTTGCGTCTGCATCTATGATTGACAGCTGTGATGCTCCGGTTTCTTCCATTAGTTTCTGGTATCCTTCATATCTCGCAAGCCGTTCCTGTGCCTCTTTTAATTTAGCCTCAAGCTCTGCTCTGGTTAGTTCTCCCCGGATTTCATCTGCTTCTTCCTGCTGATCCATTTCGTTAAGTATCCGCAGATATTCATCTGTATGTCCATTCAGCCATTTGATTCTGTCATCCAGTTTATTTTTTGTAAAGTTGTTGTCTTTCGAATTATTAGCCTGGATCTTCGTTCCATCTACAGATGAAAATCCCCATTCTACCGCACCTGAAATTTTCCTGTTAAATTCATGAAAAATCTCTTTCAGACTGTCTATGTTGTTTTTTCTAAAATCTGCAATCGTTCGGAAATCAGGCTCTACTCCTCCAGTCATCCATTTCACTTCAAGATTCACTTTGCAGCTTTCTGCCAGTTTCCGTGAGGAACGGATTCCTTTTCTGCTTCCATAAATATAGAGTTTATAAAGACTTTTGGGATCATATGATGGGCGACCTTCAATTGCGGCAGTCTTTACTCCCAGTTTTTTTATATCAAGATGCTCTACAAATGCATCTATTATCCTCGCAATACTTTCTTCATCTACAAACGCATCCCATGAACAGCACATTAACTGATCACGGTCAAAACCTGAAACATATGGCATCTCATCACACCTCAAAACAGAATATTTTCTCTGGTTTTATTATACTATATTTGAACTATCGATGCATGATTTCTGTGTACTTTATTCAGTTTTCAATGTACATTTTTTATTTATATTGAACACCCATGTGAGTGAATCAATCTTAATTTCATTGAAGACTCATCCTAGTTTTCGGACAGTCTCCCCCACTAGCGTAATTGCCAAAGCCAATAATATTGATAGTACTTTTTTTATAGTATCAATCTCTCTTTCTGTTGTTTTATACTCACTCTTTCACTTTCAAAGCGAGCCCCATCTCCGTTTTTATACCTCTGAGGATTACTGTAGTTCATAAAGCTTCACCTCCCTTTTTCTATTTTTATCAGCGAACCAAGTTACTGACGATTATCACATTCACAGCCTGTACACAAATACTCTCCTGTTTCATCCAAGTCAAATATTTTATAGATACAATTGTCTAAAGCTCGCGCAATCTGGCTGGCTACTTTTACAGATGGCTCTATTTCGCTCTTTTCAAGTAGACTTATATCCTACCGGATATGCACAGCCATGTTTTGCGAATGCACCATATAAATTGTACCAAACCATTGAGGCATTAATACCTCCACCATTAATACTCATTTGTTCAGAAAGATTCAATTCTTCCATTGTTTCATTTAATAATTCCTTCGCTTTATTCCTTTTTAGTTGATTTACTCTATAATCTTTATAATTTCATCATCTCAGAAATACTATCCACCGACAAAATAAACCTTGATATACCGGTATATAGACTTTTTTCTATACTACTCTAACACCTAATTTACTGTAAAATCTGTATATAATGTATATTCTTTTTGATTCACATACACTTTTTTGTAATACGATATTTTTCATCCTCATCAAAATTCCCAAACAAATTCAAGTTACAATTAAATTCGTGGTATGAACCAGCTCTAATTTGTATTCCCAAATCATTCCACACAATATTTGTGGGCATATCTTCCCATTGTTCGCCATTTAGTTTGCTTATCCAATATTCATCCCCTACTGTAATATCATACATAGAATCATTCGTCACTATAATAATGGTATTTTCTAATGACGTAGCTTCAATACTTGAATTAGCTAAACTTATTTTAATTTGATCAGATACATCCTCTTCATTGTTCAGATTTTTTTGCTGTTCAATTTTTTGAGAAGGTCATTAACTTTTAATATGTTCTTTCCGCCGATATCGGAGATTTACTCTCTGTCCCTGCTTTTATTAATGCGACAACCCTATATGTTCCTCTAGATACCGAATAAGTCTCTGCTATAGTTGCATTTCTTAGCATCTTCCCACTTATCTAATAACCAACCTTTTACTTTAATATACATGTCTTTAATCCAAGCAATAGCTTTTCTAAACATGTCTTTAACTTTTTCCCAAAAACCTTCTGCTTCAAATAAAGCATAAGGTCTTCTACCATTAGCTATATTAGTAGCTTCGGTAATCCATACATTCTCAGTAAACTCATGAAGCATATCAATAACATCAATTTGGAACTTTTGAGTAGCTTCATTGATATCCATATAATCATATCTACCGGTAATACTAGATTCGGTAAACATGCTTTCTGGTGTATATGTAAAATACATATTAATGAGTCCTTATTTTTTTTTTTATTATAAAGTTTTGATATAAAATTACAGATAGAGATTATATCTCTATCTGTAATTACTGTTATTTTATAATCTTGTTTTTATGCTTAGCTCCACATATAGCTTTCCATGCGACCACTGTAATCATTATTATTCCAAAGATCATAAGATTCTGTAATATTTTTAAATGCTGATGTTTCTCTATCACCATTCTTAATAGCTTTTATTGTTTTCTTTATTCTCTCATTACTCATTACGCGCTTTATGATAGAAATAGAATTAGACAATAATCGTCTATAAGCTTCAAT
>OQVL01001524.1_pt1 | contig 13906 bp, 8 predicted proteins | sample 1691501 | NCBI WGS metagenome assembly OQVL01 (sample SAMN03418253, study PRJEB22391) | human gut metagenome | biome: human-gut; feature: organic feature; material: feces | host: Homo sapiens | place: Tanzania | collected 2013-01
CGAGGTACTTGCCTACGATTTGCTTGTATGCGTCCGCAAGTTCCTTTTGTTTGTCGAGTTTGTCTTGATTGACACGTGTTTGGATTTGCTTTTCTATGGCAGCATATTCTTCGGAGTTTTGCTCGTATAGCAGTTGCTTTTGGCGAAGGTATCGGAGGTCTTCTCTGAGTAAAGCCTGATTTAACGCTACTTTATTGTCAAATTCTGCGGCAGTGGGGTCGTAATATCGCATTGTGATGGCGTCCGTCCGTTCGGAGTGCTCGCTGTCTATCAGCGATGCCATTCGTTTTTTTTGCGATGCGATTGCTTCGAGGTCTGCTTCGGCACGTTTCTTGAGCAGGTCGCGATATTTGGTATTATCGGTTTCTCCCCATTCTTCGAATATTTTGATTTGGGCTTCACGTGCCTGTTCTTCGAGGTTGTTCTTGGTGTAGAGGTATTGTTCAAAGTCCTTTTGGCCGGTGGCATACGCGGTCAGGTTAGCCAATGCTATCGCGTCATTCTGTGCCTTGACCGCATCTATCTCGGCTTGCATCTGCTTTTGACGTTCGCGCTGAGCGTCGCTCTTGTCTGTCCCTTTTGCGCCATCGATGGTCGGCACGGTTCGTGGCGGCTCGACCGTTGGAGGCGGATTCTGTGTGCTATTGCCCGAAGATGCTCGATTGCCTTGCTCGATGCGGTACTGGTCAAGCAAGTCTTTAATCTCGGCCCGGGTCTTGAAGTCAAGAGTCGTTGAACCATTCGGTGCTATCACGGCGACAGTACTCATATACTCACCGCTTTTCAATGCGTCTTCGAGCATCTTGATTACAGTCGCAAGATCCTCGTCTGACGCATTCTTTGCCGGACGAGCAATACCTTCCATCTGGTCAAGAGATACCATTCGCGACAGATAATCTCCTTGGCGTTTTGTGATCCGGTTGAATATACCAAGAGGACTTTCCTGCTTACCTTTGACTGCATTGTATGCGGAGACGATCCCGGCAGCCGGGTTCATAGCTGTTAAGGCTGTTGCAATATTCGAGTTAGGTGCGTTCTGCTCGTAGAGTCGGTCAAGTATGCCTTGGACCTCCTTCCCGATGGGCCGATTTGTGACTATTTGGTCTTGCACCGCAGTCATCACCTTCTTGATTTGTGCTTTGGTTGCTCCGGCATCTTGCAACGATTTTTTGAGCGCCTCCAGGTCTTTTGATACTTCCTCGTTATATGTTGTTTCGATATTTTCGCGAGCATTTGCGATGCCTTTGGCTTTAGCATTGGCTCGGATGGCCTTGGTCAGTCGGTTGTATGCAGCTTCGAGGTCGATGATTTCGCCTTTTTCGTTGATGAGACCTTGCAGGTATTGTCCGTACTGCGATATGATTGCGGACTTGGCTTTTTCGTAGGCATCTGTTCCTTGGGTAGTGCCTTTTAGCGTTGAAAACAGCTTGGAGAGTTCCTTTTCTTCTTTAATTGATTCAGCGGAAAGGCCATTGGCGGACGCCATAGCTTTATCCATCTTTTGAGTATACTCGTCAGTGCCTGATATTAGATTTTTTATCACACCGTAAAGCATAATAGCCGCGCTTGCAATCGCGCCGAAGACATTGGCTTTTGTGGCCTTGTCCAGTGCCTTCCATACGACAGTAAGTTTGCCGACTTGCAAAGTCATGGCATAGTAGGCCAGGCGCAGCCCGGTCATCAGGTTAGTCAATGTGGTAACGACTATCTGTTTGGCTTTGATGGCAATGGTGTGTGCGACCTCGGCGGCAGCGCAAAGCTTTGCCCAAATTACGTAAGACTTGTTTGCGAGGACGGCGACTGTGATTGCTGCAACAAGAGATAAGACTGCGGTTCTATTTTTGACGATGAACCCGACTACAGACGATAATGCGTGCATCAATAGCGATGTTCCGGAGATAGCGTACTGCATCACCGGCAAGAGCTTTTCGCCAAGCGATACTGCCATCTCGGTAAAACTCTTTTTGAGTTTATCAAGGCGAGCTTGAACGGTGTTGTTCTGTACATCGAATTCTTTGGTCACGGACGAGCCGTCTGCGAATGCGGTGTTGGCAGCCTCTTGCTGTTGTTTGACCTGGTCAATATGTTCGGCGAGAGTGCTAAGCGTAGAGATTGCTCTTGCGCCATTTTCGCCCATATCCTTGAACATTGGGGACAGCGCATCCATACCGCCGACTTGATTCAACGCCGACAGAAGTTCCATTAACGCCGAATTGATGTCTGTCTTAACTAAAGTAGTGAAGTTTTGTATGTCCAGACCGGCAATCTTGGCGTACTTGGCCGGGTCTTGGTATATGCGGACGATTACCTGAGACAGAGCCGTAGCCGAGGCCTCGACATTTTGATTTGTGGAGTCCAGTACAGCGCCGAAAGCCATTATCTGTTGTACTGATAGGCCTGCTTGTGCGCCGACACCGGCCATACGGCTGGCGAACTCGGTGAGGTATGGTGCGGATGCCGCGCAGTTTTGGGATAGTTCGTTAACGACAGATCCTACTTTGAGCAGAGACTGTTCGGTTCCGTATTGTCCTTCCAATCCGAATATTCCGGTGAGTTTGGAAAGCGTTAGGGTTGCCCCTTCGCCCAGTTCATCAAGCGCGACATTGATTTGATCTGCAGCCTTAACAAAACCAAGGACGTCATCTATGGATGTCTTGCCAAGACGTCCGGCTTCTTGTGCAAGCTTGTTCAGGTCCTCGCGCGATGTGCGCGTGTCCATCTGCTTAAATGCTTCGTTCAGTGTCTCAACTTGCTCGGCTGTCATGCCTGTGTACTTGCGTACGTTGGCCATTTCGGCTTCCATATCTGCGTAAGCTTGTACAGCAGCCTTGCCGGATACTACGATGCCTCCGAATGCGGCGACTGCGGTCGCGGCGGAGGCTCCCCAGTCGTTGATGCCGTCCTTAAGCTTTTCGAGCGGTGACCGCGTATCAATAGACATTTCGGCGTTGACATCAGCAAGTTGCCTTTTGACGGCTTTGAGTTTGTCTATATAGGCATCCCATTCTTTGGAGCCGCGTTCCACACGGCCGGAAGATAATTCGGCATTGATGGCTTTGAGCGCACGATGCAATTCTTTAGGCGTTGCCTTGTCGAGATTGCGCATTGCAGCCTCGACATTAGAGGCATTTGTACGCATTCGCTGTATGGTGGCGTTGGTCTTCTGCAGCTCTTTATTGACCTCGATGACCTTGCGTGCATCGCCTGCCGAATATGCATCCGCTAATGCCTTGCGTAGAGCCTTAGCTTTCGCAATATTATCCTCGTATGTACGTTTGTAGTCCTCGCTATTGCATTTGAGCACTACCTCTGCAATTTCTTTATATGCCATTTTTTTCCATCAGTAACCGTATAATCTGTTATTACAAAATGTTCTCCCACTTCATCCAAAGTAAAAGTTTCTGTAACATAAGTAATTTCGCCACCGCCAACATAATTTACCATTTGAAAATGATATGTTATATTTCCTGAGGTTAATTTCCCCGGACACCAACAAGCCACACGAGTTTTCAAAACAGCATCCACACCGGCGTTTTTAACTCCATAAACAACCGTTATTTTATCATCATGCACTCTTGGACAAGCAATCATGCCACAGCCTTCTTGGTAAGACTTTTCGGTTTCCAAATCATTTTCATCCCAATTTAAACATGTTGCACTAACTAAATACAATATCGGAGTATTACCTAATGTCACGTCAAAATGTTTGCCGTCAAGGAGCATTTGATTGTCATGCAACGCATCTTTAATCCAAACATACAAATCCTCACTTGGAGTTATTTTCATTTTTCGAACCACCTTGCCATGTGCAGGAACGACAACATAAAAACTATTCGTCTTTTTATCAGGACATTCATTTAATACATGTGTATAAACATTTATGATTCCACTTTGTTCACAATCCAAATCATTAGTTATCTCAATATCAAATATCGCATCTTGAGTAGCCACAATACCTTCTTGATCTTCAGCTAATTTCATTTGTACAGTAAGTGGCGAGGATATTTTTGTCAATTCTTCATCTGTAGCAGAAACAGTAATTGCACAATCAGCCATTCCACCACAAACATCCCATTTTATGCCATCTTCACTGCACAAAGCATAGATGACTGAAATACCCTTAGGAAAAGCATATTTAAAACTAAACTTACAGATGTCTATAGAAAAATAACCAGCAGAGCTTTTGCTAACAATTGTGACATTCTTCGGCGAAGATATTAGCTGAACATTACCTTTATCATCCTTTACACCAATAGCGACATATCCCTTGAAATCTTCATAAGTAAGATTTGTTAAAGGATATATCACATTTCCCTCAAAAAATCCAGAGACATTATTTCTTGCACTAGAAGTAATATCTATAGAACAATCATTTCGATCATACACTGTAATTGGAACGCACATCGCCAAAGGTTCATCTTCTTTTCCATTATCAGGTTGTATGCCAATCAACATACTACATTCACGATTAAATCCATCATACACAACAGAAGAAGATGAGGACAAACCTTCATAAAAGCGATCCAACATAGTTATATCAAAATATCCATTATAATCACCATTCCATCCCCAATTGATATGATATAAACCTGTTCCATCTGCTCCGTCACATACAAAAGTATGTCCACCTATTGTTGATTGACCAGAATATATAATAGGACGTTTTGCATTCAACTCTTGATTAATCAAGGTTTCCCATTGTTCCTGCGTAAAGCTAGAACGTTGAACATCCTGCAACAAATCTTTATCATACCCAAAATAATGAGTCAACGGATAAGGAGTTATAGATGCTGCCGAAGCATTTGAAGTATAATCCATTTTCACAGCAGCACCACAATGATAAACAAGTTTTGCTACAGCTGTAGATTGTTCTTCCGTATAGTTCCCTTTATAATTGTCTTGTATGGATTTCCAATTGTAAGTTTCTCCCTCATTTATAGATGGAATGCTCAACTTATTCCTTTTTGTGACATAAGCAGGTATATCATTCAAAAGTTGTTGGGGATATTTATAAAAACTCATCACTTGTGCCATAGCAACAGCTACACAACCAGCAACACATTGCTTTCCCGAAGCATCAGTTGGGCAAAGCTTATTATAAGGCGCATCTTGTCCCCATGCTACATTCCCCAAAATAGGACTAATGACACTTCTACTAACAGATGAATTCCTCATTGCCTTCACTTTTTCCAACTGGCTTACAGCCTTTATGTCACCATTACCCACAGCTTTCACCATGTTTTGATAGGCATCCATAAAACTGGCTAAGTTTTGAGGCATATTTGTTGCGTCAAACGAACCTTCATCAGAATATCCGATAATTTCAGGAAATCTGTCATCACCAGAAACGATAACAAAGCCTTTGTTTTCACCACTGGTAAAAACATAATAATTAGCAGACTGCGAACTTGCACCATTAACACAGCTCTTAGCACTGTTGCCCAATGAAGCATTTTCTTCAATTTGGACACCCAGCTTAGCCGCTTGCTTTTCTGCAATCACCTTTGCTTGTGAAAAACTTCTTGGTCCAGCCAAGATACCCACACACGTAAAGACAGCCAAGAATATTCCCAATACCCTTCGCCAAGATTTCATACGAAAATTCATCATAAATACAAACATTTCATCTACAAACACAATCCTTAATTATAACTAAGAATGATACACTTAATCTGCTCATTTGCAGATACATCATTTGGCCGAACAGGAATCATATCCTCATATGAGCCTTCAATACCTTTCAACTCCTCAAACTTGGCTGCACGAAAAGTAGCACTCGTCGTATTCACCTGTACACTATTGCCAAAATGGAGCACAGGATTTTCTTGTTCACCCGTCCAAGAAGCATAACACTCTTTTTGAGAAACCTTAACCGCATCAACCAGCTTCATACTATTTCTCAAAATGTTACCATTACCTAACTTCACAGAGATTTCATCCGAAAAAATACTAATTGTACCGATTTGATTACTGCTAGAGAAACCTTTAACAACAGCAACCAAGTCATCTCCATTATACAATGAAAAATTCTTCAATCCCATTTCTTTGTCTTCCTTCATTGTATAATGGGTATATAAGCCATCATATTCCTTAGGAATTTTAGACAGTTTCCCATTAAGTTTAATAGGTCCATATCCAGTCTCTGAGAAAATGACCTGAGACAGTTCTTCTTTACCATCAAGAAGGTTCTCATTCTCCTCTTTTTGCTCAGCATTACGAGCCACACTGTCTGCTGAAAGAGTATCTGACACTTGCACACTGTCATTTGCAACCTGCTCATTTGCTTTATTACCAGTTCCCTTACAAGAGAACAATACAGAGACAAAGGCTACTAAAGCCACTAATACAGTTGATTTGGTAAACTTTTTCATAAACGTAATTTTTAAAATGAATATTTGAGTCCACTTGAAAAAGTCAGAGCACTATCAATCTGATAGTTAAACAGCAAAAAGATGCCTAAAATGGGGTCTTTTGTGCTATATATTTCATACAGAATAGTTCTTCTTATGCTTTTAAGTTTTAAACTGTAAGCATTTTGAGGTATCCCTCTGTTTTGATGGCACTTTTTCAAGGTGACTCATATTTTATTAGTAAACGAATTGCAGATCCAAACTTATCTAGAGACAGGCTACTTCTCCTTCAACTTCACTTTAGGAACATAAGTTGTAAACTTTCTTTGGAAACATAATCGGGGGTCACCCCATTTCGTACACTATGGGGAGACATAATATCTTTCAGTACATTACTAGACGGAGAAAATTCTCCTAGGTTTTGTCCTTTACACAAAGAGACTGGCTTATTATTCAGCATGCAACAACTCATGTTGTAAGATATAATACATCCATTGGCATGGAATACATTTGCAAATGTATAATAAATTATCGAAACCTCAAAACTTTTCAGAGAATATTTTCAAAAAATCTTTCTTTTCCTTTCTTTATCTAGAAAAAAGTGCTAACTTTGCAAACAGCTATATATAATAAGGAGAAGAGAATGGCAAACAGAAGATTACCTCTAGGCATCCAAGATTTTGAGGAACTGCGCAAGGGCAACTACCTTTACGCAGACAAGACCGATATGGTTTGGCAAATCGCCAACGGTGACAAGTACAACTTTCTGAGTCGTCCTAGACGATTCGGGAAATCACTGCTTACCTCCACTCTACAATGCTACTTTGAAGGAAAGAAAGAACTTTTCGAGGGACTAAAAATCATGGACATAGAAAAGGAATGGGTGAAAAGACCTGTTATCCATTTCAGCATGAACTTGGGTGGATCTGATGCCAAGTCGCTGTCACATTATTTGGACGATGCCCTGTCTAAATACGAAACCATTTATGGAAAGATTTCAACAGAGGCAACCCTCTGTAATCGTCTAACAGGCATTGTCGAAAGAGCATACGAGCAGTCTGGAGTTCAGATAGCAGTCTTAGTCGATGAATACGATTCCCCCTTGCAACACACATACGACACACCCCAACATGAAGAATGCCGTGGAATCTACCGTGATTTATTCACAGGGTTAAAAGACTACGGATATTGTATCAAATGTGTGTTTGTCACAGGCATCACCAAGTTCACACAAATTAGTTTGTTCAGTGTACTCAACACATTGACCAACATTAGTTTTTATAACGAATATGCTAGCATCTGCGGTCTTACCACCGAAGAAATCAAGCACTATTTTATGCCCGAACTTGAAAGACTGGCAGCAAGACGTTCTTGGAGTTTAGAGCAGACCATCGCAGAACTGCAAAAGAAATATGACGGTTATCACTTTGCCGAAAACCTCATTGGAGTCCACAATCCTTTTAGTGTTCTGAGTGCCCTCAGTGAAGGGAAATTGAAATCCTATTGGATGTCAACGGGTGCCAACGCCATGCGGACGAAGGTATTGAAAGACTTTGCCAACAATGTGGTTAAACTGGATAATTCTCTCATAGACATGGACAATTTGGAAACTTCCGACGTGAGCACACAGAATCCAAAGCTATTCTTGTATCAAGCAGGTTACCTCACGCTCAAAGGATGTAGAGAAGACAGTTATATCTTAGGCTTCCCTAATGGTGAGGTGAAAAAGGCTCTGTTCGACATGGTGCTTCCTATTCTTCTGAAACAGAAGCCTGCGGACATGGACAATACGATACAAGAACTGAAAGAGCACATGAGCGAAGGAGAAGTTGGCCAAGCTATGACTTGTCTCAAACAACTCATTGCCAGTACTCCATACAGCACCCAGAAGAAAGAGCAATTTGTCTTCGAGGAACACTTCCGTTTCATCGTCAAGAATCTGTTCTACATTTGTGGCTTTACCGTGGAAGAAGAGAAACAAGTGGCTGGCGGTCGCATCGACCTTGTCATCCATACCTCTCGTATCATATATGTATTAGAGTTGAAGATGGCTGACAATGGTGGCACAAATGCAGCAACCCAACAAATAGAAGTTCGCCATTATGCCGACGCTTATACCGCAAGCCATAAGCAAACCATCGGTCTTGCCTTAGTATTTGGCAAAGACAACCGAGGCTTGATAGATTGGAGCGAAGTGGAATAAAAACAGTATTGCTGTGCCACGACACAAACAGCAGGACTTGCCGAGGGTATTGCAGAAACAAAGCTAGCAATAGCAAAACGATTCCTCTCCATGGGCTTATCAGCAGAGCAAACGGCACAAGGTGCAGGGCTTTCGATTGATGAAGTGGAGAAACTGGTGAATGAGAAATAGAAGTTTGCCAAATTACAAACAGACAAACTTCTTATATCGCAATATTATATTGCACAAATTCTCATCATTCTCCAAGCAAGAATGATGAGAATTTGCGTCTATGATTGCATTTTCCCTACAAATTGTCCTTCCAAGAACCTTTCTTTAGCACAGGACTCTTAGGCAAGAAACGCTTCGGAGAAAAGCGGTTTGGATTCTCAATGGAAGCTTTCACGGTATAATTGATATTACCTAAAGACTCACCTGTCTTACCCTGTCCCTTAGCTTGCGAAGCAGACTTATAAGTAGCCATGTCAAACTCAACAAAGTCCTCATGAGAATATTTATAAGAAGGGTCTGTCAAAGTCATGACACGCTTATAAATTGCCTCACGAGAAGGAGCATTGAAAGGCGCATTATTATATCGCATCATACTATTTTCCGTAGGGCGGTAGCAGCCTTTACCATATAAGAATGCACCTTCGTAACTTCCAATATTCTCAGAAGTGTATCTGCTATCGGTAAGATAATCCTTCCATACACTTTGCGAACCCAGGTTATAATCCACATTCATGTACCAGCCTTTAGAAGAATGTGCTTCATCAAGTTCATTCTTACGTTCCGTAGGAAGAGAGAGACTTTCATTACCAGGTTCAACATACTCGTCCGCCAAATGTGCAATACCATGCCCCCCAACCTCATGGTTCAAGACTGTAGAAACACCATCCATACAATAAGCTACAAAAGAGCCTTTATCATCATAGTACAAAGTTGTATAACTACGTCCTACTGACGCTTCTACATTATATACAACAACTACCATTGCTTTGTCTGCATCTGTACCTACAGCATTTTGCGCATACTTAAATGCAATTTCATCGCTCTGATTGATTGTATGTTTTGCATCAGAAAGAAACTCCGCATTTGGAGAAACAACTTTCACTGCTTTTACCGTAAAACGATTTCGTAAGGACTTATATGGTTCAACCTTGAAGAACTGCTCCATAGCTTCGTTCATTTTCTGCTCATAAGCGCCACCTGCTCCCATAGCTTTGTCAACAAATCCTTCTCCCATGAACACAAGATCTATACCAGTACCCTCCGTAGCCTCTTGAAGGGTAACAACTTCTCCGTCTTTAGAATAATCAGAAGAAGTATAATAAGCCTGCCCTGTTATTTTTTCACCAAAATACTCTTCTAGAAATGGTATAATTTCCATATAATCACGCGTAAATGATTGGAATATTATCACTCCATCACTATCTATCGCATAAAGAGTTGGAGAACCTCCATAAAGACGAAATGCGTCTATTTTATTTTCATGTGTTTCTGAACAATTTTCCCAAAGAATACCTGCTTTTTCAATATACTTGAGATGAGTTTCTTCATCGACACAGGGTGTTGCCATTCCACAAAGGCTAGAAACTCCCAAAATATCCAATCCTTTGGAATGCAATTGATTATAAGCAGGAACTAATTTCTTAATTAAGGCTTGTGAAAATGGACACCAAGCTTCCCATTCTAAAATAATCGTTAGCTTACTTTTAGCTAAATCTTCATTCGAATGAATACCGCCATTAAAGTCAACTAGTTTAAAATCGGCCATAGGAATCTTTTTACTCGCCCAATAATCAAAATAAGCTTGCTCGGGATAGTTACGAGGGGCAGCTGCAAATCTTAACCAATAGTCACGAAAACGTTCGTGCTTTTCTGCCCATTCTGGAACTTGCCAATTATCAGAATACTCAGAGATAAGGAATTGCTGTGGATTACTTATATAATTCATCAAGTCCGACCAAGGATGTTCTGGAAGAGGTCCTTCCAAATCCGCTTCATTTCTTTCCAAACTGAAAGATGTTAATTTATTTAGACATGTTGGAATTTTACCTGATATCGCATTTCCATCTAGAAACAGCCCACTAAGATTTTTAAGTTTTTCAAATGCTGTTGCAGGAAGTTCTCCTTTTAAATTATTACTATATAGCATTAAATCTGTCACAGTATTCTTACCATTGACTTGACGAGTATATACTCCATGCCATTCGGACACAGGTTTGTCGCTACACCAATTAGTTTTATCCACCCAATTATCTCCATCTAACGCTTGGTATATTTCCACGAGAGCATCACGCTCTTCCGTTTCAGAAATGGCATTATAAGTTTCAAAAATAATCAATGGCGAATCGTAGGTTCCTTCTGTAGCACCATATTCAGCCCCCTTATATTGAAGTCTGATATTTATTTTTCCATCAGAACTTACTTTCACTTTTAATTCACTTGCACTTGGTAAAACTGTTCCATGAAAATATCCATTTTCACCAAACTCCACCATTTGCCTCTCTACTTGTGCCATGCATACTGAAACACATGTAAAAAGTATAACTAATAAAGAATATAACCGTTTCATCGCTTCTGTATTTTTATGTTTTTACGATTACCTGCTTTTATTATATATATACCAGATGGAAGGCTTGAAGTTATTAATTGCACCTTACCATCCGTACCAACTTTTTGAGAGATAACAATCATACCACTCATGGATACAACATCAACTTTCTCATTAGGCAACATACCACTAAGGATATAACCATTACTCAACGCTTCTATAAATATATCCTTTGGAGAAAGTATTTTCCCTATTCCAGTAGTTTTTCTCTCATCAACCTCAACACATTCGACATAATGCATGTCGCTTATTTTTAATTTTATAGGTTCTAGATTGTCACCAGAAATCGACACCTCACCAGACACTTCTAAATCAAATGTCAATTCTTGTTTAAGGCTGATAAAGACACGCCCATCAACATGGTAGAAGCACAAAGCCTTCACCTTTTCTTGCGCATGTAGCGGCATCCAACTCACACACGCCATAAGTAAACTAAATAAAAATCTAATCATAACTCAATTTTATTTTAACATTATAGCAATAAGCCCCTACTTCTTGTGAATTGTAAAACTTTCCAACTTTACTTCTGGCAAGAAATCGTCAAAAGAGAAAACCACATCACGCTTACCTTGCTTCAAAGCCTCTAGCTTTACCATTCCTTCTTCTGTAAGTGTGTTATCTCCTATTTGAAAAGTTACTTTTCCATCAGCAATAGAGGCAAGAAGCGCAAAATTATCCTCTTCATAAGTCCACTGTATATCCTTACCGAATGATTCGGCTATATAACATAGAGGAACTTGTGTTTGAAGAACCTTGCCCTTAATAGCCAAAGGAAAGCCATAATAATCAACTTCTATGCCAGTAATCTTGCCATCATTTGTACCTTGCGCTATAAAACGAGAATGACCATCCAAGTCATCAAATTGATAATACATATTTCCATCATTTGCCATAAGGTCGTAACAATTTGCATAAACGCCATCGCATCTCTGAGGTAATTTAGTCATATACACCCCAAGTTTTATTGGTTCAACACCTTCCAAAGTTATCGCAGGCTTATACTCTAGACTTTGTGCTTTTGTTACAATTTCAATCTTTGCGACGCTATCCAACATGTGCAAGTATTTCATGGTTTTAGCATACTCAGCCGTATCTCTGCAAACAGTCATACCATGCAATAAATCTTTCACAGAATATCTTTTTCCAATAGTTATTTCATCTTTAAATATTGGTGTTATCTGCAACACCTTATCATCCTTTGATTTCAATACATAAGACAATTCTTTGTAAAAGACCTTTTCGGACATTGGTTCCATATCAAACTGGATTGTCAAGTAACCATATTCAGCCTTTGCAGTATCCACTCTAGCTGTCACATCATATTTATATAGTTTCTGTCTGGTTTTATTCAACAAAGGAAAATCTTTACCTGATGACAATCGGCTCTTATCTTCAAGAAGGTTTTGCTTCGTTTCATCATCAAGGCTAACTTCATATTTCTGTTCCACCTCATGAAACTTTTTGTTTACCCGATCCATCATGTCAATAAAACCAGGAGCATCCTTTTGACGATTCTTCAAATCTACCCGAAGGCTCTCATCCGAGCTCATTTCAAGTGTCAAATCGTTAATCGTCGCAAGGTTGATGGCTCTAGCCTCAGGAATTTTACCCAAAATGCCAGCACCTGTAAAGCCATCAACACCTGCATGTCCTCCACCACAAGAATTTACAAGCAACCCTATCAAACCGACAAGGAAGCAAGAGAGTGATTTTAATTTTTTCATACGCTTGACTTTTTACTGAATATTATATTACACATCTCAACATAGTATTTAACTTCAAAAAGTATCATTAGTAGGAACATTTTCTTGCAAAGGCAAGAAAACCAAACCGCCTCTTCCACTTGTTCAGTAGAAGAGACGGTTGTCATACATGAAATTGTTGCACATTCTTTACTTGGGGATGAAGCAAAAACAGGGGACACCCCATTTTGTACACTACAGGGAGACATGGCGTTTTTTCTCACACCACTAGACGGAGAAGTTTCTCCTAGGTTTTGTCCTTTACACAAAGAGACTGGCTTATTATTCAGCATGCAACAACTCATGTTGTAAGATATAATACATCCATTGGCATGGAATACATTTGCAAATGTATAATAAATTATCGAAACCTCAAAACTTTTCAGAGAATATTTTCAAAAAATCTTTCTTTTCCTTTCTTTATCTAGAAAAAAGTGCTAACTTTGCAAACAGCTATATATAATAAGGAGAAGAGAATGGCAAACAGAAGATCAGTTTTTACAATAGCTACGCTACCGTATGTGGTCTAACCAAAGCAGAGATTAACTCATATTTCCATGAAGAATTGGAAGCACTAGCTAAGAAGAAGAAAGAATAAAATCTTTTTGGATTGCTAGCGGTGCAACAGAAATGCTGCCAAAAATACTTACCAACTTTGAGAAAAGCATCGAAAAGTTGGAAGGTAGTCTCATCGACATGGATTATATTGAGACAACAAATGTAAACGTTAATGACCCGAAATTATTTCTTTACCAGTCTGGCTATCTCACCATCAAGGATGTCATAGATGACAGCTATTTATTAGGATTCCCCAATCGAGAAGTCAAGAAAGCTTTGTTTGAGCTGGTTATACCAATGATGCTACACCAGGCAAATAGAAAATCGCCATTATGCCGACGCTTATACCGCAAGCCATAAGCAAACCATTTGTCTTGCCTTGGTATTTGACAAAGACAACCGTGGCTTGATAGATTGGAGCGAAGTGGAATAAAAGCATAGAATTTCCTCCATAAAG
>OQVL01001525.1_pt1 | contig 13904 bp, 12 predicted proteins | sample 1691501 | NCBI WGS metagenome assembly OQVL01 (sample SAMN03418253, study PRJEB22391) | human gut metagenome | biome: human-gut; feature: organic feature; material: feces | host: Homo sapiens | place: Tanzania | collected 2013-01
TTCTGTCGGGACACGGCCACGGCAAGATTTATAACTTATTGATAATCAGATAGTATTTGAACGACAGCGTGGAAATGCAGGCTTTTTTTGGCTGCGTTTCCACGCCACGTTTACTAACTCATTGAAAATCAGCACGCCCAAAAACAGAGCGTGGCCGCGTCCCGCCCAAGGCCAGAGGTGCTTTCTTGCTGAGTTCTTTCAGGTCTTTTTTTGCGTCTTCGGTAAAAACAAGAGTGTACATTTCAGTCTTCGCTAATCATTCTGTCAATAAAGTCCTTGGTGCTCTCGCCGTCGTTCATTCTGTATACTTTTCCTGCCTCGTAATCAGCAATGCCCTGACGGATTTTGGCGTTCAAAGTTGTGCTGTTCATGATGGTGTCGTCATCCTGGACAGGCACAAGACGATAGCTGCCGTGAGTTCTTGAAGTAATCACGACATCATTGGTGCGAGCCAAATCAAAGTATTTTCGCTGATTGGCTCGGAATTCTCTGCTACTTACTACGACCATAATATTTCTTGTTTACTGCACAAATATAGTAATTCTCATAACAAGTACCAAATTGGTACACATTATTTCCGGTCCACGCGTTTTTTGATAAAGTCCGGCAAGATTTGTAATTTTGTGAGATAAATACAAAAATATGAGCGGACAGTATACAAAAGACAAGAAATATGTCATGGTCAGCGAAGTCCCGTGCTATGACGTGGACTCGAATATGGACATGAAACCGGCAGCATTTATGGACCTGGCACAGGAAATTGCCTATCAGGCAGCTACGGCGCTCGGGTTCGGTTATGACGCGCTCCAGACGGAGGGCAAGGCCTGGGTGCTGTCGAGAATGCACTATGAATTCATCCGTCATCCCAAATGGCGCGAAAACATTGAACTATATACTTGGCACAAAGGACCTTACGGACCTTTCTACCTCAGGGACTTCGAACTGAGGAATGCCGGCGGCGACCTCCTTGTGCGGGCCACCAGCTCCTGGGTGATACTCGACGTCGCCAACAGGACCATGTGCCGCACAGCCGACGTGATGGAAATGATCCCCGAGGATACCGTCTGTAAGGACAATGCCATCGAAAGGCCTGCTGACAAAGTGATGATGCCGCGTGGCGTGACCCCGGAAATCGCCGGCGAACACAAGGTGGAGTTCTCCGACATTGACCTTCTCGGACATACGAACAATGCCAGATACGTGGTTTGGGCGATGGATTGCATTGATTTTGACGAACTTAAAACAAGGCCGGTGAAAGATGTCACGGTGACATTCATCCATGAGACACGCGCCGGCGAGGTCATTACCCTCGAAAAGGTACGTACGGAAAATGAAGACGGTACGATAACCTGGTACATTGACGGGAAGACTGACGGAAAATCAGCGTTCTGTGTTAAGATCAATATGTAAAAGATTATAGAAATGAGAGACTTATTCTTGGGAACCGGTATCGCGCATACCATCCTTCTTTTTGCTGTGGTAATCGCCCTCGGCCTTTATCTGGGCAAATTCAAGTTCAAGGGAATTTCCATCGGCTCCACATGGATCCTCTTTATCGGCATTCTCCTCAGCCACTTCGGCCTCAGGGGTGACCCGCATATCCTGGCATTCATGAAGGACTTCGGCCTTATCCTGTTCGTATTCAGCATCGGACTTCAGGTCGGTCCGGGATTCTTCCATTCATTCCGTAAAGGCGGATTGACCATGAACATGCTTGCAATTACGCTCGTGCTGCTTGCGGTGCTCGTTACCTGCATCATACACCTGGTTACGGGCGAAGACCTTCAGACCATGACCGGCGTCATGTCCGGTGCGGTTACCAACACCCCGGGTCTCGGTGCTGCCCAGCAGACACTTTCGGATGCAATGATTGCGGAAGGTGCACCATCGTTCGTGGCCGCTGAAGCTTCTTCATCCATAGCATCGGCCTATGCGGTTTCCTACCCGATCGGTGTCCTCGGAGTAATCATTCTCCTGATGGTTTTCAAGGCCATTTTCAATGTCGACCTGAACAAGGAAAAAGAGGACCTTGACAATGAAGGCAAACTCGGAACCGGCGCTATCCGTGCGACTTACGAGGTGAAGAACCCGGCCATTTTCGGCAGGACGATCGGCGATGTAACGAAAGACAACGGCGACCGCTTCGTCATTTCCCGTGTGCTGCGTAACGACGAACTATGTGTCCCTTCATCCGATATGATCCTGAAAGAAGGCGACAAACTCCTGATTGTCACATCTCCTGATGCGGAAGACCTCGTGAAGATTCTCTTCGGAGACGAGATTGACATGCCGTTCAAGGAATGGGACAAGCCGGACAGCAAGCTCGTTGCGAAGAAGATTACCGTTACCAAGCCGTCCATTACAGGACGCAGCCTTAAAGATTTGAATGTCAGATCTATATATGGCGTGTCAGTGACCCGTGTATTCAGGTCGGGCGTGGAACTCGTAGCCAGCCCTAACCTTTATCTTCACGTGGGAGACAGCCTCCTGGTCGTGGGACCTGAAGAGGCGATGGACAAGGTAGCCGGACTCTTCGGAAACAAGGCAGCAAGCCTCAGCCATCCGAACCTGATTCCTATATTCTTCGGTATCGTGGTCGGTGTCATCTTCGGCAGCCTTCCTATCAAGTTCCCTGGCATTCCTCAGCCTATCAAGCTCGGTCTTGCCGGCGGTCCGCTCATCATCGCGATTCTCCTCGGATATTTCGGTCCCAAGCTGAAAATCACCACATATACCACATTGAGTGCCAATATGATGATCCGTGAAATCGGCATCTCATTCTTCCTTGCGGCTGTGGGACTTGGAGCAGGCGAAAACTTCATCAGCTCCATCGTGAACGGCGGTTACTGGTGGATTCTCTACGGAGCCCTGATTACATTGGTGCCTGTCACCTGCGTGATACTGCTCGCCAGACTGGTATTCAAGCTCAACTTCTACCAGATCTGCGGTCTCGTGTCAGGTGGAACCACCAACCCTCCTGTTCTCGCATTCTCTCAGGAAGTATATGGTACCAACTATCCGTCAATCAGTTACGCTACCGTATATCCTTTGACAATGTTCATGCGAGTGCTGGTGGCGCAGCTCATGATCCTGTTTACTTTGTAGCACCATGTTCGATCTGGTTTATCCGGCCTCTCCGGCGGTCGTGCTGCCCAAACCAACAGCCGACAAGCCTGCCGACAGGCCCGCTCCGGGAACGGAAATGCTCCCCGTGATAGACGAAAACGGTATCGTATACGCTCAAGCTTCGCGCGCATGGTGCCATGGCGGGTCAATGCTTCTGCACCCGGTGGTGCACCTTCATATACTCAACCGCTACGACCAGCTCTATCTCCAGAAGCGCTCCATGAAAAAGGACCTGCTTCCGGGCAGATGGGACACAGCGGTCGGCGGACATATCGACTATGGGGAATTTGTCAGCGAGGCATTGTTCAGGGAATCCGGAGAAGAACTGAAATTCACTGAATACAACCCTATCTGGCTCGGAAACTACATCTTCCAGAGCGATGTGGAAAGGGAACTCATAAACATATTCGCGGCAGTAGGAAACTTCACGCCTCATCCTGACCTGGATGAGGTGGCTGAAGGCCGCTACTGGTCAATGGACGAGATCGAGGAAAACCTCGGCAAGTCCATATTCACGCCTAATTTCGAGGGCGAATTCAGGAAAATCAGAAAATCCCTGGAGGCCCTGCTGTAAAACACATAACCTGATGGCCACTTTCAAAATCCTGTCTGACGGCCCTGTACTCAGGACATCAGATTTGCGCAAGGCCGCTGCAGACCTTGCCGACGATTACATTGTCATCAATACCAAGCCATATCCTTGCGATTTGGGCTATCTTGCCCTTGAACGCTTCGCGGAAGTGGCGGAATATACGATGGCTGACATGCTGTATTCTGATTACTATGAGCTGGTTACGACTCCGGACGGAAACGGGGAACGCCGCCGTCACCCTGTAATCGAATGTCAGAAGGGCGCATTGAGAGATGACTTCGATTTCGGGCCGATGCAGGTGTATCGTGCCGACCCGTTCAGGAAAGCCGTGGCGGAAATGGATGTGGACTACAGCTTCGGGGCAATGTATGACCTGCGTCTCCGCATGGCCAAGAAAGTCCATATCGGTGAATACCTCTATACCGAGGTGGAGACCGACCTCCGCAAGTCAGGCGAAAAGCAGTTCGACTATGTGAACCCGCGTAATAGGGAAGTGCAGGTGGAGATGGAAAAAATCTGCACCGCTTACCTCAAACGCGCAGGAGCATATCTGGCACCTGGAACGAAACATATTGACCATCAGCATGAAACGCCGTCCGTATCAGTCATCATCCCGGTTTTCAACAGGGTAAGGACAATTGCAGACGCCGTGAAAAGTGCATTGTCCCAGGAATGCAGCTTCGGTTACAATGTCATTGTCGTAGACAATCATTCTACGGACGGGACGGCCGAAATTCTCGCGGGCATTGACGACAGCCGGCTCATTGTCGTGACGCCGGAACGTGGGGACCTTGGCATCGGCGGCTGCTGGAACTTGGCGGTACACGACAGCAGGTGCGGGCTTTATGCGGTCCAGCTCGACAGCGACGACGTCTACAAGGACTCCACGACGCTTCAGAAAATCGTGGATGTCTTCGAAAAGGAAGGCTGTGCGATGGTCATCGGGTCCTATGAAATGACCGACTTCGACATGAAACCGCTCCCTCCGGGAATCATTGACCATAAAGAATGGACGGAAGATAATGGTAAGAACAATGCATTGAGAATCAATGGTTTGGGTGCGCCGCGCGCATTCTATGTGCCGTTGCTCCGCGAAATCAATTTCCCGAATGTCAGCTATGGCGAGGACTATGCCGTGGGGCTGAGGATCAGCCGGGAATACCATATCGGCCGCATCTATGAACCGCTGTATTGCTGTCGCCGCTGGGAAGGAAATTCCGACGCCGCGCTCGACATCACCAGGGTCAATGCCAATAATCTTTACAAGGACAGCATCCGCACCTGGGAATTCGAAGCCAGGATTGCGCTGAATCATAAAAACCTGTCTGCCAATGGATAACGATATTGCCAAGTTCGTCCGCGACCAGCTGTCCGTCTGGCCTGCGGCTGCCGCCAATTTCAGGTCAATGAAAAAAGCATTGACGCGTAAACTCATGGTGGGCGGTCTGGAAGTCACGGTCCAGCATAACCCGGAGCGCATTCGTTCGTCCGCAGCGAAGGTGGACAAGGCTTCCATACAGAGCAGAAAATGTTTCCTTTGCAGTGCCAACAGGCCTGAAGAGCAGCATTTTATGGCATTCGAAGGACGAAAGGGGCGCCGCTATGAGATGCTGGTGAATCCCTATCCGATTTTCCCGAAGCATCTGGTGATAGCCAGGGATGTCCATGTGCCCCAGTCGATATGGCACCGTATGCCTGACATGACCGACCTGGCAAGACATTTTCCGGACTTCACGATATTCTACAACGGGCCGAAATGCGGTGCGTCCGCCCCTGACCATTTTCATTTCCAGGCCTGTCCGCGCGGACTCATGCCATTGGAAAGAGACATTGACCTGAACCTGGACGGCGGTAGGGAAGACCTTACTTGGCTGACCTCTGTTCAGGATGCGGAACTATTTCATTATCATAAATTTACGAAAGGTGTGTTCGTGCTTACGGCGCGCACGTCCAAGTCCATGGCGAAGCTGTTCTACAGGCTGCTGGACTGCCTTCCGCAGCGGGAAGACGAGACCGAGCCGATGTTCAATCTCATGACATGGTACAAGGTGCGGCCTTCCCAGAAAGTGTCAGGCATATCGCATGGGCGTTTCGGCGAATACCGGGCTGTCCTCATGGCACGTGGCAAGCATCGTTCACATCACTATTTTTCCGACGGTCCGGACCATCTGACGATGAGCCCCGGCTGTGCCGACATGGCGGGACTGTTCGTGGTGCCGCATGAGGACGATTATGAAAAACTGAATACCGGACTTCTGGAGGAAATGCTCTCGGAAGTATCTGTAAGTGAAGAAGTTGAACGCAATATAATCTGGAAGCTGACACGCAGCCAGCAGACTGTCCAGGTCGGCATAATGTCCGGCAATGAAATCGGATTCGAGATAATTTCCGATGGCGCCGGCAGGCAGAAAGTCGTGTATGAAAACGGCCGGATTTCCTATAACGGGACATTGTACGATGAGCTGTTTTTCGATGCGCAGACCATGTCCACGATGTTCGCCGAGCCTACATTCATATTGTACGGCGTGACCATCGGCATCGGTTTCCATTGGGAAAGAAGTCAGGTCCAGAAATTCGCAGGGTCATTGAAATTCATTGTAGATGACGGTAAGGTGGTGGCTGTCAATGTGGTAGGTGTTGAGGACTATCTGCTCAGCGTCATCTCTTCCGAGATGAAGGCCACAGCCTCGCTCGAATTTCTGAAAGCCCATGCCGTGATTTCCCGTTCATGGCTCATGGCCAGAATCCAGGAAAGACGGGACAATGTCCATTCTTCCGGGTCCTCCGTCAAGGAAGACCGCATCGTTGACGGCGATTATCATCTCGTCAAATGGTTCGGCAGGGATGACCACAAGGCTTTCGATGTCTGCGCCGATGACCATTGCCAGAGATACCAGGGACTTACGGTGGCAGTAGGGGACAATGTCCGCAAGGCCGTCGACCAGACATGGGGAGAAGTCCTGACCTATGACGGGGAAATCTGCGATGCCCGCTTCTCCAAGTGCTGCGGCGGTATGATGGAAAGATTCGGCTCATGCTGGGAAGACATTGATTATCCGTATCTTGCAGCCGTTTCCGATACGCCGTCCGAGGAAAAGATTCCGGATTTGACGCGGGAGGACAATGCCCGCAAATGGATAATGGGAGAGATGGAAGAGTCGTCGGATGCTTTCTGCAATACCGAAGACGGCAAGATTCTCGCGCATGTGCTCAATGACTATGACCTGGAGACCAAGGACTTTTTCCGCTGGGAAGTCAGGTACACACGTAAGGAACTTTCTGAATTGATTGCCTCCCGCTCGGGACATGACATAGGTATGCTGGAAAGCATTGAGCCTCTGAAACGCGGACCTTCCGGCAGGATCACGCTACTTGGGATACGTGGCACAAAGTCTTCTATGACTATCGGAAAAGAATTGATAATCAGAAAGTTCCTGTCTACATCACATTTGAAGAGCTCCGCCTTCGTGGTGGATATTCAGCCGTCCGGAACGTCATTTGAAGAAGACATTGTCGTACTGCATGGCGCCGGTTGGGGGCATGGTGTAGGGCTTTGTCAGATCGGTGCGGCGGTAATGTCATCCAGAGGATACAGGTACAGAGATATCCTTTCCCATTATTATCCGGGAAGCATCTGCTCTGTCAGAAGAACCAATAACCAATAATTTCCATGACCGGCAAAGTTATAGGAAGATCGCCCTGGTGGTGGATTCCGACATTGTATTTCGCGGAAGGCATTCCGTATTTCATAGTTAACAACATTTCCGTGACAATGTTCACGAAAATGGGCGTGCCGAATGGCGAAATGGCGCTGTTTACCAGCCTGTTATATCTGCCATGGACACTCAAGCCACTCTGGAGCCCGCTTGTGGACATATTCAGGACCAAGCGATGGTGGATCGTCATGATGCAGGCATTGGTATCGGCCGCCTTCGTGCTGCTCGCCTTGACATTGCCATCTCCGGAGACCTCCACGCAGGTCCCTATGTCGCTGTTTACCTTCACGTTGCTCCTTTTCGTGTTTGCGGCATTCGCCTCCGCCACCCACGACATTGCCGCCGACGGCTTCTATATGATAGCCCTTGACAGCGGCCAACAGTCGTTCTTTGTCGGCATAAGAAGCACATTCTACCGTCTGTCCTCGATTTTCGGACAGGGAGTTCTGGTCGTCGTAGCCGGTGTCCTGGAAGAAAAGACCGGGAACATCCCGCTCGCATGGTCATTGACAATAGGACTCACTGCGGTCATTTTCACCATCTTGACGGTATATCACACCTTTGCCCTTCCACGACCTGCCGGAGATTCTGCCGTGAGCACGGACGGTTCCGGTTCCGCCGGCGAATTCGCCAAGGCATTTGCCTCATTCTTCCGTAAACCCGGCGTGTGGATAGCGATAATCTTCATGCTGCTCTACAGGTTGCCGGAAGCATTCCTGCTCAAGATGGTAAATCCGTTCCTGCTTTCCCCGGCCAGCGAAGGCGGACTTGGACTGCACACCTCCCTGGTCGGCATTGTCTACGGAACCATCGGCGTCCTTGCGCTGACCGTCGGAGGCATCATCGGCGGCATGGCGGCATCCCGTTGGGGGCTCAGGAAATCCCTCTGGCCGATGGCCGCCTGCATGACCCTCCCTTGCTTCACTTTCGTATATTTGAGTATGGCAATGCCTCATAACCTGGTGATTATCAGTACGTGCATTGCCGTGGAGCAATTCGGGTACGGCTTCGGTTTTACGGCATATATGTTGTTTATGATGTACTTCGCCGAAGGAGAATTCAAGACCTCGCATTATGCCATCTGCACCGCCTTCATGGCGCTCAGCATGATGATTCCGGGGGCTGTGGCCGGCTATATTCAGGAATGGCTCGGCTATACGATGTTCTTCTGGATGGTGATAATCTGCTGCCTCGCTACGGTAGCCGTGACATCGCTGGTGAAAGTGGATCCTGAATATGGTAAAATTGTTAAAAAACAATAAGTTATGAAGAAATTTATGTTTGCCCTTGCGGCCCTTGCCGTGGTTTCCTGCGGAACCCAAAGGAAAACTGCAACCGACAATACAGTCGCCGAAAACACGACCGCGCCCGAAGCCGTCTCCACCATCGGGGGCAATGCTGGCGGACGTCTAGCCTTCGGCCTGTCTCTGTTCAATGAAGCCGTTTCCGCAAGCGGCAATGCTGCTGAAAACATTGTCGTGTCTCCTTACAGCGCAGGAATGGCATTGTCAATGCTTGCCGAAGGTGCAGCAGGCGATACCAAGGCGGAGCTCGTTTCCGCATTGACAAATGCTTCATACTCAGGCGATATCCTCGAAAGCGGTGACGGATGCATCATCTCCAGCGCCAATTCTGTGTGGATAAGAAGCGGATTTCCTGTCCTGCCTGGATATGCAAGCCTTTTGAAGAACGCATACTCCGCTGAAATTGCCGAAAGGGACTTTTCCGTGCCGGCTACCATTAAGGAAATCAATAAATGGTGCTATGACAAGACCTCCGGAAAGATTCCTGAAATCATCGACAACATCGATTCCGATATGATGATGTTTCTTCTCAATGCACTGTATTTCAAGGCTCCGTGGCAATATAAGTTCGACAAGAATTCTACATTCAAGGCAGTTTTCCACAGCCCTTCGGCAGTGCAGAATACCGACTTCATGCACATGAAGAAATCGTTCCTCTGCGGCGAAATCAGTGGTTGTAAGTTTGTGGTACTTCCTTATAAATCAGGGAATTGGAACATGGTTGTCTGCTTGCCGGCAGAAGGCGTGGACATGAAGGATTTCCTTTCTTACGTGAATGCTGACAGGTTCAAGAGTTTCATGGAAACCGCGACTATGCAGACCGTCGCATTGTCAATGCCTAAGTTTAAGGTCAATACAACATTGATAATGAACAGCTTGCTCCAGTCGATGGGCGTGCACAAGGCGTTTTCGGGAGCTGCGGACTTCAGTGCGATGACGCAGGCTGGCGTGGCAGTGGATGAGGTCCGTCAGAAATGCTTCATCGAGGTCAACGAAGAGGGTTCCGAGGCTGCGGCAGTTACATCCGTAGGCGTGAGACTCACCTCCGTCAGACCTGAGCCGAGGCCATTCATAATGAATGTGGACAGACCGTTCGTTTTCGCTATCTTCAATGCGGAGAATAATGATATCCTGTTTGCCGGAAAAATTGCGACCATTGAAAACTAGATGATATGCTGGATGCATTGAAACATAAGATATTGGCGATTCCATTTGCTGTCATTTCGTGCGTCTCTGCCATGGCCGGCAATCCCAAGGTCATGACCGGAATCGAGGTGCTGGAAAAGCATGATTTCTGGGAAATCGAGGGGCGCAGAGTCGGTCTTGTGACCAATCCGAGCGGCGTGGACAGCAAGCTCCGCTCCACGATAGATATTCTCTACAACGCTGATAATGTGGAACTTGTGGCATTGTTCGGTCCGGAACATGGGGTGAGGGGAGACGCTTATGCGGGAGATAAGGTGTCAGATACCAGAGACTCCAGGACCGGCCTGAAGGTCCATTCCATTTACGGACAATACCGTGAGCCGTCCCAGGAGATGCTTGACGGCATCGATGTCATGGTTTATGATATCCAGGATGTCGGGACACGTTCATATACATTCATCAGCACATTGGGACTGGTGATGCGCGCCTGCGCGAAGAAAGGCATTGAAGTAGTCGTATTGGACAGGCCGAATCCTCTCGGCGGCGAAAAAATCGAAGGCTGTAACGTGGAACCCGGGTTCTTCTCGTTTGTCAGTGAATTCAAGATTCCTTATATTTACGGATTGACGGTGGGGGAGTTGGCGCTTCTCATAAATGAGGAGGGGCTGAATTGCGGGCAGCGTGGAAACGAGGAGCCGCTGAAATGCAAGTTGACGGTCGTTCCGATGGAGGGTTGGACCAGGGACATGCTCTATGGCGATACCGGACTACCTTGGGTGCTGCCGTCGCCGAACATTCCTTATCCGCAGTCCGCCGTCAATTATCCTTCGGCCGGTATTGCCGGGGAATTGTACGGATATCTGAACATCGGTGTCGGATATACATTGCCGTTCGAGACTTTTGCGGCGGAATGGATTGATGCTGATGCACTTAAAGATGAACTGGACAGCTATTGCCTTCCGGGGACGGCGTTCAGGACCATCCATTACAAGCCGATTGCGGGGAGCAGCCAGGGGAAACTGATACATGGCGTGCAGTATTTCTTTACGGATTATTCCGCCGCATGCATATCTCTGACGCAGTTTTATGTCATGCAGGCATTGCACCGGCTCTATCCCGGCAGGGACCCGTTCAAGATGGCGGCGGGCAGGACGTCGATGTTCGATAAAATCTGTGGTACGGATTATGTAAGAAAAACGTTTTCAAAGAGGCTGGAGGTCTCGGATATTGTGGATTATTGGAACAAGGATGCGGAGGATTTCCGGACACTTTCCAGCAAATATCACCTTTATAAATGACACTGTTATGAAAGAGATTCTAAATCTTGCATTGGCTTCGCTGGCAGCGTTTTCGATGCTGACTATTCCTTATGACAATGCGGATGCACAGGTGCGCCGGACTACTACCACGACGCAGAACCGCACTACTTCAGGCGGCTCGTCGACACAGTCGCGCAGCACGTCTACGCAGAACCGCAGCACGTCCACCCAGTCCCGCAGTACTTCATCACAGAGCAGGAGTACATCCCAGACACGCAGTTCATCTACGCAGTCGCGCAGTACCTCGTCACAGACCCGTCAGGGCGGCAGTACCTCGCAGACCCGTCAGAATACATCGGGCACGACAGTCCGCAGATCTTCAGGAACTTCGTCTTCTACACAGACCAGAACGGGATCTTCCAGCGGTCAGGTCCGTCAGAGCGGCACCTCTTCACAGGTTCGCCAGAGTGGTTCTACATCACAGACTCGTCAGAGCGGAACCAGCTCCCAGGTGCGTCAGAACGGCACTTCTACCCAGAATCGCCAGAGCGGCTCATCGTCCTCCGTACGCAGATCTTCCGGCAGTACCGCCACATCCGGCAGCAGCTCTTCTGTCCGTCAGAACAGCAACGGCGGAGCAGTACGCCAGAACAATTCTGCTTCCTCCAACCGGGAAACCTTTACTGCGCGTGTAGACGGAGTGGACAACAGTGTCCGCAACAATCCTTCTTCGCAGAGCAGCAGCGTGGTAAGGAGAAATTCTAACGTGACCAGGACCGGACTCAGCTCCGTTTCCGGAAACATGCGCCAGCCTGGCAACAACAGAGGCGGTTCCAAGATGGACAACTCCATGGATTTCAGGATTGAAGACCACAATGTCCACAGAATCCCGCCGCGTGACCGTGATTTCATGCACTATGACCGTCCGGGCCATTTCTACGATCACCATCACCCTCACTGCTTCGGCTTCAGGGTTGAGGTCCTGCCTCCGAGATACGAGGTCGTAAGATACTTCGGCATTGACTATTACATTTACAATGACGTATATTACAGACCGTACAGAGGCCACTATATCGTTTGCCGTCCTCCGTTCGGAGTGACCATCGCCCGTTCAGTGGTGGACATCTCGTTCGCGACCGTGAACTTCGCTTATTATTCCAATGTCTACCGCACGTTCGGCGCGATCGACGCGAACAACCGCTACATCGACCAGCAGAACAGGATCATCGCCCAGAACAATGCGACCATCATGGCGCAGAACCGCGCTATCGCAATGAATCCGAACTCGGCGCTTTCTTCATACGAGATCGCCAACCGCCTGGGCCTGGTGCAGAGCTACGCATACGCTGACAGGAACTATTTCTATCAGGACGGCGTTTTCTATATCGTCAATGCCGGTGGACAATACCAGGTTATCGTTCCTCCTGCAGGAGCATTGGTACAGAACCTTCCTGAGGATTATGACATAATCACTCTCGGCGGCGTCCAGTACTACAGGGTGGATGATACCGTATATCGTCTCACGCTTGTAAGCGGTTCTCCTTATCTTGAGGTGCTCGGTCAGATGTACGGCCAGTTGGCACGCGACTATAACGGCTATTAGTCAATGGCTTGTATCGGAATTTTTGATTCTGGAGAAGGCGGGTTGTCAGTCCTGAAGGAGATAACCCGTCTTCTTCCTGATGAAAAGTATATATATTATTCGGACAATGCGTATTGCCCCTACGGCGAGAAGTCCCCGGAGTTCATCCAGGTCAGGGCGTGTGCAATAACTGAGGAATTGCTCCGTCGCGGTGCCGACATCATCGTGGTTGCATGCAATACCGCCACGGCGGCTGCTATTTCCAAACTCCGTTCGGATTTCTCTGATGCGGCTTCCGATGCTGTTCGTGAACGTGTGCTGGCTTTGACCGGAGGCCGTCATGACCATATCCGGTTCATCGGCATGGAGCCGGCCGTGAAGCCTGCCGCCCTAGGAACGAAATCCGGCACCATCGGCGTACTTGCCACAGCCGGCACGTTGAAAGGCTCCAAATATCTGAACACCAAGGGCAGTGTCGATGACAATGTCCGTGTGGTGGAGCATGTAGGCCGGGGCTTTGTCGAACTGGTAGAGTCCGGATGCCTTTCCGGAAAAGAAGCCGAATCCACCGTCCGGGCCAGCCTGAGTCCATTGCTCCAGGCAGGTGCCGACATCATTGTCCTCGGCTGTACCCATTACCCGTTCCTCCTCCCTGTCCTTCAGCAAGTTGCAGGGCCGGACATCCGTTTCATCGACCCCGCTCCTGCCGTAGCCCGTCAGCTGGTCCACGTCATGTCCGAAGAGCATCTCCTTTCGCCCGAAAAGGCTGACGAAGCGCTCCTGCAGTCATCCGAGCCTCTTCCAGAATCCGCACCAGCCCTCTCCCACTCCGGCGACTCCGCTCGCGATGTGGCGTGGCCTCCCGCTCGCTCCGGCGACCTCGTCCACCACGGCACCCCAGCGGTCACCCTCCTCTCCTCCGGCGACCCCGCCCCTCTGAATCACCTCTTTTCAATGATTTACTGTGGAAGATAATCTTTAGCAGTTCACATGCCATTTTCCACCGCCCAGGCGGGACGCGGCCACGCCACATCCCGTAACTTATTGATAATCAAATACTATTTTCACACGAGCGTGGAAACGTGGCCCAAAAAAGCCTCCGTTTCCACGCTCTGTTTTATAATTCATTGAAAATCAATGCTTCCAGAATAGCAGTGTGGCCGCATCCCGCCGCCAATA
>OQVL01001528.1_pt1 | contig 13899 bp, 14 predicted proteins | sample 1691501 | NCBI WGS metagenome assembly OQVL01 (sample SAMN03418253, study PRJEB22391) | human gut metagenome | biome: human-gut; feature: organic feature; material: feces | host: Homo sapiens | place: Tanzania | collected 2013-01
TTATTCCGCCGCCGCCGGCTCGTCAACGATGATGTTCTCCTGGATGCCGATAAACGAGAAGTCGATAAACGGCTGGGAATATGAGTATGTCGGCTACGGTCTCGGACGTTATATAATGGTGCTTTACACCTTCGCTATGAAGGACGCACACAGCGGCTGTCTGAAATTAAGCTGCTTGCACAGGACGAAGTTCGTCAGCGTTGAGGATATCAAGGCACTTCAGAATGGCACGAAAAAGGCACTTGAAATCGGTCTTGAAAATCCCGACATCAGCGTTAAAGAATTGCTTGAAAAAATGTAAGAAAGGTTTATTAAAATGCTTGAAACATTCAGAAATATAATTTGCAACTATGTTGACATTGCTCCCGAGGATATCACGGAAGACTCAAAGCTCCGTTCGGATATCGGACTCAATTCCTTCGATATTGTAAATGTTGCGGTTGACCTTGAAAATGAATACGGTGTTTCCGTTGACAGTAAGGCGTTCGGCGGATTGAAAACCGTCGGCGATTTGATGAGTTATATCGAGTCAATCAAATAAAACCAAAGCTGTGATGAGATTTTGTTTTCATCACAGCTTTTTATTATATTAGCTTTTTATCTCCAGATGAACCAGATAAGTATGTATCCTGTCAGCACGGCGGCGAGGGTGAAGGGAATGCCGTATTTCATAAAGGTTGTTGCCTTGACCTCATATCCCTCTTTCTTGAGGATTCCGATGCCGGCAATATTTGCGCTTGCACCGATCGGGGTGAGATTTCCGCCGAGCGTTGCGCCGCAAAGCAGACCGTAGTAAAGGAGCTTTGGCTCCATACCCATATCCGCTGCTATAACGGGCACGATTGTGAGCATTGTCGCCGTGTAGGGAATATTGTCGATAAACGCCGAAAGAATAACGGAAATCCATACTATAATCGTGTAGATTATGAACTCGGAGCCTGAGCCGAGCTTTGCGATACCGTTGCCGATAACGTCGATAACGCCCGCGCTTTTGATTCCGCCGATTACGATGAAAAGACCTGTGAGCAAGGCAATTGTGTAGTAGTCGATCTCCTTGAAAGTATCCTTGACGATTTTATAATTCTTGTTGAAGAAAACCTCACGGATAATTCCGATTATAAAGAAACCGATGCAGATGAGACCGTTGGTGATATCCGGCTTGTAGAACTGACCCTCGGCTGCGCCGTCCTTGTAGGGAATGAACGAAGCGGCAATGAGCAGCACGATGGTTCCGACGAGGAGAAATGTCGGGAATTTATCCTCAACCTTTGTTCTTGCGTTGAATTCAATCTTCGCATTGTCCTTGCGGAACATTACAAGAATAATGAGTGCGCTGACGAGTGCACCTGCCTCAACAACCCAGAACATACCGGGCTTTCCGCTGTCAACGAAGAAGTCCGAAAAATCAAGGTTAGCGGATTTTGCAAGAAGAATCGACGTCGTATCGCCGACGAGCGTTGCCGTGCCCTGGAGATTTGAGGATATTGCAATGCAGATAATTGACGGAACGGGGGAGATGTTGACTTTTTTGCAGAAAGCGAGGGCAACCGGCGCAATCATCAGCACCGTTGCTACGTTGTCAACAAACGCCGAAACAATGCCGGCAAAAAGGGAAATACAAACAATTGCCCACTTGACGTTTGGCATTTTTGAGATGAGAATGTCGGACATGAGCTGCGGCATCTTCGACTCGATGAAAAGATAAACCGTTCCCATTGTTCCGGCTATCATCATAAGAACATTCCAGTCGATTTCTCCGAGAGCCTGTGCGACGCCGTAGGAATAAGTTGACTCGCCGACGTTGAAGAATCCGCTGCCGAAAAGGTCGGGTGAAGCTGAGGCGATAGTGCCGAGTGCGATGAAAATAAGCGCAGAGCCTATCGCAACGTATGGCCTGATCTTCTGAAAAGCCATCATCAGTATGTAGGTGGCGGCGAACAGAATCAAGGCTGTGATCGTGATTGGGTTCATTGTTTACACTCCTAAAATTATTTCGGGCGGAATCCGAGGGCAAACGGTTTTGCAAAAAAATAAGGCAGAATCTCTACGGATCCTGCCTGAAAAGACCAAAGCTTAATTAGGTCAATATAACCCGAAACAAATAGAACATGATGTTCTATGACAGACTCCACCACTTGCTGCCGAATATCTTCGGCTCAATCGGGTTACCGTATGATTATAACATATTTATGCGGCAAGTCAAGCAAAATGAATAGATTTAAAACTTATTTTATGGCTTTAATTGATAAAATATTTTCAAATTCAATTTCGCTTCTGTCGCTCAAAATAAGACTGCGTCCGATTTCGTCAATTCTTCTGACTGTGCACGGAACGGTGATGATTGCTCCACCTGTCTTTCTGCCGTCGGGACGGAAAAAGGTCAGCTCAACAGCCGTTTCCTTTTGCGGGTTATCCCTTATTTCGAGAAGAATACGGTTGATTTTCTCCTTCTCGGCTTCCTCAAGCTCGGGCTTGGTGTCCGTCAGCCTTGCCGTTTCCTCCATCTCGTCATCAAGACCGACTAATGCGGCAAATGGGGCGAACTGCGCAGCCCGTGCCGAGCGTATCATCTGCGGTCTTTTGGTCGAAACACGGTGGGGGAGGTTGATTATATCGTCGTATTTTCCGCTCATGCCTTATGACCTCCGATTTGTCGGTTCCTTTCAAGCGCCGTTGCGCCTTCCTCAAGGTTCATTCCCTTTATAATTGCATTTTTACCGTATTTTTTTTTGATTTTCACAATTGCATCCTGCATACTTTTTTCTTTCTTCAGCCCGCTTTCCTCTTCTCTGAGCTTGTTAACATCAGTGAAAAAGTCGAGCTGAATATAATCGGAATTTCTTTCTGCTTCGGATTCGGTCATTATATGGTTGGCAACAATGTACATTCGCCGTACAAGAAGATTCTTGTCAACAATTCTGTCAAAAAGGCTCATCGCCGTTTGAATAATCAGCTTTGTCGATGCCGTGTATCTGCCGATATTTTCACTGCTATGCGCAGTTTTCGGTATTTTTCTGCCGTAGCGATCGGTTTCGACGGCACCCGTGTAGTTATTTTTCAGACTTTCAATATCATAGCCCACTGTCAGTACGATCTGATCGGTTACAAGCCGTTTTTCAACAAGATCGAGCGACAGCAGATCCGCCATTTCTTTGAGGACAAGCCGTGCCTTTGAAAATTCGTAAGGCTCCTGGAGCACCTGACCTGAGCTCAGACTGCTGTTTTCGGGACGGTATGACCTGATATCGGAAATCTCGGTCGGTTCCCAGCCCCAAGCGTGGTCAATCAGCAGCTCCGCATTTACGCCGAAGAGCTTGTAGAGTAGATCCTCGTTATAATAGTCCGTGGCTTTGCCGACAGAACAGCGGGCAACATCGCCCATTGTGTAAATCCCGTGTGACTCAAGTTTTTTTGAAATTCCTCTGCCAACGCGCCAAAAATCCTTCAACGGTCTGTGGTCCCAAAGAATACGGCGGTAACTCATCTCGTCAAGCTCGGCAATTCTCACGCCGTTTTTGTCGGGCGGTGAATGCTTCGCGTAAATATCCATCGCAATTTTGCAAAGATAAAGATTTGTTCCGATTCCCGCCGTTGCGGTGATTCCCGTTGTGTCGAGAACATCAAGAATCATTTTCATTGCAAGCTCACGGGCGGAAATTTTGTATGTCTTTAAATATTTTGTTGCGTCGATAAAAACCTCGTCGATTGAATATACGTGCATATCCTCGGGAGCAATATATTTGAGGTAGACATTATAAATCTGTGTGCTGACTTCCATATAATGCGCCATTCTCGGCGGAGCGGTGATAAAAGCAAGCTCGGCGTCGGATTCTTTTTTTAATTCGGAATCAAACACCGATTCATGGGTAAAGCTATGTTTAGGCGCTTTAAATTTTCTGGTTGCATTCACTTCACGAACCTTTTGGATAACCTCAAAAAGCCGTGCCCGTCCCGGGATGCCGTAGGATTTCAGAGATGGGGAGACCGCAAGACAAATTGTCTTTTCGGTTCTTGTGGGATCGGCAACAACGAGATTTGCGTCAAGCGGATCAAGACCTCTGTCAACACATTCGACAGAAGCATAGAATGATTTAAGGTCAATTGCAATAAAAGCTCTTTTTGACACCGACAGCACCACCAAGACGGATATTGGATTTTTGATATTGGATATTAGATATTAGACAGAAGTTAATCGCATCTAAAATCCAACGTCTGAGAAACGATATCTATATTATAACACCGAACAAACGTTCGGTCAATATAATTACTTAAAATTTTTGTGATAAAAAATTAACAATCCAATTGTTAAAACAACATAGTGCACAAAAAACAGCTTGCAGGATTGTGTATTTTGTTTCATCGAATCTTGACAATAAAGCGAAATAAAACTATAATATTAATGTTTTAAGAAATTTGAAAGGATGAACAGTATGAATGAATATATTAAAAGAGTTCTTTCCGATGTGAGGGAGAAGAATGTTTCCGAGCCTGAATTTGTTCAGACCGTTGAAGAAGTTTTCAAGTCAATCGAACCCGTTGTAGAGAGACATCCCGAGTATGAAAAGAACGGACTTCTTGAAAGACTTGTTGAACCCGAGCGTATGTTCTCGTTCCGTGTTGCATGGGTTGACGATAACGGTAAGGTTCAGGTCAATAAGGGCTATCGCTGTCAGTTCAACGGCTCTATCGGACCCTACAAGGGAGGACTTCGTTTCCATCCGAGCGTTTATTCGGGAATCGTTAAGTTCCTCGGCTTTGAGCAGATTTTCAAGAACAGCCTTACCGGACTTCCTATCGGCGGCGCAAAGGGCGGTTCGGATTTTGATCCCAACGGCAAGTCGGATGCAGAAATTATGCGTTTCTGCCAGGCGTTTATGAACAATCTTTACAGATTTATCGGTCCGGATATTGACGTTCCGGCAGGAGATATAGGCGTCGGCGGACGTGAGATCGGTTATCTCTACGGTCAGTACAGACACATCAAGGGCGTTTTCGAGAACGGCGTTCTTACAGGTAAGGGTCAGAGCTACGGCGGATCGAATATTCGTCCCGAGGCTACGGGCTACGGTGCTGTTTATTATGCCGAGGAGGTTCTCGCACACTTCGGCGAGAAGATCGAGGGCAAGAAAATCGCCATCTCGGGCTTCGGCAACGTTGCATGGGGTGTTGCGAAGAAAGCCGCTCAGCTCGGCGCAAGGGTTGTAACAATTTCCGGACCCGACGGTTATGTCTATGATAAGGACGGTGTTTCAACGGACGAGAAGATCGCGTATCTCCTTGAAATGAGAGCACACGGCACAGGCAAGGTCAAGGATTATGCCGACAAGTTCGGCGCAGAGTATTTCCCGGGCGAGAAGCCGTGGGGCGTTAAGGCAGATATCGTAATGCCTTGCGCAACTCAGAACGAGGTTGACCTCGAAGAGGCAATGAAGATAATCAAGAACGGCACAAAGTATTACGTTGAGGTTTCAAATATGCCTACAACGAACGACGCACTCGAATATCTCCAGGAGAACGCAGTCGTTGCTCCGTCAAAGGCGGTTAACGCCGGCGGTGTTGCGGTTTCCGCTCTTGAAATGAGCCAGGATTCAATGCGTTACAGCTGGTCTGCGGAAGAGGTTGACGAGAAGCTCAGAGAGATTATGAAGAACATCTACAACAATTCGGTTACTGCCGCCGAGGAATACGGCTGCGGTTATAACCTCGTTGCAGGTGCAAATATTGCAGGCTTCCTTAAGGTTGCCGACGCAATGATGCAGCAGGGCATTTTCTAATAAAATCAAAACTGTTAGGGGCGGATTATTTCGCCCCCATTTTTATGCGTAAAGACTCGGAAAAAGCACAACCTACAATAGGTACGGAAAAGTAATGTTGCACAAGCGATAAAAATGTCTCCCTAAACCCTATTTGTAACCTTTTGTAATTGATTTATTTTCAAAACTTGTTATAATAATGCGGAGGTGAGTAAGCAATGAAAGGAAAGCTTATCGTTATTGAGGGACTTGACGGAAGCGGAAAGTCCACCCAGATTGAATATCTTAAAAACAAGCTCAGCGGCAGAAATGTGCATCAGATTAAGCTGCCGGATTATGACAGCGATTCAAGCGCACTTGTAAAAATGTATCTCCGCGGCGATTTCGGAAAGAAGCCCGAAGACGTCAACGCTTATGCCGCATCGGCTTTTTATGCGGTGGATCGCTTTGCCAACTATAAAATGAAATGGAAAGAATTTTACGATAACGGTGAAATTATTATTTCCGACAGATACACAACCTCGAACGCATATCACCAGGCAACAAAAGTTCCAAAGGATGACAGAGCGGAATTTTTCTACTGGCTTGAGGATTTTGAATACGGACTTCTCGGTATTCCCGAGCCGAATGCCGTAATTTATCTTGATATGCCGATTGAAATTTCTCAGAAAATGATGACGGAAAGATATCACGGCGATGAGACGAAAAAGGATATTCATGAGAGCAATCTCGATTACTTATATAAATGCAGAGAAGCTGCGCTCGACGCCGCCGATAAGATGGGCTGGTATGTTGTGAAGTGCAACAACGGCAATGAGCCGAGAGCTATCGAGAGCATCGGCGACGAGATTTTCAATATCATATCCACGGAGGTTTTATGATTTATCCCTTCCACAAACCGGCATTTGAAGATATCAAATGGCTGAAAGAAAAGTTCCGTGAAAGTCAGCCTCAGTGCTGTGAATTTTCCGCAGGCAATATTCTCGGATGGAGCAGGTTCTATGACGGACAGATTACAGATATAGAAAACTGCCTTGTGTCGTATCTTTTCAAGGATGAGGCATTTTGCTTTCCAAAAGGTAAAAATAATGAAGAGGCTGTGAAAAAGATCATAGAAGAGAACGGTTTTCCGAAATTTGAATTTCTCGAAAAGGGAGAGAGCGAGACGATCAAGAGACTTTTCCCGGGAAAATATAATTTCACGGCTGACAGAGGAGCCTTCGATTACGTCTATTTAAGGGAGAACCTTGCAGTCCTCGGCGGAAAGAAGTACCACGGCAAGAGAAATCATATTTCATATTTTGAAAGGACATTTAACTGGACTTTTGAAGAGCTTTCACGTAAAAATATAGACGATTGTATAGCAATGAATGAAAAGTGGTATACTCTCAATGTTGAAAAGGACAGGGAGGGTATAGAGGATGAGCGTGAGGTTCTGCGCCTTAATTTCGCTCATTTTGAGGAGATCGGCGGAGTCGGCGGAGTTCTCAGAATTGACGGAGAGGTCGTTGCTTTCACGTTCGGCGAAAGGCTGAATGACGACACTTTCGTAACTCATTTTGAAAAAGCGTATTCGGATATACGAGGTGCATACCCGATGATCAATCAGCTTTTTGCACAGACTCTTTTGACGGACTATAAGTATATCAACCGAGAGGACGATGTCGGATCGGAGGGCTTACGCAGTGCGAAGCTCTCATATCATCCGGAATTTTTGGTCGAAAAATACAGTGCCGTGAAAAAATGAAAGGGAGTATTTTGATGAACTCTGTTGTCGATATTGTCGAACACAGGAAAAATATCGTTTCACTTTGGAACGAATGCTTTGACGACAGCAGGGATTATATTGAGTTTTTTCTTGACAGGTGCAGCGATAAAATATGCCTCGGTCATATTGAAAACAGTTCGATTAAATCAATGCTTTTTTTGCTGAACGGAGAGATAAACGGATATTCCTGTAAATACATCTACGCCGCCTGCACGGAAAAAAAGGCGAGATGCAGAGGGCTTATGGGTTCTTTAATTGAATACGCAAAGGAATATTGCCGCTCACACGGAGTCGATTTTATTTTCCTTGTGCCCGGCGAAGAAAGTCTTTATTCCTATTATTCACGCTTCGGATTTATACCCGCTATGAAAAGGTATGACCGCGAAATAAAGGGCAGGGGAAACGGATTCAGTCCTCGGAGAACGACTGATATCGGCGTGATTGCCGAGAGACGTCTGTCTATGCTTAAAAATATAAAATCTTTCCGATTTGATCTTGAAACCACTGAATATACAGTTGCCGAATTTCTCAAAACGGGTGGAGAAATCTACTCTGAAAACGGGAAAAACGGTTTTCTTGCGTTTTGCGTGCGTGACGGAAAAAATTTGACTGTCAAGGAACTTTTGCTCGATTTTGACAGTTCTTTTATAAATATTTTGGATTTATTTGAAAAAATAGGGGCGGAAAATGTTTACATTCACGCTCCGTTAGTGTATAATAGTACAAATATTGGGGACAACTGCACAAAATGTGGTATGCTGTACCCATTATCGGACAATGCAAAAAAATGCACCAACGAACTCGGTACACTCTATGCCGGAATGTATCTTGATTGAGAGGTAGTAAAATGATTTACGTTTTTCTTGCAAACGGATTTGAAGAGATTGAGGGCTTGACGGTTGTTGATTTTCTCCGGAGAGCCGAGCTTGAGGTCTGCACCGTCGGGGTGTCGGGCAAGCTCATTACGGGAGCGCATAATATTCCCGTATTCTGCGATCTTGACGAGAGCGAGGTTAAGCTGAATGACGAGCTTGAGGCGGTCGTTCTGCCGGGCGGAATGCCGGGCACGCTCAATCTCGAAAAATCGGAGACGGTTATTAATACGGTTAAATACTGTTATGATAACGGCAGGTATGTCTGCGCTATATGCGCTGCTCCGTCAATACTCGGACATCTCGGAATTCTTGAGGGCAGAAAAGCGTGCTGTTTCCCCGGCTTTGAGGATGAGCTCAGGGGAGCCGTGCTCGGCGATGACTTTGTCTGCTGTGACTCAAAGGTTATAACAGCGAAGGGAATGGGCTCGGCAATTGATTTTTCAGAGAAGATAACAGCCTGTCTGATTAACGAAAATAAAGCGAAGAAGATAAAAGAATCTCTTCAGTGTCCCTATTAATGAAAAAGGAGGACGAATATGAAAGACGAGAACGGCAGAGAATATTCCGATTACGATATTGACAAGCTCATCGAAGAGTATTCAAAGATCAATCGGAACGATGAGCCGCCTGTTTCACAGCCGCCTAAGGAAAGGAAAAAATTCGTTGTTCACATTGACGAATCGTTGATTGATACGCCTCAGGATGACGAGCCGAAGCCTCAGTCCGGCGGAATATATTTCTCCAATTATCAGAAGCATCACAGCGCTTCACACAAGGACGGAACGAACGAAACCGCCGTTCCAGAACATAAGGAAAATAAAAAATCCACTGTAAAGCACGGAAAGCTGACACGTGACCAGAGAATCGAGAGAGTTAAGAATGATATCGAAAAGGTCGGCGGCAAGGCTGCCGTGGGCTTTATGGCGTTCATTCTTATTTCAACGATCATACTTTCCTATATCGGAATCACCTGCGTCGGCGATATGCTTGCCGTTAACAGGAGCGACGAGAATAAGCCCGTTGATATTCCTGCGGACGCTTCATACAGCGAGATTATTGATATTCTTGAGGACAACGGACTGATCAAGAGAAAGCTCTTCTGTAAAATGTTCACAAAGTTCAGAGGCTTTGACGACGAGACATATCTCAGCGGTCAGTATTATCTCAACAGCAAGATGGGTGTTGAGGGTATGCTCAAGGACATTATGGCGGCACCCGTTACCGCTGAGTCGATTTCACTCAGCTTCCCCGAGGGCTGGACAGCAACTCAGATTGTCGAGAAGCTCGAAAAATACGACGTCTGCAATTCGGCAAAAATTCTCACGGCAATGAGAACCGGTAAATATGACTACGATTTCCTCAACGAGATTGAGAACAACAGCAAGAGATACCTTAAAATGGAGGGCTATCTTTTCCCGGATACCTACGATTTCTATGTCAATGCCGATGCAAATTACGTTATCAACAAGTTCCTCCAGAACTTTGAGTCAAAATGGGAGGATGAGTATGATAAGCGTGCTCAGGAGCTCGGTCTTTCGAGAGATGAGATAATTACTATCGCCTCCATTATTCAGAAAGAGGCGGCGAACACCGACCAGATGAAGGTTATTTCCTCGGTTATTCATAACCGACTTAACCATCCTGCCGACTATCCGACGCTCGGATGCGACAGTACGGCACTTTATATCAGCAACTACGTAACTCCGACGGTCGGCGAGGCTCAGGGCAATGTTTACTACAATGCCTATGACACCAGTGCGGTCAAGGGACTTCCTCCGGGACCGATATGTAACCCCGGTATCGACGCAATCAGAGCCGCTCTTTATCCTGCGGATACCGATTACTATTTCTTTGCTCACGATAAGTCGGGCGAAATTTACACAGCTTCAACCTTTAAGGAGCATAAGAATAACCTTGTGCTTATTATTAAGGCGAACAGCTCAGCAGATTAAAGGACAGTTATGAGTAATATTAAAACAGTTATTCCCGAGCTTCTTTCGCCTGCGGGCGATATGGAAAGATTTCAAAGAGCTCTGTATTTCGGAGCCGATGCGATCTATGTCGGCGGTTCGGCGTTTTCGATGCGTGCCGCACCCGCCAATTTTACGGCGAAAGAACTCAAGGATGCGGTTGACGCCGCACATAAAAAGGGCGTTAAGGTCTATCTGACCTGCAACACTGTTCCGAGAAACGATGAGATTGACAAACTTCCCGATTTTCTTATGGAATCCGCCGAGACAGGCGTTGACGCTTTCATCATTTCCGATCTCGGAGTTATGACGCTCGCAAAAAAATATACACCGAATACGGATATCCATATTTCCACCCAGGCGGGCATAACAAACTATGCCTCTGCCACCGAGTGGTACAATATGGGCGCAACGAGGGTTGTTACGGCGAGGGAGCTTTCTCTCGACGATATTGCAACGCTCAGAGCGAAAACTCCGAAAGAGCTTGAAATTGAGTGCTTCGTTCACGGTGCGATGTGTGTGTCTTTCTCGGGCAGATGCCTGCTGTCGAACTACCTTGTAAACCGTGATTCCAACAGGGGAGAATGTGCTCAGCCGTGCAGATGGCAGTACAGCCTTATGGAAAAAACGCGGGAGGGCGAGTATTTCCCGATAAGCGAGGATGAAAACGGAACATATATTTTTAACTCCAAGGATATGTGTATGATAGAGCATATTCCCGAGATGGTTAAGGCGGGAATATCGAGCTTTAAGATAGAGGGCAGAGCCAAGTCGGCTTACTATACCTCGGTTATTACCAACGCATACCGTCAGGCGATAGACGGATATCTCAAAAATCCCGTTGACAGCTATAAGCCCGAAAAATGGGTCGTTGACGAGATGTATAAAATAAGCAGCCGTGAGTATTGCACGGGATTCTATTTCGGTCATCCGAGAGATGATGCACAGATATACTACGACGGCGGATACAAAAGAGACTGGAGCGTTATGGCGGAGGTTCTTCATTCTGAAAACGGCAGAACCGTATGCCGCCAAAGAAACAGATTCTTTGAGGGTGAAAAGCTGGAGGTGCTTCAGCGGGGTGTTGAGCCTTATGAAATCACCGTAACCGATCTCAGAGACGAGAACGGCGAAAAAATAGACAAGGCGCCCCATCCGATGATGACGGTCAGCTTTGAATGTGACAGGAATATTCCTGCCGACGCACTACTCAGAAAAGCAGTTTAACAGAACAGTTCGGAGGCTTTTATGCTTTTAAGCGATCTTCTTGCAGGTATTGACTATTCGTGTGACAACTTCACCGATATCAATATCGAAGATGTTACATACAATTCAATAAACGCAGGCGAGGGCAAGTGCTTTGTCTGTCTTGTCGGAACAAGGGTTGACGGACATAAATATGCCCGCAGCGCCTATGACAAGGGCTGCAGATGTATTTTTGCAGAATACAGGCTTGATCTGCCCGAGGACTGTATCCAGATCATTACCGAGGATACACGCCACACGCTTGCTATGCTTTCGGTCAACTTTTTCTCCCACCCGTGCGACAGCCTCAGAATTGTCGGAATAACCGGCACAAAAGGAAAGACAACGACCGCTCATATTGTCAGAGCACTGATTGAGGCTTCGGGCGAGATGTGCGGAATAATCGGAACGGTAGGAGCGGCTTTCGGCGATACGGTTCTTGAAACAGCCAACACAACACCCGAGAGCTATGAACTGCAAAAGCTGTTTCGCAGGATGGTTGACGCAGGCTGCAAATATTGTGTTATCGAGGCCTCGTCGCTCGGACTGAAAATGCACAGAACCGACGGAATCAGCTTTGAAACGGGAGTGTTCACAAACCTTTCTCCCGACCATATAGGAACAATCGAGCATCCCACCTTTGAGGATTATATGAACAGCAAAAAGTTGCTTTTCAAATCCTGCAAAAATGCCGTAGTCAATACCGATGATCCGGCGTACAAGGATATGCTTGAGGGATCGGATGCAACCGTAACGACATTCGGACTTTCAAACGCAGATATAACCGCCGAAAATGTTGAGCTTCTCAGAAGTAAGGATATACTCGGAATTTCGTTTGATTGCAACGAAGCCGGTCGAAAATATCATATTGAGGCTCCTGTTCCGGGCTATTTCAATGTTTACAATATTCTTGCCGCCGTCGGCGTTTGCAAAACCCTCGGAATCAAGGCTTGCGAACACACGGACGCATTAAGAAAATTCAGCGTTGCCGGCAGAACGGAGCTTGTTCACGTAAGCGACGATTTTGACGTTATAATTGATTTTGCACACAACGGCTTGAGTATGCACAGCCTGCTTTCAACTCTTAAAGCATATCCGCACAACAGAATTATCGCACTCTACGGTGCAATTGGCGAAAAAAATCAGATTCGCCGCCGTGAGCTCGGTCTTGTTGTGGGAAAAGAGGCAGACCTTTCAATTCTCACAACCGAGGATCCCGGAAAAGAGGATCCGATGAAAATTGCAGAGGATATTGCAGGTTATATCCGTCAGGTAGGCGGTAAATATATAATGATTCGTGACAGAAAAGAAGCAATCCGTTATGCTCTCTCCCATATGCAAAAGGGCGATATTCTTGTCCTCGCGGGCAAGGGCAACGAGATTTTTATGAATCTTGAAAACGGAAAGGTTCCGTACTCCGATCAAGAAGAAGTTCAGAAATATATTGATTCAATATCAAAATAAATTGTTTTGTTCAGTATAAATTCAAGGAGGTATTTATATGCCGCAAAAAGGGTCAAGCGCAGCGAAAAAGAAGAAAAGAAAAAGATTGAACGATATGTCCAATGCGGGTGCTTTCTTCATTTCTTTGCTTGCTATATTCTGCTTTACTCTCGTTATTGTTTTAGGCTATGTTTTTATTAACGCAGTAACGGTTGTTGCCGGTGATCCCGTCATCAATCTTGCAAGTGCCAGAAACAATCAGAATCAGACAGACCAACGGCGAAGCCTTGCCATCAATCTTGCAAGAGTGCTTTGGTCACGATTGCCACATTCCCAGTCAATGAGTTGACCGGTATCGCGACAATAAGCTTTCCAGAGCCATAGTTTGTTTTTTTTGAATGCAAATAGTGCCACATCTCATCAAGTTCTATGATGACAGCTTCCCCAGGAGAAGGCTTTTCATAAGTTTTTTCAGCGAAATCCCGGACCCAACGCATGACGGTCGATGTTGCAACTCCATAAATACGTGCTATGGCATTAAACGAAAGGCCCAAAGTATAAAGCAGGATGGCCATTGCCTTTTCCGTTGCCGGTCGTCCTCTGGGAGTGTCACGGGTAAATTGAAAACCGCAGTCTTTGCAGCGAAATCTCTGACGCTCCAAGTGTCTTCCATTCTTCACAATCCGCTCTGACGCACATTTTGGACAGTATTGCATAAAGAACTCCTTAACTGGAGTATGCCATTATAACATTCTTTATGCAATACTCTCAAATATTTTTCGTCGGGAGACGGTCTTTTGCTTGACGCACGTCCTGTTCTTCTATAGCTTCTTTTTGAAATTGAA
>OQVL01001530.1_pt1 | contig 13896 bp, 16 predicted proteins | sample 1691501 | NCBI WGS metagenome assembly OQVL01 (sample SAMN03418253, study PRJEB22391) | human gut metagenome | biome: human-gut; feature: organic feature; material: feces | host: Homo sapiens | place: Tanzania | collected 2013-01
GAAAGCTCTGCATCTGGGAAGTGAAGTCAAAAACAGAATACGAACAGCCAAACGCATAGGGCGCTTGGGACAGCCAAAAGGGGCTATCGGTACGGAAAACGTATCGGTATCCCTTTTTTCTTTTGTTAATTTCACCCAAACGGGTGCTTGGCGGCAGAGAAGCCGCCTTACCAAAAACGCAAAATGGGAGAGAACCGACATAACGCAGCATGGTGCGGAGATGCACCCTAAAAAGCGCAGAAAGGACAGACATTATGCCTAAGATCGACACCAGCAAAATTGAAGGTTTCGCCGACATGACGGCGGAGCAGAAGCTTGCCGCACTGGAAAGCTACGACATTCCGGAACCGGACTACAGCGGCTATGTGAAGAAGGACGTTTACGACAAGGCGGCCTCCGAAGCAGCTTCGTGGAAGAAGAAGCACAACGACCTGCTCTCTGACGAGGACAAGAAAAAGCAGGAGCAGGACGAGCGGGTTTCCAGCATGGAGAAAGAGCTTGCGGAGCTGCGGGAAGCCAAGAAGGTTTCGGAATACAAGGCAAAGTTCATCGCACAGGGCTATGACGAGGTGCTGGCGGAGGACACGGCAAAGGCGCTGGCGGACGGCGACACGGCGAAGATGTTTGCCAACCAGCAGCAGTTTTTGGAAAACCACGCCAAGCAGGTCAAGGCGGAGGCGCTGAAAAAGACGCCCCGTCCCGGCGCAGGTGTGGTCAGCGAGGGCGTGGATTACGCCAAAAAGGCCGCAGAGGCCCAAAGTTTGGGCAATTACGCAGAGGCGGCCTATTACACCCGCCTGCAAGCGCAGGCCGAATCTAAGTAAAAGGAGGCCAAATAAATGGCTGATACTTTCGCAACCAGTTTCGGAGTACTGAACTACTCCGGCATGCTCTTTAACAAGGGCAACACCCGCACTCCCCTGAGTTCCATCATCGGCGGCAGAGCCAAGACCACCAACCATGTGGAATTTGTGACCGGTCAGGAGTACACCACCGGCGGCGGCTCTCAGCCCGCCATCAGCGAGACCGCGTCTCTGACCGCGCCTGACGCTTCCATTATCACCCGCGAGCAGAAAACCAACGTGACCCAGATCTTCATGGAAGCCGTTGGCATTTCCTACGCCAAGCAGAGCAACATGGGCACCCTGAGCGGCATCAACATTGCCAACCAGCAGGCAAACCCCATGAACGAGCTGGACTTTCAGGTGGCCGCCAAGATGCAGAAGGTGGCCCGCGACATCGAGTACACCTTTGTCAACGGCGTGTACAACAAGGCAACCACTGACGCCACCATCAACAAGACCCGCGGTCTGGTGGCCGCCATCACTACCAACACCAAAGCGATGGCCTCCAAGCCTCTGGGCCTGTGGGATATTGCCGACATGGTGAAGAAGATCTACGGCAGCAACGCGCCCCACGAGGGTCTGACCCTGTGGTGCGATGCCACCACCATGTTCCAGATCAACGCCGACGCTGTGCAGAACGGCCTGACCGTGGTTCCCGCCGCACGGGAGATCAACGGCATCCGGCTGTCCAGTGTGGTGACCCCCATCGGCGTGGTGTATCTGTTCCTGGGCGAGTTCCTGCCCGCCGGTACGGCCCTGCTGCTGAATCTGGACGTGATCGCCCCCGTGTACCAGCCGGTGCCCGGCAAGGGCAACTTCTTCCTGGAGCAGCTGGCAAAGACCGGCGCAGGCGAGAAGTACCAGCTGTTCGGCCAGATCGGCCTTGACCACGGCCCCGAGTGGTATCACGGCAAGTTCACGGGCATTGCCCAGAGCTTCACCGCGCCCACCTACAGCCGCAGCGTGTTTATCGCCAACAGCGAGGACAACCCCGTGAACACCAAGGCGGTTACTGCCGCTGTCGGCGGTTAATTGAGAAGAAAGGATAGGCGGAAAGCATGAGTTTCGATGAAATGGCCGCAATGGTCAGCACCATGACAGGCGAGAATGATCCGAACGCGCTTTCCGCCTATCTGGCTATCGCGGGGGACAAGGTGTGCCGCAAGGCGTACCCCTATGACCCGTCCGTGACGGAGGTGCCGGAGCGGTATAAGCACGCGCAGGTGGAGATCGCCGCGTATCTGCTGAACAAGCGGGGGGCCGAAGGACAGACCGCCCACAGCGAAAACGGCGTAAACGCCACCTATGAGGACGGAGACGTTCCCCCGTCTCTTTTGAGGGACATCGTGCCGTTTGTCGGCGTGATCGGAGGTTGATATGATAATCATGGAGCGCAATAAGGTGCCGCTTTACTACCTTCTATACGACCGCAAGGAGGCCGTACAAGACGAATACGGCAACCTGTCCGGCGATTACAAGATCTTCTACAAGCCCGCCGCAAAGCTCCGGGCCAGCGTGTCCACCGGCGCGGGAAGCGCACAGGTGGAGCAGTTCGGCAATTTCGTGTCGTATGACAAGGTAATTATCACTGACGATCTAAAATGCCCTATTGACGAAAACACCGTGCTTTTTCTGGACAAGAAGCCGGAATACCGGGAAAACGGCACGCCGCTGTATGACTACATCGTAAAGCGCGTGGCGAAATCGAGAAATTTCATCTCCTATGCGGTGCAGAAGGTGAGCGTGTCGTGAAAACGATCCAAGTCCCATTGAGCGTGTCCGGCATCAAAAAGCTTCTGAAAGAGGTTTCATCTTACGAAGTCTGGCTAAAGGAGCGGACAGGCATCTTCATTGACCGGCTGGCGGAGGAAGGGCTTTCCATCGCGTCGGCCAAGTTCTCGCAGGCGGTATACGACGGCACCAACGACGTTTCCGTGTCCGTGGAGCAGCGGGAGGGCGGTGCAAAGGCCATTGTGGCCATCGGCGCTTCTGTGCTGTTCATCGAGTTCGGCACGGGCGTGACATATACAGATAACCATCCGGAGGCCAACGAATTGGGCATGACGCGCGGCACCTACGGCAAGGGACACGGAAAACAAAGCTCATGGGGCTACTACGGTGAGCCTGGTACAAACGGCATTGTGAAGGAAAAACCCAACGGTACAACGGTGGTCATTACCCACGGCAACCCGGCCAACATGCCCATGTATGAGACAGTGAAGGAGCTGGAGGCCAGAGTGTACACGCTGGCAAAGGAGGTGTTTGTGTGATCGACGTCGAAAATGAAATTTACGGGCCTATCGCACAGGCGCTGAAAGAGCAATTCCCCGGCGTGACTTCTACCGGCGAGTATGTGGCGGCCCCTTCCAGCTTTCCCCACGTCAGCATTGTGGAGCAGGACAATTACATGCCCACGGAAAGGATGGATTCCTCCGACACAGAGCGGTTTGCCGCGCTGATGTACGAGGTGAACGTCTATTCCAACAAATCCCCCGGAAAGAAAGCGGAGTGCAGGGAGATCATGAGCTTTATCGACAAAATGCTGTATGCCCGGAATTTCCGGCGCATCTCCCTGTCCCCCATTCCCAATCTTGAAAATGCGACCATCTACCGTCTTGTAGCCCGGTATCGGGCGGAGACAGACGGAACGAAACTATACAGGAGGTAACGCCATGTACTCGGTCTACATCTTAACGGTGAGCGACGGAAGAAAATATATCGGCGCTACTTCTATGCCGGTAAAGTCTCGCTGGAACAATGGAAACGGATATCGGTTTTGCGGTGACCTTTGGGACATTATTTGTTTGGACGGATGGTCGGCAATCAAGAAAGAAGTCGTTGCGTCGAACCTGACAGAGGAAGAGGCCAGCGCCCTGGAGCAGGAGCTTATCAAGGAATACAGAACGACATCTCCGGATTTCGGATTCAATTCCGAAGAGGGCGGCGTTGGTTGTCACAAAATCATTTCTGAAAAATCGCGTCAGAAAATGAGAGAAAGCCATCGCGGCGAAAAGAATTTCAATTATGGCAAGCATTTTTCAGAAGAACACAAAGAAAAAATTGCAGAATCCAACAGAGGCCAAAAGCGTTCGGAAGAGACAAGGCGCAACATTGGACTGTCAAAAAGAAAGGCCGTAAGCCAGTATACACGCAACGGCGCTTTTCTCGCAACATACGAAAGCGGGAGAATCGCGGAAGCTATCACAGGCGTTCCGGCCTATGCCATTTCTAAGGTATGCAGGGGTGACCGTTTGCTTGCGGGCGGTTACATCTGGAAGTTTTCAGAATAATTACGAAAGGAATGATGACTTATCGCTATCTCCACTTATCGCGTATTTCTTATGCACAAGGGTGCTTCGGAATCCGCCTATACCAAGCTGATCGACATCAAGGAGTTCCCCGACCTTGGCGGCGACCCCGAGATGCTGGAAACCACCACCCTTTCCGACAAGATGCAGACCTACATTGCCGGTATCCAGTCTCTGGATGGCCTGAGCTTCACGGCCAACTACGACTTGACGGATTACAAGGCTCTCAAGGCGCTGGATGGCAAGAACGAGAAGTACGCTGTGTGGTTCGGCGGCACGGAGAGCGGCGGCGTGCTGACCCCCACCGGCAGCGACGGCAAGTTCAGCTTTGACGGCCAGCTGACCGCGTATCCCACCGGCGGCGGCGTCAACGAGGTGGTGGACATCGGCATCACCATTGCACCGTCCACGCCCATTCAGCTTGAGGAGGAATAAGAGATGGCAAAGACACTGACCATTTCCGGCGCGAAGAACGGCAAGAATTATCTGCTGGAATACACCAGAAAGACGGCGGCGCAGATGGAATCCAGCGGCTTTGACATCAACAAGCTGTCCGATCAGCCTAACATCATGATCCCGCTGCTGTTCTCCGGCGCGTTTCTGGCAAACCACCGGGACACCAAGCAGTCCACGAAGGATGAGATTTTCGCCAAGCTGTCCCACAAGGATGAGCTTGTGATGGTGCTGGCGGAAATGTACAACGACACCGCCATGACGCTTCTCTCTGACCCCGAGGAGGGTGAAGAGGGAAACCCGACGTGGAAAGTGGGTATGTAAGCGACCTGTTTTCCGAGAATGGAGGGGGTGGGGACGACCCCGCCCCCTTGCTTGCTTACACGGATGTTTTTAAGAAGGTATTTCCGTTCTATCTGTCCATTGGCATGAGCTACGAGCAGTTCTGGGAAATGGATGTGGAGCTTGTCACCTATTACCGCAAGGCGTGGAAGCTGAAACGGGACATGCGAAATCAAGACCTGTGGCTGCAAGGCGCGTACATCTATGAAGCTTTGCTGGACGTGGTGCCGGTGATGCACGCCTTTGCCAAGAAGGGCGCAAAGCCTGTTCCGTACCGCGACAAGCCCTATGAGCTGTACGACAGGCCAAAGGACAAGAAGAAAGCGGAGCAAAACGCAGGAGATAAGAAAGCCAAAGCGTATATGCAAATGTTTGCTCTGGCGATGAACAAGAAATTTGAGAAGGGCGGTGGCGCGAATGGCTGAAAACGTGGAATTACAGGGCCTTGAATTTAAAATTTCCAACGACAGCGCCAGCGCCGAAAGCGGTCTCAACCGGCTGAAAACCGCGCTGGAAAACCTGAAAACCGCCACGCAGGGCGGTACAACGGGTTTGAAGAACACGGCAAAGGGCATCGCGGCCATCTCCGAAGCGGTGAAGGGGCTGGATATCTCTCAAAAGCTGTCGAATCTGGCGGAGTCCCTGTCGAAACTGAACGGCATCAAAGACTTGAAAATTTCTTCCTCTATCGGCAATCAGCTGTCCGCCATCAGCACGGCGGTGAGCGGCATTCAGGAGACGGACGGAAGCAAACTTGAGACACTGGCCAACGGCTTGCGGCCCCTGTCTAAACTGGGCAAGTCCCAAATGGGCAGCTTTATCAACCAGCTGAAAAAGCTGCCGGAGGTCATTACAGAACTGGACAAGGCAGACGTTGGAAAGTTTGCCGACCAGATGACCCGGCTTTCCGCCGCAATGAAGCCCTTCGCGGACGAGATGCAGAAGGTGTCCACCGGGTTTTCCTCTTTCCCGTCCCGCATCCAGAGGGTCATTGCATCCTCCGACCAATACAACAACGCCATGCAGAAAGCCAAGACGCAGACCAACGGGTTTGGGCTGGCCATAAAGGGACTAAAATTCACCACGCTACTGTTGATCTTCCGCAAGGTGGCGCAGTTTTTGGGCTACGCCATCACGAAAGCAGGTGAGTATCAGGAGGACTTGAACCTGTTTACCGTTTCGATGGGCGCATATGCGGAAGAGGCTTATAACTACGCGCAGAAAGTCTCCGAGGTAATGGGCATTGACCCGGCGGAATGGATGCGGAATCAGGGCGTATTTAACACAATTATTACCGGCTTTGGCGTGGCGGCGGACAAGGCGGCGTTCATGTCCAAGAACCTGACGCAATTGGGATATGATATCGCTTCGTTCTACAACATCAATTTCTCGGACGCCATGCAGAAGGTGCAGTCCGGTATCGCTGGTGAGCTGGAGCCTTTAAGACGGCTTGGTTACGACCTGTCGGTGGCGAGATTGCAGCAGGAAGCGTTGAATCTTGGCATCACGAAAAGCGTTTCCGCCATGACGCAGGCGGAAAAAGCGCAGCTGCGGTATTACGCCATGATGACGCAGGTGACGCAGGTGCAGGGCGATATGGCACGGACGCTGGAAAACCCCACCAACATGCTGCGCGTATTCAAGGCGCAGCTGGAACAGGTGGCAAGAGCCATCGGCAACCTGTTTATCCCCGTTCTGACAAAGGTACTCCCGGTGATGATCGCGTTTGCCAAAGCGCTGCAAGAGATCATCGCAGCGGTTGCGGCGCTGTTCGGTGTGACGCTGAATGCGCCGGAATGGGACAATTCCTTTGCCGGTGCAGCAACGGGTTCCGGCGAGATCGCGGACAATCTGAGCGATGCCACGGATTCCGCCAAGAATCTGAAGCAGTATCTGGCGGGGTTTGATGAGCTGAACGTAATGCCCCAGACGGCGGATGCATCTTCCGCGGGTGGTCTAGGCGGTCTGGGCGGCAACGATCTGGGCATTGACCTACCGGGATATGACTTTCTTGCCGGTGCTGTCAGCGAGAATATCGACGCATGGAAAAAGAAACTTCAGCCGTTTGTCGATTTGGTGATCAGCGGCATAAACCGCATCAAGGAAACGTTCGACAAAATCGACACCAAAAAGCTGGAAGAAAGCTTTGGACGTCTATGGGAAGGATTGAAGCAATTCGGCGAAGCCGTCCTCGACACAATCGGAAAAGTGTATGACTCGGTGCTGGAACCGTTGATGCTGTGGACAATCAACGAACTGGCTCCTGTACTGGTCGATGCGCTGGCAAAGGCGTTTTCCGGTCTGGGAAGCGCGCTGAAAAGCGTTATGCCGATCTGGCAATGGGCAATGGACAACGTATTTATGCCGCTTGGCACGGTGGTGCTCAATGCGCTGAAAGATGCGATCAACGCGCTTGGCAATGTGGGAGACATGATCGCCGGTTTGTTTGGCATTATTGCCGCATTTGCAAACCTTGATTTTGGCGGTCTGTTGAGTTCTATTGAGCAGTTCATGACGGGTTCGCAGAATCTGTTGGTCGGCGCGGTTGACCTTGCAAAAAATGCGGTAGACGGGCTGTTTACATGGCTCGGCGGCGTATTTGACGGATTTCTCGGCGGGGCCGTGTCCGGATTGATCTACGAAATCAAGCAGCAGATCAAGGGAATTTTGGATCTTGTAAAAGATGTGCTGCAAACCATGTTCGCGGCGTTTACCGATGTGATCAACGGCATTCTGAGCATTGTCATTGGCGTGCTGACGCTGAATTGGAAACAGGCGTGGCAAGGCATGCTACAAGTAGTGAAGGGGATCGGAACGGCGATTGCCGGACTGTTCGCCAGCGTAGTCAACACCATCATCCGCGCACTGAACCGGATCAGCTTTACGCTGCCGGATTGGGTGCCGGTGATCGGCGGACGGCATTTCGGAATCAATATCCCGGAGATCCCTGTTCCCCATTTGGCGGACGGCGGATTTGTGGACGAAGGGCAGCTGTTTATCGCCCGTGAGGCCGGTGCGGAGATGGTGGGAGGCATCGGACGGAGAACCGCCGTTGCCAACAACGACCAGATCACAGACGGCATCGCACAGGCGGTATTCGACGCGCTGGCAGAGACTGGCCTGATCGAATACGTCCGGTCTATCGACCAGAGCGCACGGACAACAGCCAAGAAGGAATTCACACTGGGAAAACCCTCCTCCTCTGCGGGGCGGTGGGTGAGCCAGAGTATGGAAGCCTACGACTTGGTGAGGGGGTGAGCGCGTGAGCGGATTTGCGGGATATCTTTTGAAAATCAACGGGACGGTGTTTCCCACAAAGTTTATCAAGCTGACCACTTACGACGCGACCCCCAACCAGCGCATTGAGGAAAGCGCGGACAGAAGCGCGGGCGGCGTGTTGATCCGGTCGACGTGCGAACACACGCCGTCCAAGATCGAGTTCAACACGCCGTACCTCAAGGGCGACGACGTGGCGCAGCTGGTGTCCATCCTGGGTATCAGCAGCAAGAGCAACCTGAAGCGGGAAGCCACGGTGGAGTTCTTCTGCCCGGACACCCAGACGTATCAGACTGGGACATTCTATGTGCCGGATACCCATTTCAGCATTTACAGCGTGGACGGAAACGAGCTGACGTATATGCCGATCCGTATCGCGCTGATCGAGAACTGAGGAAAGAAGGTGGAAAATGTATCAGGCCAGCAGCGCGTTTCACGCAAAGGCAATGGACGATCATGTGAAAACCGACATCCTGATGCAGTTCGAGGACGGTACGTTTTTCACCAAGTTCAACGATGTCAAGGACATCGAAATCACTTACCCGCTGAACGAAGAAACCGACGTGACCGTTGGCAAGTGTGTTTCGGCTGAGCTGAAAACCACGATCCTGAACAAGCACGGCCTGCTGAACGGCTTCAATTTCGGCAAGTGCAAGGTGTCTCTGGGCGCTTTGATCGGTACAGACACATGGAGCGGGAACGGTTTGAGTGTGGTATATGGCTATGGCACCGCAAATGCCGTGACCATCACGGCAAACGCCACAGCGCCGTATCTGAGCGGCGTGACGGGCGATCAGCCCACGTTTGCACCGGACTGCCTTGCGCTGGTGGGTGACACACTGTATGCAGGCGACGGCACGAACCTGTGGGCGGCCACCATTGATGGCAGTACCCTAACGGCAAAGACCGTGGACAACGATTTTCTGGCCTACAAACTGGGCCAGTGGTCGGGATGGGGCATCAGCTATCAGGGGAACATAGCGTATGAGTTTACTTCTGGCGGCGTGGACAAATACGAATACGTCCCGCTGGGCACGTTCTACTTCAACACGCCAGAGCAGCGCAGGGTAGCCAACATCTCCTGCGAGGCTCTGGACGGCATGCAGAAGTTCAACGTGGACGTGGACGACTGGTGGGCCTCTCTCACCTGGCCGCTGACGCGGGGACAGCTTCTTGCAAGCCTGTGTACTCATGCGGGTGTGACGTTAAAGACCACCACGTTCCCCGGAAGCACGGAATCCATCGCATCGGCTCCTATGGCTGGAAACGGCCTTGTGGGCAAAGACGTGCTGGGCTGGATCGCGGAGACGGCGTGCGCTTATGCACGGATGAGCCGGAACGGCGGGCTGGAGCTGGTGTGGTTTGCCGCCCAGAACGTCAAGCTGACGCGCAATCAGCACTTTGGCGATTCCCCCGCCGAGTATGAGACGCCCGCTGTGGAAGCCCTGCATGTGATGGTAGCCAACACCGATCTGGGCGTGATGCTGCCGGAGAACGGCAGCGGCAACGAGTATCAGGTGCTGGACAACCCCCTGTATTACGGCTCTACGGAGGCGGAGATCAGGAGCAAGGCGCAGGATCTGTATAACCGCCTCGTCGCATTCCCGGCCTACACGCCCAACAGCGTGGACGCGGTATGCGACTGGGCTATTGAGCCGGGCGACATCATTCAGGTGGTGGGCGGCGACGGCACCACGCGGACGCTGCCCATCTTCCGGATGGTGCTGAAATGGGCCGGTGGCTGGGCAAGAGCCACTTACGAGTGCACCGGCGGAACGGGTCGGAAGCCCGCGCCGCAGAGTAAACGGCGTGAGTTCGCGGCATACCGGGCCTATCACAAACTGGAAGTGGACATTACCGGCATCAAGAGCGAGATCGGTGACGTGCAGGGCAATGTGGCGAATCTGGAGATCACGGCCAGCGAACTGCGGACGCAGATCAACGGTAAGATCGACGGCACGGAGGCACAAAGCCTGATCGATCAGACGGTGGACAAAATCTCGCTGGAAGTGTCCAGCGATTCCACCGGTTCGTCGTTTGTCCTCAAAAAGGACGGTGTGGAGATCAGCTCCGACAAGGTAGACCTGCACGTCAATGCCCTGAATGTTGACGGCGATATCAATGCGACATCCATCAATCTGAGTACGGCGAACATTACGGGCGTGCTTGCCGCCCAATATATCGACATCGAGAACGCGACGATCCGAAACGCACAAATTGAGAGCCTGTACGCCTCCAAGATTATCGGCGGCAGCGTGGGCGGGTATGTAGCAAGCGGGGCTATTTCGGACGCGGGTCATACGCTGAGCGAGCTATATGTGTCCGACCTCACGGCCAACGCCGCATCGGTCGGTACAACGGTGCGCATCGGCGGCGGTGGCAACAATGTGACGATCGGCGGCGCGAAGGTGACGCTGGTTTCCAGCGGCGGCACGACGGAAAAGACGTGGGCGGATATTCTGGCCGGAGTGGGCAGCGCGGCTGTGTTTGGGTGACGCTATGGCAACATTGACCGTAAACTTCCCGCTCCAACTGGAGAGCGTTAAGTTCTCCAATGGCAACACGGCGAAGCGGACGCAGGGATATAACACAATTACATTTACGTCAAGCGTCACGATCAGCAGCGTGGCTCTGGCCAGCGGATACCTGTCGTGGAGCGGTACGCTGTATTGGGGCAAGACGAGCGGTGCAAAAACGTGGAAATTTGCCACAGTAAGCAACGGCAGCGTAACGATCCTTTCGCACGAGCAGATAGATTGTACCGGAAACCGCACAATCTATATAACGGCGGAGACGGGCAGCACCACCAGCTATAAGGTCAAGGTGGTTCTGGGCAGCGGCATCAAGCAGGTGGGGTTTGGCGTCAACACTTCGGTATCCAGTAATGTGGCCAGCACCGACTTCACGGTGGATGTGGGCGCTGGAGGACGGCTGTATATTAACATCGCCAGCTATGAGGACGGATACACCTACCCGGTCATTGCCACGCCATCCAGCGGATCGGCATGGACGGTGGTCAACGCCAACGGCGTATACAACGATCACTACATATCGGCACCCAGCAGCCCCGGCACGCGGACGGTAACACTGTCGGCCACCTACGCGCCGACCTATTACTACCAGATGCACGCAGACGCCAACGGCGGACAGTTTTCCGACGGTACAACAGCGTGGGCATCCTCGGTGCTGTCTACGCGCGGCAGCGGCGGCGCTGTCAACTACGACGTATCCAATTTCCCCACGCCTATACGGGGCGGCTATACCTTTGTTGGGTGGGGCAGCAGCGAAGGAGCCACTACAACATACGACGGCACGGTAAGCTTCGTCACCAACGCCACCAGCTCCAGCAGCCCCAAGAGCGTTACGGTCTACGCCGTGTGGAAAAAGACGGAGTACACCTGCTATATCAAGCTTGGCGCAGGCATCAACGGCGCGTCTGTGTATGTGGACGGTGTGCTGAAATCGGACATCCGGGACAAGGTGTACCACGCTATCACCGTCAATTTCAATTCCACCGTTACGGCTAAGGGCATCGCAAAGGCGACGGGCTACGCAAGGCCGTATATCTTCCGGTTCTACGCCAATTCCACGGCCACTACGCCGACCTCAACGCTGGAGCGGGACACGGACGAGCCGTCCTATACTTACAGCACCAGCCGCTTCTATGCGGAGATCATCGCCACCAAAAGCAGTATTGATCTGTTCTACTGGAACAACTCCACATGGGACGCGGCCAACATCGCCAAAGGGCAGCCCATCAGCAATCTGACCGCGGGGCGGTGGAACAATCTGCTGGCGAAGATCAAGGAATTGGCAGAGGCCGAGGGAGGCAGCGCTCCTTATACGGGTGTCAGCTCTGGCGCGACCATCTACGCTGCCACGTTCAACGCGGCGCGGTCGGCCATCAGCAACCGAGCGGGCTACGGAACGCTGCCGAGTACGCAGAGCAAGGGCGACAGCGTCAAGGCGGCGCTGTTCGAGGGCAGCGGCTCCCTCAAGTCGGCCATCAATGCCGCCATCAACCACTACAACAACAGCTAGGAGGGCTTAACATGGCACACAGACTGGATTACAGCTGGCTGCCCATCGAGTACCCTGACCGGGGCAAGCAGCTGTACCGCAAGCTGATCCCCCTGAAGGGGCTTTTGCAGAAGAACTACGGCAAGCGGCTGGACTGCACGCTGACCTCGCTGGCCTGCATCTTCGGGGAGCAGTACTACAGCGACATCGAGGGCATCGCCCTCAAGTATCTCTACAACGGCGACAAGTGGGGCACCAATCCCCTTGCCGTCAAGGCCATCATGCGGGAGTTCATTCGGCGGCGGGACGTGCCGGGCAAGCCCCGCAGCGCCTACGGCAAGGGCGTGGGCTGGACGTGGCACACGGTCAAGGACATCGTAAGCCGCAACATCCCCATCGTCCTCAACCTGTGGCGGGACGGCAGGGGCTACTACAAAGACCACAGCGTGACGGTCATCGGCGCGGAGGAATACGAGCAGGCGCGGTTTTTGCTGGTTTTGGACAACTGGCACAAGACGGTGAGCCTGATCGACTACGACAAGCTGTGGATCATCAGCAGCGTCAACTGGATGGAGGGAGCGACATGATCGAGCCTATCGTGATCAAGGTCACGGACAAGGTGCCGGAGCTGGTCTCCGGGCCGGAGTATGTGGTCTGCGACAACAGCGATTACACCGTGGTGTGGCAGCTGGACGAGGAGTGGGCCCAATTTGAGCACAGGACGATGCAGGTCAACTACAAGGACGGTACCTATGAGCGGGTGCTGTTCACCGGCGACACCTGCGCACTCCCGGCTATCCCTGTGCCGGGGCCGGTGCATGTGGGCCTGTTCGCGGGCGATATCCACACCACGCGGCCCGCGCGGCTGCTGGCGGTGCGCTCCGCCACCACGGACAGCGGCGAGGAGCGCGACCCCATGCCCGACGGCTACGCCCAGGCCATTAAGGCGCTGGACGGGAAGCTGGACAAGAACCAGGGCGCGAACAACGCGGGGAAGGCGCTGGTCGTCGGCGATGACGGCAACGTTGTGCCCGGCAAGGCGCAGGGCGGTGGTGGCGGCGCGACGGAGTGGAGCGAGCTGCTGAACAAGCCGTTTGAAAAGGTCAGCCATGGTAAACTGTTCCGGGCGGATAATCATTTTGGCATTTCCGGCAGCAATGTCAGTGTCGGGTCTGCGCCAAGCATATTCGCCAGTCAGCATGGCATATCTTGAAGGAGTGCTTGTGGAAGCAGTAGCATGGGCTTGCGTGAACCGGATTCCTTCATTTGCCAAGCGGTTCACATTGGGAGTTTGTACACGGGTCGCTCCGTGACATTCCAAGTCTCCATAACCTAAATCATCCGCATAAATGAAGATGACATTCGGCAATTCCTTGCCAGGCACTGTTCGTTTCTGTTGTGCTTGCAAAGCAGGAGGCAATAAAAAAGAAGCCCCCAAAGCAATAAATAAAGTCGATTTCATATTATCCGTGTTTTATCTGCGTCAAAAGTACGGAATTTATTGTGAAATGCCGTTTTTTCCCGTATGAAATATATATCTTTGCACTATTCTAATCAACATACGATTATCAATTAACTTGAACATATATGATTCTATTCTTTCAATCTCCAACAAAAACCGTGCTAGCTGTAGAGACTAAACATGCGTTTTC
>OQVL01001533.1_pt1 | contig 13883 bp, 11 predicted proteins | sample 1691501 | NCBI WGS metagenome assembly OQVL01 (sample SAMN03418253, study PRJEB22391) | human gut metagenome | biome: human-gut; feature: organic feature; material: feces | host: Homo sapiens | place: Tanzania | collected 2013-01
TGGAGCACCTCAAAAACACCATCATACACTAAATCAGTAAGTTGGCAGCATCACCTTTATGCGTGTGTTTTCACAAAACAGATTTTCCGTTCCGCTGCCATTTTTCATTTTCATTGATATCTAAGGCAACAAAAAATGGAGAGCCGAATCATGTCTACGATGAATGTTTTAATTTGCCAGCAGCCGAAAGAATTAGTCTGGAAACAACGCGAGATACCTATTCCGGGTGACAATGAAGCATTAATAAAAATTAAGTCTGTCGGGATTTGCGGTACCGATATTCATGCCTGGGGTGGAAATCAACCATTTTTTAGTTATCCACGTGTTTTAGGCCATGAAATATGTGGGGAGATTGTTGGGTTGGGTAAAAATATTGCTGATCTTAAAAATGGTCAGCAAGTTGCTGTGATCCCTTATGTTGCCTGTCAGCAATGCCCGGCGTGTAAAAGCGGGCGTACCAATTGCTGTGAAAAAATTTCAGTCATTGGCGTGCATCAGGATGGCGGTTTTAGTGAGTATTTGAGCGTGCCGGTGGCGAACATTTTGCCCGCAGACGGTATTGACCCGCAGGCGGCAGCATTGATTGAACCTTTCGCTATTAGCGCTCATGCGGTGCGTCGCGCAGCCATTGCTCCCGGCGAGCAGGTGCTGGTGGTCGGGGCGGGGCCAATCGGTCTGGGCGCGGCGGCAATCGCTAAAGCCGATGGCGCACAGGTGGTGGTGGCGGATACCAGTCCGGCGCGCCGTGAACATGTGGCAACGCGTCTGGAATTACCTTTACTGGACCCGTCAGCCGAAGATTTTGACGCGCAGCTACGGGCGCAGTTTGGTGGTTCGCTGGCGCAGAAAGTGATCGACGCGACAGGTAATCAACATGCGATGAATAACACCGTGAATTTGATTCGTCACGGCGGCACGGTGGTATTTGTCGGCCTGTTTAAAGGTGAGTTGCAGTTCTCCGATCCGGAATTCCATAAAAAAGAAACGACGATGATGGGTAGCCGCAACGCCACGCCGGAAGATTTTGCTAAAGTCGGTCGACTGATGGCGGAAGGAAAAATCACTGCTGACATGATGTTAACCCATCGCTATCCGTTCGCCACGCTGGCAGAAACCTACGAGCGCGATGTGATTAACAATCGTGAGTTGATTAAGGGTGTAATTACTTTCTGATAAGGCGAGATTATTAAAGTTGCCATGCAGCGTCCGGGGAAGTGTTGGGCGCTGTTTTTTTCTGTTTCTCAATGATGTTTTGTAGGCCGCAGAAGGTGTGTAGGTCGCACCTTATGCGACCTACACATCAGTCAGGAATTATCCTTCACGTTCCACCACTTTAATTTCCACCATGCCGATCCCGAGCTTACGCGGCGAGTGTCCGAGGATATTCCCTTCGTTGGTTGAGACAGGTTCCGGCGGCACAATTACCAGTGTGTCGGCATCGGTTGGGTTATCGAAATGCAGTGTGGTGGTGGTCACTTCATTGCCCAGCACAAGGGTTTGTTCTTCATTGCCTACGCGTACCGGAATAGGACGGCTGGCGTTATTGCCGTATGCTTTGGCGGTAATCACCAGGTCAAATTTCTTTGGCAGCGGATGCTTGTACTCGATTTTTACTTCATCGCCCAGCTGCGCGTTGGACCAGCGGCCCCACGACTCTGGACGGGAAATCCCACTAAACTGTTTCACCTCTTCTGGCGCACCGGCGACGTTGAAGATGAAACTGTCGGCTTTGTAGCGAATATCGTTATCAACAATTTTCAGCGTATCGACATTGCCTTTATAACGCGCCATGTCGATGACCGTATCTTTAAATGCCGTTTTGCCCTGCCATGTTGTTTTGTCAATATGCTGAACAATTTGCTGACCGCCAAGCTGCCCTTGCGAGACACACCAGTCGGTGGAGAGTGCCAGTTCCGGAGCCCAGAGTTGTGCCATCTTATAGCAACGGTCAACCCAGACGAAATTGTCGCGTGGAGCGAAATCGGCCAGCTGGAAACGCAGCGGTGCTGAGTATTCGCTTTCCGGCAGCGGTTCCACGCGTTTGTCTGAAACCCGCAACAGCAGCGGCAAACGGAAATGGCTACCCGAGAAGGCAATCATGTTTTTCTGCTGGTCGATGGTGAACTCTTTCATCTCTTTAGGGAATTTCCACAGGCGGATGATATCCGGCTTCCACGCCAATGTTTTCTCTTTGATATTGAGGAAGATTTCCGACATTGACTGCCCGGATAAACTGCTACGACCAAGTCCGAGATAGTTATCGCCACCGAGAATGTCCAGCACCGTCGCGCCGTTATCCATCGTGTTACGCTTCACTGCCAGCGTCTCTTGCTGCGGCTTGTCGCCACGAATGACAAAAAACAGGTTATTGCGATCCTGCTTATTGAGGTATTTCCACGCCGTGTTGTTCATCGCTAAATGGTCAGAAGAGACGACGATGACGGTATCTTTAAACCACGGTGACGCTTTGATTTTGTTGATAAACGCCGCGATATTCTCCTGGCTGCAACTTACCGCGCTGAATGACTGGTTCGGCTTACCGTCAAAATCATATTTTTTGCGGTTACAGGTACGCGAGATAAAACCATCCGGGTGATGGGTATCGACTGTCAGGGTAAACAGTGAGAATCGCTGACCTGAGCGGGAAAGCTCTTCAAACTTTTTCCACGCTTCATCGAGAACGGTATCGTCGTAGAATCCCCAGTCGTTGCGATAGTGCGGGTCGGCCACCACGCTTTTCAGCTCTTCTGAGCCGTATAAGTGGTCGAAGCCATGCGACTTCAGGAACACATCTTTACCGGCAAAACGCAGATTCGCGCCCTGCACGAAATAGTTCTGATAACCCGAGTTTTTCAGGATATCGCCCAGACAGATGTTCTGCGGGAAGAAGCTGGAGACAGAGGCGGAGGCGTTGCCTTCAAAGGGGGCAAACAGCGGTATGCCGCACTGAGAAGCCACCATGCCCGCAATCGTGTAATCCGTTCCTGGCAGCTGCTGCGTGTGGCTGAAATCCAGGCCTTCATTTTTCAACGCGCCCAGTTCAGGCGTGAGATCCGGGAAAGCTTCGTTATCAAAATAGGTCCGCTCGAGACTTTCGCCGTAGATATAAACCAGGTTGAGTTTCGGGTCAGGGATAGTTTTCGACGGCTCTTTATAATAAGCCGCAAAGTCCGGGTCGCCATCGCGTGACTGGGATTTCACCAGTTCCGTTATCTGACGAAATGCCGGGCTGGCGTCCACCGAACCCAGCGCCAGTAAGAGCGCCAGCAGGCTGTAACCAAAATGGTGCGGATGATGGCGACGACGGCGCAGGATCCAGCCCAGCGCACCGAACACCGCTGTCAGCCCCAGCACAATGCCGATACCCGGCAGGATGTATTTGCTGACGCCAGCACCGGTCAGGCTGTTGGTTAAGGTATAGAGAACCGCGTCGTTAATACCATCGCCAGTAAAATAGTCGCTGGCAAACAGGGTGATATTTAAAACGACAAATAGCCCCAACACCGTTAATGTGGCTGCAAACCACCAGGTGTTACGTCCCGCTTTCCATGCGTAAATCAGCACAGAGGCGAGAAAAAGGGCGAAAGAGAGTAGTTCTGACAACGGGCGATCCTCACTAAACCGGGCCGTTTAGCCAACGTTTAAGCTTTTTGAGAAGCACAATGTAATGGCGTCGCCATATTGCTGCAATTCTAGTGTCAAAAAAATGCGATGTTGTTAGGAATTAGTTTATAAACAGACTTTTTTGATCGCGGTCGCTTCCCGTGTAACAGGGGGAAAACCGTCCAGGAGCAGGGAAAAGGGCAGGAGAGAGCCGCGTCAGCCGGGTAACAGCTAAAACGCGGCGTTTCGCGGTTCAGGAAATGAAGTTCAGCCCCTGCTTTAACACCAGATCGCAGGCTTTGGTTTTCACCTTTTCTGCCAGCGGAGTCGTTCCGATGTTATCCAGATTGAGTTGCTGACCATCTTTGGTTTTCAGCAAACCCTGAATGCCATCCAGATAGTTGGTGTCTTCTTTTTGCTCTTCACTGTTCAGGCCCAGCTTTTCCAGCACCTGGTTCTTGATGTTTTCGGCATCGGTTACCGACGCCAGCTTTTGCTTCGCGCAGTATTGCAGAATGCCTGCGGCGTTGTTCATGTTATCTGCGCTTAAGGCCTGGTTCCCGCTGCTAAGCAAGTTAGTTAATGACGCGAGCGACCAACCGCCTTCCTGTGTCGTGCTGTTTTGGTTGCCAAGTTCGCTGGCGGCGCTGGAGAGCGCATCTTTCCAGGACGCAGCATGCACCCCGGTGGAAATTAATGCGCTGGCGGCAATGGCACAGCACAGAAGATGTTTAACAGTTTTCATCATCATTACTCAAGGTGGAATTGTGTCGCAGTATACCGCCAGAAACGGGGATTAATACTCTTTACCTGTTACACGGCTACGGTAGCTATCCCAGTTGAAGATCACCCACAAACTGTTACCCAGGCGCATACGGTCCATCACGCGTTCGCCCAGCAACTTGGTCATCTCTTCCATATTACTGTTGGTCAGCATCCCGGTTGGGCGTTTGGAAGAAGAGCGGCGATCGACGATCTGGTTGATGATCACTTTTTCGTATTTCGATTCGGTCTGCACGCCGATCTCATCGATCACCAGCAGATCAACGTTGCTCAGATCGTTAAGCAGTTGTTCTTCGCTGGTACCGCTATTCCTGAAGGTATCTTTCATCGCCGACATAATATCGGCCACGGTGATGATCAATACGGATTTACCGCGTAGCAGCAGCTCGTTGCAGATTGCCGCCGCCAGATGGTTTTTGCCGGTTCCTGGCTTACCAGAAAAGATGAAGCTGGCGATGTTGCCGTCAAACTCTTCGACATACTGGCGCGCTTTGCTTAACGCATTCATCTGCCCTTCACACTCAACGCGATAGTTCTCAAAGGAGCAGTTCTGATGCAGTGGACGAATACCGGAGCGGTTAAAGGTGCGCTGCATTTTCATCGCCCGATTTTCACGTTCGAGAGCGGCGGAGCGGATCGCCCCTTGTTCTTTCTGCCAGGCCAGTAGTTCTTCACCCGTTTTAAACGCAGGTTTGATATGGGCAGGCATCATTTTTTGCAGGCGTTGCATCAGGTCGCCAACGTTTTTCATCGTTACCCTCTGAATCCTGGTGGAATTTGGCTGTCAGGTTCGCTGACCGTATTCACATCTCGTTTCGGCAGTCCGCCGTTGCTGGCACGGCCGATTTGCAGGCTGCGCGCCAGTTTTTGTTGCCACTGTACATGGTGAAAGACTTTACCTTCCGCCTGCCAGTAGGCAATGAATGAGGCCAGTTCTTCGGTGGTCACCGGCTCTCTTAGCGCCACGCCCCATAGCGCCGCCAGGCGGATAAAGTCGGCATCGGGTTGCCAGTCCGGATACATGGCGAATTTCCCCATGGGTACAGCAACGGGAGCGGCTTGCGGTTCCTGATAGAGTTGATCGTCCAGAGCGACATCGCTTCCCGGACGCGCCAGCTTTTCTTCCAGCGCCAGCAGTTCAGCCAGGCGTGCAGGCGTGACGGCATAAAACGCCGGGGCATTGTTAGCAAATACGGCAACCACACCGCCTTCAGCTTTTGCCAGAACGGTTTGGTGATCGTGTACCAGGGCGTCAATACCAACGACGTCCGGGGTCAAAACTCTGGAAGACATACTGTTTCTCAAATATGGAACGATGAACGAGAAGGGAGATAACTTTTATAGTAACACATGGAGGAGAGGAGGCTGTCTCTCATCCGTGTGCTTTAAGCGAGGCAATTTTATACGCGAGGGCGCTTGCGGTACAACCATAATCCAGGAATGGAAAGACCGATGGATAACGCACCAACAATCGATGAAGCTGTAAGAAAGTTGGTTAACAGGGTAATCATCAATGACTCGCTGTAACCTAACTGGCTGATTTTTACCGCCGAAATCATTGCGGTATAAGCCGATATGCCAGGGAACATAGGGATAACGGCCGCCACGGTAAACACTTTCGGATGCGCCAGATACCAGCGCGACCATTGAATACCAATGGTGCCGACCAGCATAGAAGCCATAAAAGTTGACCACTCAATATTCAGCCCGCTGGTCATTAAGATCATTCGTGAACCATGACCAATCGCGCCAAGCAGCGCACACCAGCGTAACGCCCGAACGGGAACGTTGAACACCATCGCAAAGCCGACCGCTGGAATGGCGGCGAGGATCATATCCTGCGCCAATGTAAACAGAAACTCGATCACACCCATCCGCGTAGCCCCCAAATCGTCAGTGCCATCACCACGCCGACGCAGGTAGCCAGTGTCAGCAGACTGGCGATCGCCCAGCGTGCCAGTCCGGTATTGATGTGGCCTTTAAACATATCGGCGACGGCATTAATCAACGGAAAGCCCGGCACCAGCAGCAGAACGCTGGCGGCCATCGCGATGGTGGGGGTATTGCTGAAAGTAGGGAGTTGCAAAAGCAATCCGGAAATGGTGGTGGCGGCGAAAGCGGTAAGGCAAAAGTTGATCTGTGGATGAAGATGACGTTGTGCCAGCAGCTGGCGGATATACATCGCGGCCGTACTGGCAAAGAAGGTGATGACGGCACCATCCCAGCCACCTTTATTGAGTTTACAGAAACAGGCGCAGGAAAGGCCAACCATTAAGGCTACCAGCCATCTTGGGTAACGTAATGGCTGAATTTGGCTAAATCGTTTCTCTACGCCTTTGTAATCCAGCAGATGGTGCTCCGCCAGAATCACAATGTGCTGGACTTCAGTCACCACATGCATATTAATGCCGCGATCTTGATTTTTACGTGTCGATGTCAGGCATTGCCCATCTTTAATGGTTGTCAGCACTATGGCGTTCGAAGAGATAGAACTTTCGACGCTGTCCATCCCCAACGCCCGACCCAGTCGTGAGGAAAGCTCATCAACCAACGCGCTTTCCGCACCATGTTGCAAAAGAAATAATCCACACTGGATACAAAGCCGTGTTACGGCTCGCTGTTGCTCAGTTTGCATAACTCGCCCTTTGTCATAGACGTGCTGCGTATTGTTCAGATAATGAGAATCCATTTGTATCATGAAGCACGGTAGTTTTGCGGTAGGTTAAGATCAAAATTGCGCTGATTAATCCTGGTTATCGGGACAAGCTCGGTGATATAATATCAGTATAAGATATACAACCCATAGTATAGTTTTCTTAATAAAAGCTACAAGATACAGGAAGGAGGCGGAACCGGATAGTATCATTGCGAAAATTCCGGTTTTATTGTATGGATGACAAAACTAAAAAAAAGAAATTTTCTGTTCAAAAGTTTCTGAAGGATAATTTTTATTTGTATGGAGGCATATTGATAGCAGTCCTGCTTTTCGGTGTGATCTTCATGGTAGAGATCGTACCAACGGGCTCCATGGAGCCGAATTATGCTTCTGGCAGCGTATGCGTTGGGCTTAGGCTGGGGGCAAAGGACAATATTAAACGAGAGACCCTTATCTTCTTCGTACATGATGGAATTGTTATGTTCAAGCGTGTTATCGGTCTGCCAGGCGAGACCATTTCGCTGGTAGATGGTTATGTTGAGGTAAACGGCGAGCGCCTGGATGAGAAGTATATCCCTGAAGGCGTAATGACATATCCCCTTTCCTCAAACTCAACTTTCACCGTTCCGGATGGATATTATTTCGTTTTGGGAGATAATAGAGCAGATAGTTCGGATTCACGAGAGTGGGATAATCCTTATGTATCCGTCGAGTCTGTGAAGGCGACAGCTTTATTTGGCTTCAAAATTCCGTTTTGGGACAAGCTTGTTGCTTAAGAACATGCAATCACGCAAAAAGAGCTCCGGCCTTGGCCGGGGCTCTTTGTCTGTCAGAATGCGTTTTCTTCGCGTTTTGGGATTAGACCTTTCAGATATCACCGTAGCGAACAAAAAGCAGTTCTTCGCTTGCAATCGGGAGATCCGGGTGGATTTCCTTCAGTGCCGCAGCGTATGTATCCAGCTGCGTTTTATAGTGATGAACTTTCTCTGCTTTCACTTCGTCAGAGTCTACATAGTCCGTTTTGAAATCAACGATGTGCATACCCTCTTCATCGATATAAAACAGGTCGATAACGCCCTGCAGAAGAACATCATCATCAGATGCTTCGGAGCCATAGATGACATTGCCGGGCATCAGGACAGAGAAACGGTATTCTCTCTGGAGCTTAGAGAGAGGAATGCTGGCCAACTTCTTTCCGGCGTCAGATGTGAAAAGCGTCTTCAGAGCTGGAACCAGAATTGCTCCGATTTCATCGTCCGACATGAATTTCTGTTCTTTCAGTCGATTGATTTCATTCTGAATGCCGTCCACCTCACAAGCACACTTCTGAAAATCAGCATATTGCAGGAACATATGGGTGGCAGTGCCCTTTTCAGCTGCGGAGAAACCCTTCTTCCTCGCAAAGTTAGGTCTGCGAATGCTGATCTTTTTCTTTTCCAAACCCAAAGAAGAAGCGGTCGCCGCTGCAGGGGTATGGATGGCAGCCATGTGCGGATAAACAAAAGAGAGGTCTTCCTGAATTGCAATGGTATCCAGACCTTCCAGTTCTTCAACCGGCAGTACCACATCGTCTTCAGTCAGTGCAGCACTTTCGGAAATCTCAGACATAGTTAATGTCTTGCTGTGGATGTCATTTGCGTTGATGACTTTGATGTTCCAAGGATATTTGCCCTTGTGGTGCTCTGTGGTGCCGCGACCTGTCAGCTTACGCAGGCACTTCGCCTCCGGGCGCAGAAGCGCAGTAAGGAGGACCCATTCGCCGGGGGTATTAACGCTCTGCGAAACAGTAGCCGGCAGCGGATATTCCACATCGGCGAAGAGGCGCTGCATGGTACGAGTCAGCTTGTCACAGTACGTCATGATCAGTCGCTGCTTTGCGCGTGTCATAGCAACATAGAGGACGCGCAGTTCTTCAGATTTGGTTTCAGCCAGAATGCTGTCTGCGATAGCGGTACGAGCAATCGTAGGATGGCGATAGCCCTTATCCTTTTCAACTAGCTGAACGCCTACACCCAACGTCGGGTGGAGAAGTGTAGTTCCCTTTACATCACTGATGTTAAAGCGACGCGACATATCAGACAGGAAAACAATCGGAAACTCAAGACCCTTGCTGGCATGAACAGACATAAGGGTAACCGCTTCATCTTCCAGCAGGCATGCCGATGCCTGCGGCAGTTCCTCACCCTGCTCGATCAAAGACTCGATATGGCAAAGGAAACTAAACAGGCCTCTTGCACCGCCCATTTCAAAGGAAGTGATCATGTCTGCGAATTTGCGGACATTGGCCATGCGCTGTTCGCCATTCTTAAGAGAACCGAACACATCTTCTGCGTCAGTCACAAAGAGAAGTTCGTTGAACAGGTCGCTCAGACGGCTGTACGGGACCATGCTGCGCAGCTTGGAGAGCTGCTGCATAAATGCTTTGCTTTTATGGTTATCCGGCAGTTCTGGGTTTTCGGTGTAAGCGACCAACGCTTCATAGAAGCAAGATGTGTCCTTGCTATTTATGCGGATATCTGCTAAATCGTCTGCTGTAAAGCCGACAAGCGGAGAAGCCATGACGGAAACCAGAGGAATATCCTGACCCGGATTATCGATGATCTGTAAGTACGCGTAAAGCGTCTGGATTTCTGTGGTATCCATAATCGATTTATTGCGAGAGGATTTGCTGGCAATACCAAGGTCAGTTAATGCTTTCACGAAATGCGGCGCAGAGTTCTTTGTAGAACGCATCAGAATGACGATATCATTCGGCGTTACCGGTCGCATTTCATGTGTTTCTTCATCCATAATGGTATCTTCAACGAGCATCTTCTTGATCCGCTTGGCAACATACTGCGCTTCAATATCAATTTTAGCAACGCTGTCAATGTCAGAACCTTCGGCATCGTCTTCCGCCTCTGCATGAGCAATGCCCTCCATATTGATCGCAATCAGCTCAACAGCATTCTCCGAAATTTTTTCGTCTTCCGGGAAGTCTGTTCGACCGGCGGAGAGAGCTTCATCTTCTGTGTAATTGATGCCACCGACCAGGGGGCTCATGCAGCTGTTCATAACGTCATTGGTAGCTTCAAGAATCTCAGGTCTGGAACGGAAGTTCTGGCTGAGGAGGATTTTTCGCGGCTCCCCTTCCCTTGCGTCCGTATAAGACTTATATGCATTGTAATGAGACAGGAAGATGGACGGGTCTGCCAGGCGGAAACGGTAAATACTCTGCTTTACATCGCCAACCATGAAACGATTGCTGCCGGAGCTGATCGCCTCAAAGATAGTTTCCTGTACGCCATTGCTATCCTGATATTCATCGACCATGATTTCACAGTAGTTCTTGCAGATATCTGCCGCAACCTCTGTACGCTCATGTGTCTTCGGGTCCAAGAGCAGTCCGATCGTAAGGTGTTCCAGATCGGAAAAGTCAACCACGTTATTCGTCAGTTTCTTAGTGCCATATCTGTTGGTAAAAAGATTTACCAGTTCGAATACGCCCTTGATGGAATTCTCGGTCTTCTGAAGGTCTTCAAGAACCGTTTCCGACAGAGCGTCAAACGCCTGCAGCTTATTCTTGACGGCGCCCTTGTATTTATCACGCAGCTGCTTGATGCGTTCCTTCGTAAGTTCCGGAACATCCGACGTCTTACGCACCGGCTTCAGACGTTCCCACGGAATATCCTTGGCAAGTACAATGTCGTTCCATGTCTTTGCACAGACAATGCTGACCAGCTTGCGGTAGTCCGCCTGCAGAGTGTCCGCATATGCGGCAGCCATAGCCTCATCACAGTTACAGATATCAATCGCCATTTCAACCAGCGGCAGCTGAGAACGAATATAGGACTTTGCGTTCTCCACAAGGTACTTGCCCCAAGGGGTTTCTACCGCGTCCGTAAAGTGGCTGACATCCATACTGGACAGGCAATGCTTGACCCAGTCCTCGCGCCAAGGGTGACTCTGTACAGTGTCATAAACGCCATATAAAATGGCAGGGACAGCTCTGTCGTCACGGCCGAAAGCGAGTTCTTCGATGAATGACTTGATGTTCGGATGTTTCTCCAGGTTTGCATAGATGTGTTCCAAGAGATCTTCCATAACATCTGCTTTCATAACGCGGCTTTCCTGAGCCTCCATAACCCGGAAATCCGGCGCCAGCTTTGCCATTGCAGAATACGAACGCAGAAGATTGGCACAGAAAGAATGAACTGTAGAAATCTGTGCACCGTACACCAGATGCAGCTGGTTCTGAAGATGCTTATCACTTGGGTTTGCCGCAAGCTGCTTGGATAACTCGGTCGTTATCTTCGCACGAAGTTCAGTGGCTGCCGCTTTTGTATATGTGATTACCAGAAAGTCCGTAATGTTCTGATGCTCATGGCAGATGCGCTCCATAATACGGTCTACCAACACTTTGGTTTTGCCGGAACCCGCAGCAGCAGCGACCAAAAGATTGCCCCCGCGATTTGTAACAACCGCTTCCTGCTGAGGGGTTAATGAAAAAGTTTTCTCCATGCTAAGCACCTGCCTTTTGTCTTGTTTCTTTATTATTATTATATCACCAACTATTTTATTTTGCAATATATAATTATTATATGCTACAAACCGAGATGTCAAGGATTCCTCTTTTACGCAAAAAAATTGAGCCCGTAACAATGCGATTGCATCATTACGGGCTCAATCAGATTATAAGAACAATTAGCCGAATACTACACCCTTAATGGTGCAGATCAGTGGGATCATGTTGAAGTCCTTTGGGACGAACTTGCCATAAGGACCGATTGCACTAACCAACTCATCCACAACATCAGCGGGGGTGCTATACGCCTGACGAAACAGGTTCGCTTCCTTCGAAAGCGAAATATAAGCACCGTAGGAAGTGTAGTCGAAATCGATATAGACTGTCTGACTCTCATCAAGTTCATAAGCCTTTGAGATATCCTGATCCGTTTCTGCGTAGCCCTCAAAGCAGCTGAGACGGATGAGGTCTTTCATTTCTTCGTCGTCTTCGATGAAATCTGCCAGGAGACCCGGATCCGTGAACTCATCCGACAGTGTGCCCTCTTTAGCAGCGAGGATGAAATCCTCGTCCGACAACTTGAGAGCCTCAAGCACCGCTGCGTTATTAGCTACATTCTCCGGGAAAGTTGCGTATGCATACTTTATCATGTATGCACACAATTCATCATTGATCATCAATCCGGTATCGAACACGGGATATGCGTGCGAACTCATAAAAACGTTCCTCCTAAAAACTATATATGTGTATTGTTGATTTATTCCTCCGGGGGAAGCGTTCCCCAGAGAAGTTCTTCCTTGCCCTCGCTAATACCAAGGACGGATGCGTCTAATCCGTTCTCGGCAAAAGAGTTATTGCTGACAACCTCGTGATTTGATGTGCGCAACATAAGGAGTTCTTCGTAGTCGTTTGCATAGTAGATAAATTCGCTCGTTACCATCATCAGCAGATATTTGTCGAGGAAACCACCTAATACATACCGGCTAACAGGGATGCCATTGACCGTGATAACCGGCTCATAGTTCGCCGCGACAACATCTTCCAACTCTGGAGCCAGGTAAATCTTGCGGCACGTCTGATCGTTGCGGGACAGCGCAGACATATAGTTTTCCAGGTAGTCCTGGACTTTGCAGGCATTGCCGGCCCATGTAAACGCACGAGGTTCTGTCGGCTCACCATTGACAGTCAGCTTCAGATCAGAAAATTTGATGTCGCCATCCGTAATGGCAACCTGTCCGTAGATGGCGTAAACGCCATAATCCTGCGGCTCGAATTCAGCAAGTTTTTTTGACATTATAAATTTCCCTCTAATATGTGTAATATATCATCTTGGCATCACGTGAGCAATGCCTTTTGAACTTATGAAAACAGCTTATACAGAGTCTCTTGCTTTAGGCGATTTTATAGACGCCGCGCCCAACATTGACGAAAATATCGAACGACTGCAGCACCTGACGGATCTTATCCTTCCAATGAGGATTCGTTGTGCAGCGACGATGTCCATCGACCTTTGCGTAGATTTCAGACAACGTCATAGGCTTTGCTGCATCCTCCAGAATAGCCGCAACAATATCTCGCCACGTGCTACCCTTGAAGTCTCGCATATCGCCTTCTACATTCTTCGTCATCTGAATATTAAAAATCAATGGGCTATCCTTACGAAGCACGAGAAGATATTCGTGTACGATCGGAACAAACCGTCCTGCATACGAGCGACTATCGGAGACACAGTTGTGCTGCGCCTTAACGATAATCTGCTCAACAGTGCCGGGTTTTGCGATGTCCAACAGCATGGAGTAGAGTTTGCCTTTTTTCTTGATGTCCCCCATAAGGATAAACATCCGGCCTCCCTTCTCCATGGCAGTGAATTGCTTCATGCAGCAGTAGTTCATTTTGCGCACGAAGTCCTCCCAGCCATTGCAGCGCGAAAGATCGTTGATACGGGGGTCGAACCCGTATTTGTCTATAATGCTCTGAGCCTTATACATTTCGTCAGAGTATACCACGATGTCATCGTAAGGAGGGTGCCAAAAGACATTCTCCGGACGCTCAGGGATATCCATCGTGAGCATATCGAAACCCCGGTTGAGGTCAAGATATGTCCCGTCGATACCACGACGACTGCAGACATCTTCGGTAGTACCTGAACCAACCATATAGTCTGATAAACCGTGGATCTGATACTGTTCGATAATATCCTCAATCATTCGAGGAGAACAGTTACCGCGATAAGAATTGCGGCCGCCCTCTCCTCGCTCGGGATAAGATACAATTGACTTCATTTTTCTTCCTCCTTGTATATAGAAAATATAATACTATCCCATCCGAATAGTACAT
>OQVL01001536.1_pt1 | contig 13873 bp, 12 predicted proteins | sample 1691501 | NCBI WGS metagenome assembly OQVL01 (sample SAMN03418253, study PRJEB22391) | human gut metagenome | biome: human-gut; feature: organic feature; material: feces | host: Homo sapiens | place: Tanzania | collected 2013-01
CTCCAATGTACCTGCTTGCCCGCGCAATAAAGGCTATGGGAATAAAAATGGTTTTTCGCTAAAAAATCTAGCATAAACTCCGCATATTCAGATTGATGGCTATCAGGACCTAAATACTTTTCATCGGCATATTTTGTATGATACCCATATTGAGTTTTAGTATCACAAATTATAGACGTTGAATATCCTGATTTTTTTAAAGATTCACATATAGCCATGCCATGAGCCGCACCACCATCCAAGATCAATACTTTTTTCATATTGCTTTAATATCCTATAACTAACCTAAGTAATTTATGCTTATCTAACCAACTTATCTTATCCACTATATGGCACACAATCAGCGGAAACAACCAACCAGACACAAACATTCCCAACACCACAACCATATAATGTGCATGTAATACATTAACAAGTATAATTTTAGCAGAATAATGACCAAACCACGAAAGTAAATAAATACTGTAAGTATACTTACTCAGTGGCAATATACATTTTTTCACCCACTTACTTTTTAGGAATAATAAGCAAAGTTGTATGCTCATTACAAGTCCAACTAAAGCCTTAATAATATAACTTATACAATAACCCATCACGGCAAAATCAACAAACTGCAGCACAACACTTAGCGCAATAGACACCAATAGGCCGTACCCCCCCCATTTACAACACTATAAATCTGATGTTCAAACTTATACAACATTATACCACAAATAAAAAAAGGTAGATCTCTACAGACCGAGCTCCAGTTTAACCATTTTACATTTGGCAGAAAAGCCCACATTATCCAAAAAATGGCCATTACGACAATACACCAAGCAGTATTTTTCATATCCACTCTCAATTTGCTCAACATAACCACTACAACAAAAACCACAAACAGTGTAAACACATACCATAAATACCCCATTGTGCTGCCATCGCACCCAGGCGAAATAAACATTTTAAAGAATGTATTCACCGAAAAATCTCTTGTAGCATGTGACAGCTCAGAGAAAATATACTTAGTGAAATACAAAATGATACCTAACACCACATAAGGTATCAAAAGTCTCACAGCCTTTTTTTGCAAGAACTTACTTGCATTAATTTCCATAAAGTTGCTATTCGTCAATGAGAATAAATACCCTGAAATCATAAAGAACAACGGCATATGAAAACTATATATCCACCCATGCAAATAGTGTAACTTCTCTTGAATAACCGACTCTTCAAAACCGCTATGGCCAAGCAATACCAATAAAATACCCCAAACGGATAACAGAGCCATCAATTTATTATCTTTCTTAATTCTACCCATTGTTTGTTTATTTCTCTATCATCACACATTCACCATGATCTTTAAGCCCCATTGTAGTAAATACCACCTTACCACATTCATCCGTTCCAAGAGGAAAACGCATCACACCATACTGCAAAATCAACGGCCAGCAATCCTTTTTCAATTTCCACACATTCTCACAATTTCCATTCCTATACTCCTTCATGCGGCCATATCGGTCTTTCTCATTCTCACCACCCTCTACACCGGTAGAGAAGAAAGCACGTCCATCAGCAAACGATGCACAACCATGACAAGGTCCTTCAAAATCCTGCAGGATCTCTATTTTCCGCGTTTTCCTATCCATCCTAACAAAATGCACTGTATCAGGACATGAACCGGCATCAGTACCCCAAAGCAAAGCTTTCTCAGTGAAACAAACACCTATAGCTCGCCAGTCTTGGCTATACTGCCCTATCAATTCCCAATTCTTGCCATTGTCCACTGAACGGTAAAGGCGATTTTCGCTGCCATTTGCACCATAGTCACCGGTACCTAACCAAAGGCAATTCTCATACTTATCCCATTTTACAAAATGTAGATGCCGAATATCACCGGCTTTCCACGTTTTCACTACATGAAACGTCATGCCATTGTCTGTACTCCTCCAAAGATTAATGTCGTGGTCACGATTTGGATTGAGCAGATACTCTGCAAAGAAAATAGTGCCATCAGGCGTAACGCACACTCCCTGATGCCCCGGTTTATTTCCTTGATAGCCTGTCCACACTCTCACCATTTTGCCATTCCTGTCATAGATATAAGTCTTTCGTTTTGCCGTTACAAGAATATTCCCGTTTTTCAGCGGAAGTAAGTGATGAAGTCCAATACGAAGTAATTGGCTCGACAAACGAGAGCAACTTAACAGACGTTCCTTTATACTCCCCACACGAAACACATTACTTATACGTCTACCCTCATAATCAACAACAAAGAACTTCATTCCCTTAGCTACCCAAATTTTGTCAGGTTCTTGATACAACGCCTTTGCATTGATAAGTTTCTTAAATTGTATCATTAGTATTTTATCTCAGATTATTAGCAGCCTTTTTCACAAAGCGACATAAGTTCTTTTTCCAAACCATTCATAAAATGTTCAAGAGTAAAATGGCTTTTAAAATAACTACGCGCATTCACACCACATTGATCATATTTTTTAGGGTTATCAATGTATGACCTCATCAAAACAGCCAATCCCTTGTAATCACCTGCATTCACGCAATCTCCACATCCCGACTCTTTTATCACCTCATTTGCAGCACCATTAATTGCCCCGAGTATTGGCTTACCGGCAGTCATATACATCTGCAGCTTGCCGGGCATTGTATTGCCAACCTCATTATTTCCACGGAGAGTTATCAACAATACATCCGCTTTTTTGTAAAAAGATGGCATATCATCTCGCTTCTGATTGCCATAAAAGATTATATTGTCACTTAAATCATACTCCTTAACCATCTGCTCCAACTGATTACGCATTCTTCCATCACCAACAAGATGTATTCTATAATCATTACGTTTGCCTAATATCCCGGCAGCTTTAATTATAACATCAACTCTCTGCCCTGCACCCAAATTACCTGCAAACATAAAATCCGCAACACTATTATCGTCTGCTTTTAAATCTAAATCAAACATCTCGTTTACCTTGTCTATTTCCAAACGAGCAGACAAAAGATAGTCACCCTCAGGAGTTTGTTTGGCGACATATTTCGCAGAATCATGCTCATCCTCAATATCACCAAAGATTTCCTCTACGATATCCTCCAAACTGACCAGTCCACTGGTGCCTCCGAATTCGTCAACGACTACGCCCAACGTCTTCTTCTGCTGTAGGAAAATCTGCATCAACTTTTGCGCCTGCATCGTCTCTGGCACAAAAGGCATCGTACGAATATGATCTTGCCATTTCTTCGGATTGCGGAACAACTCAGAACTATGAATATATCCTTCTACATGATCTATATCATCCTTATATACCACAATCTTAGAATTACCACTCTCCACGAATTTCTGACGCAGGTCCTCAAGTGTTGCATCCAGGCCAACCGCCTGAATTTCAGTACGAGGAACCATACAATCCCTTACTTTGGTATCCGAGAAATCCAAAGCATTCTGGAATATCTTGACCTCATCGTTAATATCAGAATCCTTCTCTGCATTATCTATACTGGATTGGACAAGATAATCCAAATCCACTTTAGAAAATCCTTCATCCCCAGTCTCATCGTCCATTTTAACACCAAGAATCTTCAACAACATCTTACTTAAAAAAGTACTGAACTTACTGATAGGCCAAAGGACGACATAACATAAGTAAGCTAAAGGACTGAAAAGAGACAACAATCTATTAGGATTGGATTTGAAAAGAGTTTTAGGCAAAAACTCACCTGTGAAAAGCACGATTAATGTAGATAAAATCGTATCAGCAGAAACCTTCAGACCATCATCCAGACCAATGAAAATAGTGTTATCAAAGAGACGGGCTATCAGAATACCATATACAACCAAGGCTATATTATTACCCACAAGCATGGTACTGACAAAACCATTAGGATGAGAGTAAAACAAAGAAATAATACGTTGTGTAAATCCGTTTTTTTCCTTATCCATCTCAGCCAACATACGGTTGGATGAAACAAAGGCAATTTCCATACCACTGAAAAAGGCGGAAAAAACCATTGTCACCAAGATTCCAATTATGAGACTAATCCCTACTTCTTCCATTTTCTTTTTTTCAATATTAGTGCATAAGCGGAATCGAATTTGTCGCACTTCGCGGTGTAGCTTGCGGACGTAAATTCTGCTTTACTGAATCTGGCTGAGAAGAGATAGTATCACTCTGTGTACCAGCCACATCACCCTTTTCAAAACTACCTTTAGAATTACTAACAAAATAACGCGTCATTTTCTCGTCACTCCAGAAATGTGACCCTTGCAGGGTACGTTCAGGGGTAACTAATTTACTGAAGACATTGCTCGAAAGCTCATGCTTATTTTGATCCCAAGTGAGTTGTTCACTTGTAAATTTCAATCCATCTTTAGTCAAGATATGGACTCTTCCATAAAGTTTCCATATTTTCTGCTGGTCATAATAATAAGCAGTATCACTCTGAATATAACTATTCACATGAAACTTCTCATCAAATTGTTCCAGCAAAATACCCTTTTCAAAAATCCATCGAGAAGGATTCTTACTGGTATTCACTTCCCACCGTTCCGTAACAATACGATATTTCATCACACCCGAATCACTGATGAGCGTATTAACACCATACGAAGTCATCATGGCAACAGAGTCACGCGCCAAGATTGCAGGTGCAGTATGTTCCACTTGTTCCTGGCAAGCCACCAAACAAATGAACATCAATAATCCTAAAAAAGTGCTTTTAATCTTATACATTATTATATATTACTTCATTCTCCACTTTCTAAACCACTCTTCATTGAAAGTAAAGCCAATATTCAAGCGGAAAGTATTTTCCTTAATTAAATCCTTTGCAGAACTCTTCACCCACTGTCCACTAATATTAAGGAAAGAACGGTGGTTATAATTGTTCATAATTGGAATACCGAAACCAGCACTGACAGAGATTTCCTTAGGTCCATCAATACCATTTACCTTATAATATGAAGTTGCATAGCTGACACCTGCACGATATCTCAAACGCTTGAAGAAATGACGGTTATATTCTCCATAGCAATACTGCATACCCAAATTGAACTTACTGCGGTCAGAGTAAGCACCATCCACATCAAGGACATGATTCTTGTCATTGACATTTACATATCTTCGAGGATATTCGAGACTACCCCACTTTTGCAAGGTATAATCAAATCCTATTTTCCACTGATCATTATGATTCCACATCAAACCCACACCATACATGTGAGGCAGTTCAAATGCTTTATCAATAGAGAAAAAGGCTGTATCCGATGCATTTGTCTGAGAATTATTAGATATAATATTCATGTCGGCAGCTGCACCAAGATTATGTCCTGGCGAATAGGTTGCACCGATTGTTGCCCAATCCTTCTTGGAAAGCTTGGCTGTATATTGAATACCAAAATCCAACTTGTAGCTGTTGACCTGAGTAGAATAAGTACGAATCAACGTATTGTAATTGGAATTGCTATAAGCATTGGAAACATACTTATTATAATCACCCCAAATATATGCCACATTAGCACCTACAGCCAATCCCTTAACCGGAGCCCAACCGACACCGAGATAAACCTGATGAAGTCCACCTTCACCATTATAAGTATTGGTATAAGTAGCATCATTAAACTGTGAGCCTACTTTTTCTGTAGAAGTATAGTTATAACCTACATTAGTAAATGGCAGCACACCAAAACTAACACCTAAATGCTTGGCAGCTCTAAAACCAGCAACCACATATTCAAAGTTAGCATTATTAGCATTCTTCTTGACTCCATTCTCTTCGAAATTGGTAATCTGACCTGAGATACCAGCATCAAAAATAAAAGATAAGGAATCAATAGCTGAATATGAGGCAGGGTTCAAATAGTTGATTTGGTTATGCTCATGAAAACCGAGACCAACGCCATTCATACCACGATTGAAACCAGAAGTCTGGTCTGACAACACGCCAAGACCATACTGGCTGTATGGAGAATTAGTACCACTTTGGGCATTAACCGAAATAACTGTACCCAACAAAAGGGTAGCTAAAATAAGCTTTCTCATTGATAATTATCATTCAAATTTATATTCAGAGTGCAAAAGTATTAAAAAAAAATTAGAAAAAAGAAGGATAATTGAAAATAATAAGGTATTTTTGCATCGTGAAACGATTTAAGTATATTTTTAGAGCTTTTTTAGCCGTTTTGTTAATCAATTTAACGAGTTTGGCTAACGCACAGGATTTTCAGAAAAACAAACCGAATGAAAATTCTGAGAGAAACTATATGTCATCCCCAGAGTCACAAGCTTGGCTCGACTCTGTAGATATATCTCTCCTGACTTGCGGACCAGGACAAGAAGTATGGTCATACTATGGACACACCGCCCTTCGCATTGAAGATCATGTCCACGGCACAGACTTGGCAGTCAACTGGGGAATGTTCTCCTTCAAGCAGGCCTTTTTCATTCTTCGGTTTGTGTTCGGCATGACCGACTATCAGATAGGTATATTCCCTATGGAGCATTTCATAGCAGAATATTCAAGCGAAGGAAGATGGGTAAGACAACAAAGACTGGCACTCACCAGAGAGGAGAAGATAAAGATTCTCTCTGCTATTGACGAGAATAATAAAGAAGAAAATCGCACTTACCGCTACAATTTCTTCTTTGACAACTGTACTACCAGAGCCCGTGATATGATTATCAGAAATCTCGGGCAACATACTACAGACTTCAAGGACGTTGATGCCCAATCAACCTACCGAAAAGAAATCCATCGTCTGAACGGGAATCACAAATGGGCCAGATTCGGGAATGATTTACTTTTAGGATTCATGGCAGACCGCCCTATCAGTAAACAAGAATGGGAGTTCCTGCCTGAAAACCTCAGTAAGGACTTTGCTACAGAAGCGAGAAAGGACACTACCGTCCAAAAAACGATGGCAGAAGTATATCCAACTAAAACAAGATATATCAAATTAGTAGATAGTACATTCTACCTGATACCGGTACAAGCAGACCACGCAACAGAAAGCGAAAGCATCACACCTTTCAGAGTAGCACTCGCTTTGGGCGCAGTCATATTCTTGTTATCCATCTTAGAAGTCTTCAAGCGAAAGAACTTCTGGTGGTTAGACATGACTCTTCTGATACTTACAGGTATTCCAGGATTTATTCTTCTGGCGATGATGTTCTCTGAGCACCCTACCGTTCAGATCAATTTCCAGATTTTGATATTGAATCCACTCAATCTCATCTTTGCATGGAAAACCTGCAGAATTCTGTATAAAGGTAAAATATATTGGTACTATAATGTATGGGGAATACTTCTTTTCATCTCCCTCTTTATGCAAATCTGGCAGCACTACGCAGAAGGTATGGAAATTTTGGCATTATCTTTGCTGATGAGATATGTCATAAGATCAACTGTATATGATCTCAGTAAACAGAAAAAGCAATTAAACAAATAAAATAAATTAGGATTTATGATTGTCAACAGATATATTACCGCCCTCCTGGTTGTCTTAGCGGCAACAGGCATGGAAGCGCAGACTTATCAGCAAGCACTGAAGTTTGCGCTGACAGATATATCCTATGACGAATTTATCCAGCAACCTGAGGCGAAGGCATTAGAGGAAGACATTCTCTATGTCATCAAGGCTATTAAAGAAGCCTCTGATGAAAACCATTCAAGACCTCAGTTTCACTCAGTATCTGCTTCATTAACAGCAGATACTTCTGACATTCTGACAGACATTCATTCTAATATTTATTTCCACCCTATTCTGGAGCATAAATACAAGGCTCCTTATGGTAGTATTGTTATTCGAGGACCTGATTGTTTTTAATCCCATTGCAAGTCATATAAGGACAGAATATCACAAATATCACTTGCAAACGAGCATTAATTAACAAAACATTGCTGATTTACAGATATTTTTTGTAAATTTGCAGACAATAAATATAATGTGGAGAAAGAAATAGAGAAAAAGAGAGCGACAAGTACTTGTCAAATGACTCATAACTCCTTTATTTTCAATTACTCCCGATAAATTTCGAATAACAAAAAAAATAAATATAACAATGAACTTTAACAAAATTCTTCAGTCATTGTTTGGCAACAAATCAACTCGCGACATGAAGTTGATCCAGCCAATCGTAGAAAAAATCAAGGCAGAATATCCTAATATCAAGGCCTTGAGCAATGACGAGCTTCGTGCTAAGACAAAAGAAATCCAGAAGTATGTACAGGAGTATGCCAACGAGGAAAAGGCAAAGATTGCAGAACTCAAGGCTAAGATAGAAGAAACTCCTATTGACGAACGTGAAGGTATCTTCAACCAGATTGATAAGTTGGAGAAAGAAGCACTCGACAAATATGAGATTGCCCTCAATGAAGTGCTCCCTACTGCATTCAGTATCGTAAAGGATACAGCTCGCCGTTTTGCAGAAAACGAGGAGACTATCGTTACTGCAACTGATTTCGACCGCGAGTTGGCAGCAGACCCTAAGAATGACTTCATCACCATTGATGGTGATAAGGCTATCTATCACAACCATTGGACAGCTGGTGGTAACGACCTGAAATGGGAAATGGTTCACTACGATGTTCAGCTCTTCGGTGGTGTCGTTTTGCATCAAGGTAAGATTGCCGAGATGGCTACTGGTGAGGGTAAGACACTCGTTGGTACCTGTCCTGTATTCCTGAATGCCTTAACTGGCAATGGTGTACACGTCGTTACTGTCAACGATTACTTGGCAAAACGTGACTCTGAGTGGATGGGACCTCTCTATATGTTCAATGGTCTTTCTGTAGATTGCATCGACAAGCATCGCCCTAATTCTGACGAGCGTCGCAAAGCATATTTGGCAGATATCACCTTTGGTACAAACAATGAGTTTGGTTTCGACTATTTGCGCGACAACATGGCTACAAGTCCAGCAGACTTGGTACAGCGCCAGCACAACTATGCCATCGTCGATGAGGTTGACTCCGTTTTGATTGACGATGCCCGTACTCCACTTATCATTTCCGGTCCTATTCCAAAGGGTGACGATCAGATGTTTGAGGAATACCAGCCATTGGTAGAACGCCTCTATGAAGTACAGCGCAAACAGGCAACAGAATTGCTCGCAGAAGCTAAGCAGAAGATTAGCGAAGGAAACAAGACCAAGAATCAGGAAATACTTGAGGCTGGTTTCTTGGCTCTTTACCGTTCATTCAAGGCATTGCCTAAGAATAAACCATTGATCAAGTACCTTTCTGAGGAAGGTATCAAGGCTGGTTTGTTGAAGACCGAGGAATACTACATGGCTAACAACAACCGTGAGATGCCTAAGGCTGTTGAGCCTTTGTATTTCGTGGTAGATGAGAAATTGAATTCAGCCGACCTTACCGACAAGGGTACAGACTGGTTGGCAAAACAGGTAAACGATAAGGAACTTTTCGTATTGCCTGATATCACTACAGAGATGAGTGAGTTGGAAGCTCGTACAGATATCTCTGACCAGGAGCGTCTCGACAAGAAAGACGAGATGTTGGCACACTATGGTGTACAGAGTGAACGAGTTCACACACTTCAGCAGTTGCTGAAAGCTTATACCATGTTTAATAAGGACGACGAATATGTTGTCATGGATGGCGAAGTGAAGATTGTCGATGAGCAGACTGGTCGTATCATGGAAGGTCGTCGCTGGAGCGATGGCTTGCACCAGGCTATTGAAGCTAAGGAACATGTAAGGGTTGAGGCTGCTACTCAGACTTTCGCAACTATTACACTCCAGAACTATTTCCGTATGTACCATAAGCTCTCTGGTATGACCGGTACTGCAAGTACAGAAGCTGGTGAGTTCTGGGATATTTACAAACTCGACGTAGTTGAGATTCCTACCAACCGTCCTATTGCACGTCACGACTTGGATGACCGCGTCTATAAGACTGCCCGTGAGAAGTATCGTGCCGTCATCGATGAGATTGAAGAAATGCGCAATGCAGGTCGCCCTGTTTTGGTGGGTACAACATCTGTAGAAATCTCAGAGTTGCTGAGCAAGATGTTGAAGATGCGTAACATTCCTCATAACGTATTGAACGCTAAGTTGCACCAGCAGGAGGCTCAGATTGTTGCCGAGGCAGGTCGCTCAACAAATGGCAAGGGTGCCGTAACCATCGCTACCAACATGGCAGGTCGTGGTACCGATATCAAGTTGACTCCAGAAGTAAAGGCTGCTGGTGGTCTTGCCATCATCGGTACAGAACGTCATGAGAGCCGTCGTGTTGACCGTCAGCTCCGTGGTCGTGCAGGCCGTCAGGGTGACCCAGGTTCATCAGTATTCTATGTATCATTGGAAGATAAGTTGATGCGTCTGTTCGCTTCTGAGCGTATTGCAAAGGTAATGGACCGTCTTGGTTTCGAGGATGGCGAGCGTATCGAGAGTCCTATGATTAGCAAGAGTATCGAGCGTGCCCAGCGCAAGGTTGAGGAAAACAACTTCGGTATCCGTAAGCACCTCCTGGAGTATGATGACGTGATGAACCGTCAGCGTACCGTTATCTATGAAAAGCGTCGTCACGCCTTGATGGGTGAGCGTATCGGCATGGATATCACCAACATTATTTGGGACCGCTGCTTGAATATCATCAATAACAATGATTTCGATGGTGCAAAGGAAGAGTTCCTCAAGGTTCTGGCTATGGAGATTCCATTTACCGAGGAAGAATACGAATCTGGCAGACGTGAAGATTTGGCAGAGCGTGCATTCCAGGAGGCAATGGCATCTTTCAAGCGCAAGACAGACCGCATTCAGGCTACAGCATTCCCTATCATCAAGCAAGTATTTGAGGACCAGGGTGCTATGTATGAGCGCATCATGGTGCCATTGACAGATGGTAAGCGTATGTACCAGATTCCATGCAACCTCAAGGAAGCTTACGAGTCTGAGGCTAAGAGCGTTGTGAAGGAATTCGAGAAGAGCGTCTTGCTCCATATCATTGATGATGACTGGAAAGAGAATCTCCGCAAACTGGACGAACTCCGTCACTCAGTACAGAACGCCAGCTACGAGCAGAAGGATCCATTGTTGATCTACAAACTGGAGAGTGCCAAGATTTGGGACGCAATGATCAACGAGATGTACGATCGCATTTCAAGCATCTTGATGCGTGGTCAGATTCCTGTAATGGAGCAACAGCCTGTACAAGAGGCTGCTCCTGAACAGCCTACACAGCAGAACTATGTAGAGTCTAAGGTTGACATTGACGAAGAGCGTGAACGTGCTGAGCGTGCTGCTCAACAGGCAGCAGCCAACCAAGACACTCGTGAAGGCGCAAGTCAGGCAAACCGCACTCCTTACCGTGCAGAGCGCATGCCTCGTCCAAACGATCCATGTCCATGCGGCAGCGGCAAGAAGTTCAAGAACTGCCACGGCAGAAACTTGTAATCACAAGAAATGATGATGCTCTTATATATATAATAAGGTATAAGGGGTACACATCATCAGAAATAATGATAAGAATACCAAGAATTGATGATACTCTCATCATTTCTTGGTATTTTTTTTATTTAATGACATGATTACAACTGAGTTGAAATAATTATTAGTAATTTTGCAAACGAAAAGGGAAAAAGAAATAAACGAAGATAAGAACGGCTTTTCATCAAAGAGAAGACACGATCTAAGAAAATAAAAAGAATATACGATGAAATTATCAGAACTCAAAACAGGAGAAAGTGGCGTCATCGTCAAAGTATCCGGTCACGGTGGCTTCCGTAAGAGAGTCATCGAGATGGGTTTTATCAAAGGGAAAAAAGTGGATGTACTCCTCAATGCTCCACTGCAAGATCCTGTGAAATACAAAATCATGGGCTATGAGGTATCACTCAGACATAGCGAGGCTGACCACATAGAAGTAGTTTCTATTGACGAGGCAAAAAACAATAAAGAACTGAATCATGCAGATGCAGAAGATAGACAGCAAGTAATTGACTCACAAACTATCAATACAAACGATAGCGACGAAAATGCGCTGGGCGACAAGATGCTCGTGGCAGAAAGAAAAAGGCAACTAAGTAAGAAGGAGGTAGGAAAAAATGGCTAAGACTGTAAAGAAAACAGTTAGAAAAAAGAAAAGAGAACGTAAAAATATTGAAAAAGGCCAGGCACATATCCAATCCACCTTTAACAATACTTTAGTTACTCTTACAGATATGAGCGGAAATGCACTTTCATGGTCATCCGCAGGTTCCCTTGGATTTAAGGGTTCCAGAAAATCCACACCGTTCGCGGCACAGATGGCAGCTGAAGAAGCAGCAAAGGGTGCTATGGAACACGGTTTAAAGACGGTAGAAGTTTATGTAAAGGGACCTGGTTCCGGCAGAGAAGCTGCCATCAGAGCACTTCAGACAGCAGGACTTGAAATCACTTTAATCAGAGATATCACACCAATCCCGCATAACGGATGCAGACCGCCGAAGAGAAGAAGAGTCTAGGAAAGGAGGAGTAATTTAAATGGCAAGATATACAGATGCAAACTGCAAATTATGCAGAAGAGAAGGTCAGAAGCTTTTCTTAAAGGGCGAAAGATGCTACAGCGGCAAATGTGCAATCGAAAAGAGAAATTACGCTCCCGGACAGCATGGTCAGGCAAGAAAGAAAATGTCCGACTATGGTCTTCAGTTAAGAGAAAAGCAAAAAGCAAAGAGATTCTACGGAATGCAGGAAACTCAGTTCAGAAACTTATTCGACAAGGCTACTAAGAAAGCAGGTAAGACAGGTGAAAACCTTTTAATCTTACTTGAAACAAGACTGGACAACGTTGTATTCAGACTTGGATTCGCAGCTTCCAGAAAAGAAGCCAGACAGCTTGTAACTCACGGCCACTTCACAGTAAACGGCAAGAAGGCTAACATTCCTTCCATGGAAGTGAAAGCCGGTGATGTAATCGCTGTAAAGGCTAAGAGCCAGAGCTCACCTAAGTTCAAGGAAATCAAGGAAATGTCCATCACAGTTCCTAGCTGGATGACAGTGGATGTTGACAAATTAGAAGGTAAAGTTGTAACTCTGCCGACGAGAGAAGAAATCGATACTCCAATCGCAGAGCACTTGATCGTCGAATTATATTCCAAGTAAGAACCTATCAAGAGCCGGGTAGTATTTGCCGTGCAAATCTCCACCCTCAAGCTCTTGACAGAAACGTTATTGCGAAACTTGGAATGAAAAGGAGGGTTTTTTAGTGATCGAAATCGAAAAACCAACAATCAATAAATATATTGATGAAGATGGAAACTACGGTAAATTCGTAGTAGAGCCTTTGGAAAGAGGCTATGGTACAACTCTTGGCAATGCGCTTAGAAGAATTCTTTTGAGCTCACTTCCGGGAGCAGCAGTCACATCAGTAAAAATCGACGGAGTACTTCACGAGTTTTCAACAATACCGGGAGTAAAAGAAGACGTTACGGAAATCATCCTCAACCTTAAAAAACTTGCAATCAGATTAAACGGAGACAACACAAAGAGAGTTATCATCAATGCGGTTGGTCCTAAGGAAGTAACCGCTGCCGATATCATCGGAGACTCCGACATCGAGATTTTCAATCCGGACCTGCACATCGCAACTCTGGAAGAAAACGCAACACTCGTAATGGAAGTTAATCTTGCAAGAGGAAGAGGATATGTTCCTGCGGAAATGAATAAGACAGAAAGCACACCGATTTCGGTGATTCCTGTTGATTCCATTTACACTCCTGTAAGAAAAGTAAATTTTACAGTTGAGAATACCAGAGTAGGACAGGTAACAGACTACGACAGACTGGTACTTGAAATTTGGACAGACGGATCAATCACGCCGGAAGAAGGCGTTTCCATCCGTAATTATGCGAGCTCCTAAGAGCTAGCATATAAACATCTAT
>OQVL01001539.1_pt1 | contig 13851 bp, 10 predicted proteins | sample 1691501 | NCBI WGS metagenome assembly OQVL01 (sample SAMN03418253, study PRJEB22391) | human gut metagenome | biome: human-gut; feature: organic feature; material: feces | host: Homo sapiens | place: Tanzania | collected 2013-01
CGGTCAGAGGCCAGACGCACGGCATCAGATCCCACAGGCTAAACCAATGGCCGCCGCTCATAAGGGCACCAGATAGTTACACACAATCAAGCCAAGACTGCATCTTGGTGAGACAAAATCATTTATATGGAAAGTTCTTCCATAATATCCAATCTCGATTTTGTCGCATGCAGATACGTCCATTTGCGTATTCAAGGTAACTAACGGGTGCCTATAACTCTGTCATTCCTGTACAAGAAGTTCCTTCAACTCCCCCATCAACTTCTTTGTATATTTCGTGGCACCTGTACGATTCAAGTGAACGGAGTCATAGAAATACTCCGTGCTACTGGTGAATTCCGGGTCGCAGAAATGATTGATAAGGGGAATGTCATAACGTGCACACAGTTCTTTTAGCGTGCGTCTGGCCTCTGACCGTGCTGATGGTCAGAGGCCAGCACACAGTGGGTCTGCATCAATGAGAATACTCCTCCTTGGTGAAGCGAAGCGTCATGAGCGGTTTGCCCGTCTGTTCGCTCCTGTAGATGCGAGTGATGGTGACACCCAAGTCCTTGAGGTCCTTCTGCTCAATGTTGTTCTTGAGTTCGGTCAGATAAGAGTCGTGCAGCTCCCTCACCACCTCATCTGAGTAGAGGCTGTCCATGTCGAGCGCTCCCTTGACGGTGAAATGATAGGTGTATTCCATTTCTCCTGCGCGGTATGTGGCGCTGTCGAGTGTTGTGTAAGGGTCGATATCATGCGGGCAGTTCTTGGTGGTGAACTCCCTGGCTTCTCTTTCCAACTTTTGGTCCATTGTCTCCTTGCAGCCGCATATCAATGCGAGCAGCGCAGAAAGGCCGACGGACAAGAATGTCTTGCTTCTCATTATATATATATAATAGGTGTATTACGTGTTTGCAGTTACTTCTTCAGGTACTGGCTGAAGAACTTCCAAACCTCCTCGCCCGTATCCATGTCGGCGCGGAACCAGTTGTGGCCAGAACCGATTACTTCATAGAGCCACACGTCATTGTGTGTCTTGGGATTCACGTAGCGGTGGTGCACAATCATGTGGCCGTTCTTCTCGAAGGATTTACCCTTGACAGTATCGGTGGGCAGAGCCACACAGCCGTTCTTCTCCACGATATAGCTCACAGCCTCGAGCACACCATAGTACGGTCCCCAGCCGAGCGTGTTGCCGAGATCACCTTCCCAAGTGGATAATGCATCCTTGGTGCCATGAATCTCCATGAAAGGAATGGGCTTGGTGGGCACACGCTCCTCGCGCATCCAGGTGATGGTGATACCAGCCAGAGAGGCCAGTGCACGGAATGCGTTCTGCTTCTGATAGTTCATCAGGAAGCACAAATCACCACCGTTGGACATGCCTGTAAGGAAGGTGTTGGCCTTGCTCAGGTTGTATTTCTTCTGCACGAACTTGGCCAGCTTGACCATTGTCTGCACGTCGTCAGGCTCGAAATCTTCCTGGCTGGGGTAGCGTACGTTCCATCCCGGCTTGCCTGTCTTGTCCTTCAACCCCTTGGGAACACAGAGTGCGAAGCCGTGTTTGACAGCCGCATCATTCATCCAGGTATCCACGGGAGCACTGCTGCCATAGCCGTGCAGGACAAATACGAGGGGAGCCTGAGCAGGCAGGTTGTCGGGCAAGAACATCTGGAAGTGACGCATGAACCCACCCACCTCGAGCGAGTCGGCTACGACCCTTTGTGCGCGCACCTGCTGTGTGACACCTCCTGTAAGGCCAAGAACGGCCATCAGAATAAATCCAAAGAATTTTCTCATCGGTTTGATTGTTTCAGTGCAGCACGTAGCTGCCATTGCTAATGTTGATTTGTTATATGTTTCTGCAAAGTTAGCAATTTATTTCTGTTCCGATGGCAGACATTGCGAGAAAAGTCGGAAGCGGAGTCGCGCAACCATGAGACCAGCGACAGATTTGGGTGAATGAAGAAAGATGAGAAGTTTGTTGGCTATATACTTTCCCGTGTGCTATAAAAGTACTACTTTTGCATGACCTTAGACTGAGACGGCCCAGTGAGAGCCCTAATTGGCTTGCATACGGCCCGAAGGCACGAGACAGAAAGATTGAACTGCACATCCAATACAATAATATAAGCAAATGGAACAACTTAAGCATGAGTGCGGAGTGGCCATGATACGCCTGCTCAAGCCCTTGGAGTATTATCAAGAGAAATACGGCACGTGGATGTACGGGCTCAACAAGCTTTACCTCCTGATGGAGAAGCAGCACAACCGTGGCCAGGAAGGCGCGGGACTGGCTAGCGTAAAGATGGAGGCAGCACCCGGACAGGAATACATGTTTCGTGAGCGTGCGCTTGGAAGCGGTGCTATCACCGAGATTTTCCAGAACGTGCAAAAGCAGTTTGCCAGCTATTCACCCGAGCAGTTGTCGGATGTATCCTTTGTGAAGGAGAATCTGCCATTTGCTGGTGATATATATATGGGCCACCTCCGGTATTCGACGACCGGCAAGAGTGGCCTTTCTTATGTGCATCCCTTCATGCGCAGAAACAACTGGAAGGCCAAGAACCTGTGCCTGTGCGGCAACTTCAACCTCACCAACACCGATGATGTGTTCAATGAGATAGTGGCCAAAGGTCATCATCCACGCATCTACAGCGACACTTATGTGATGCTGGAACTGATGGGACACAGACTGGACAGAGAGAGCGAGCGCGTGTATAACATTGCTCTGGACAGAAAGCTGGAAGGCTTGGACATCACCCATTTCATAGAGAAGAACATCGACGTGCGCAATGTTCTGCACACGAGCGCGCCTCTCTTTGACGGTGGTTATGTGATATGCGGCTTCACCGGAAGCGGTGAGATGTTCAGCATGCGTGATCCTTGGGGATTGAGACCTGCTTTCTGGTACCGCGATGAGGAGGTTGTAGTGTTGGCCAGTGAGCGTCCTGTGATACAGACAGCCTTCGACCTGGAGACCGATCAGATACAGGAGTTGGCTCCCGGACAAGCTCTCACCGTGCGTCGCAACGGAGAAGTGAGCCTCACTCAGATACTTCAGCCTGGTGTGAAGAAGGCTTGTTCCTTCGAGCGCATCTACTTCAGCCGGGGCAGTGACCGCGATATATATAAGGAGCGCAAGGCGCTGGGTGAGCAATTGACAGAACGCATCGGCGAGGCTGTTGACGGTGATATTGCCCACACGGTGTTCAGCTTCATCCCCAACACAGCCGAAGTGGCATTCTACGGCATGCTGGACGGATTCAAGAAGAAACTCAATCGCCAGAAGGCACAAGAGCTCTTCGAACTGACCCAAGACCACCAGCCAACCATCGATGAAATCAAGCAGGTGCTGCGTCCATACATCAGAAGTGAGAAGGTTGCCATCAAGGACATCAAGCTTCGCACCTTTATCACCGAGGGCAACAGCCGCAATGATCTGGCAGCGCATGTGTATGACATCACCTATGGCAGTCTGGAGCCATACGTGGACAACCTGGTTGTCATCGACGACAGTATCGTGCGCGGAACCACTTTGAAGGAGAGTATCATACGCATCCTGGACCGCTTGCATCCCCGCAAGATAGTGCTGGTGAGCAGCAGTCCGCAGGTTCGCTATCCCGACTATTACGGCATCGACATGTCGCGCATGGATGAGTTTATTGCTTTCAGAGCAGCCATCGAACTGCTGAAGGAGAGGAAGCAGGGGCATATCATCGATGATGTGTATGCCAAGAGCAAAGCCCAGTGCGAGTTGCCGACCAATGAGATGGTGAACTACGTGAAGGAGATATACGCACCCTTTGCCGATGAGGAGATTTCCGAGAAGATGGTGGAGATGCTTCGTCCCGCAGAGGTGACCACACCCATAGAGATTGTATATCAGACTCTGGACGGCTTGCATCGCGCCTGCCCTGCACATCTGGGCGACTGGTACTTCAGCGGCGACTATCCCACACCTGGTGGCGTAAAGCTTCTGAACTTGGCTTTCATAGACTATTACGAGAACATCTATTCAAAGAAATAAATGAACAGAAAGGTTACACTGAGACTGGAAGACGGAACGGAGTTTCATGGCACTTCGTTCGGTTACGAGAAACCTGTGGCAGGAGAGGTGGTGTTCAACACCGCTATGATGGGTTATCCCGAGAGCTTGACCGACCCCTCCTATGCCGGACAGTTGATGACACTCACCTTCCCGCTGGTTGGCAACTATGGAGTGCCACCCTTCACATTCGAAGAGAATGGACTTCCCACTTTCATGGAGAGCGAGAAGATACACGTGCGTGCCATTATCGTGAGTGATTACAGCCGTGAGTTCAGCCACTGGAACGGAGTGGAGACTCTGGCAGACTGGCTCAAGAGAGAGAAGGTACCCGGTATCACAGGCATTGATACACGTCAGCTGACCAAGGTGCTGAGGGAACACGGAGTGATGATGGGCAAGATTCTCTTTGATGACATGCCCGACGAAGTGCCCGAGGCAGATTATGCAGGCGTCAACTTTGTAGATCAGGTTTCCTGCCGCGAGGTAATCAAGTACAACGAGGGTGCTGACAAGAAGGTGGTGCTGGTGGATTGTGGCGTGAAGGCCAACATCCTGCGCTGCCTGATTCGCCGCGGTGTGGAGGTTATCCGTGTACCCTGGAACTACGATTTCAACGAGCTGGAGTTTGACGGTTTGTTCCTTGCCAACGGTCCCGGTGACCCTGAAACCTGTGAGGTGACTGTGCAGAACATCCGCCGCTTCCTGGCCAATCCCGTGGTGCGTCCCTGTATGGGCATCTGCATGGGCAACCAGCTCCTGAGCAAGGCTGCCGGTGCAAGAATCTACAAGCTGAAGTATGGTCACCGCAGTCACAACCAGCCCGTGCGCAAGGTTGGTACTGAGACGTGCTTCATCACCAGCCAGAATCACGGCTATGCAGTGGATTCATCTTCTCTGCCTGCTGATTGGGAGCCTATGTTCGTGAACATGAACGACGGCAGCAACGAGGGTGTGCGTCACAAGAAGAACCCCTGGTTCTCGGCACAGTTCCACCCCGAAGCCTGCTCTGGCCCAGTGGATACAGAGTTTATGTTTGACGACTTTGTGAAACTTCTCTAATATAGATATTATGGTAGATAGCAACATAAAGAAAGTCCTGCTGCTCGGTTCGGGCGCACTGAAGATTGGAGAGGCCGGAGAGTTTGACTACTCTGGCTCACAGGCACTCAAGGCCCTTCATGAAGAGGGTATCGAGACAGTGCTCATAAACCCTAATATCGCTACCGTCCAGACTTCAGAGGGTGTGGCCGATAAGATTTATTTCCTTCCGGTTACTCCTTTCTTCGTGGAGAAGGTTATCGCAAAAGAGCGTCCTCAGGGCATTCTCCTTTCATTCGGTGGCCAGACAGCGCTTAACTGCGGTGTGGAACTGTATGAGAGCAAGGTTCTGGAGAAGTATGGTGTCCAGGTGCTCGGTACTCCTGTCCAGGCTATCATGGATACAGAGGACCGCGAGCTTTTCGTGAAGAAACTTGATGAAATCAATGTCCAGACCATAAAGTCGCATCCGGCCGAGAATATGGAGGAGGCCAGGCGTGCCGCCCATGAACTCGGTTATCCTCTGATTGTCCGTGCTGCTTATGCTCTCGGCGGTCTTGGTTCAGGTTTTTGTGATAATGACGAGCAGCTTGAAGAACTTTGTGCCAAGGCTTTCTCGTTCTCTCCTCAGGTTCTTGTGGAGAAGTCTCTCAAGGGCTGGAAAGAGATTGAGTATGAGGTGGTCCGTGATAAATATGACAACTGTATCACTGTTTGCAATATGGAGAACTTCGACCCTCTCGGAATCCATACCGGTGAGAGTATCGTGGTCGCTCCTTCACAGACTTTGTCTAACAAGGACTACTATTTCCTTCGTGAACTTTCTATCCGCATCGTGCGCCATATAGGTATCGTGGGTGAGTGTAATGTGCAGTATGCTTACGATCCTAATGCCATGGATTACAGGGTGATCGAGGTCAATGCCAGATTGTCGAGGTCTTCTGCATTGGCGTCCAAGGCTACAGGTTATCCTCTTGCTTTCGTGGCTGCGAAACTTGGTCTCGGCTATGGTTTGTTCGATTTGAAGAACTCTGTTACCAAGACAACACCTGCTTTCTTCGAGCCTGCGCTTGACTATATTGTCTGCAAGATTCCTCGTTGGGACCTTTCCAAATTCCATGGTGTGTCTCGCAAGATTGGCTCCAGCATGAAGAGTGTCGGCGAGGTTATGGCTGTAGGCCGCTCGTTCGAGGAGGCTATCCAGAAGGGTCTGCGTATGATCGGTCAGGGCGCCCATGGTTATGTGGGTAACAAGGAGTTCCATGTCGCAAATGTGGATGAAGCGTTGAGAGAGCCTACAGATAGGCGTATCTTCGTGATTTCCAAGGCAATGCGCGCGGGATATACCGTCGATCAGATTCATGAGCTGACGAAGATCGACAAGTGGTTCCTCGAGAAGCTCGCCAATATCGTCAAGACCTACAATGAGATGAATACCTATGATTCGTTGGAGTCAATGCCGTTGGAACTTCTGAAGCAGGCGAAGTGCCAGGGCTTCTCTGATTTCCAGATTCAGAGGGCGATTTTCAAGGACAATGGCAATGCCAAGGATAATCAGGACATCGTACGTGCGTTCCGTAAGTCACATGGTATCGTGCCTGTAGTAAAACAGATAGATACACTTGCTGCCGAGTTCCCTGCTGCGACCAACTATTTGTATCTTACTTATAATGGTGAGTTCAATGATATCAAATATGAGAATGACCACAAGTCTGTAGTCGTTCTGGGTTCAGGTGCTTACCGTATCGGAAGTTCTGTGGAATTCGACTGGTGTTCAGTGAATTGCATCGAGACTATCAGAAAAGAGGGATATAGGGGAGTGTTGCTGAATTATAACCCTGAGACTGTGTCTACGGATTATGACATGTGTGACAGGCTTTATTTCGATGAGCTTACTTATGAAAGAGTTATGGATGTCATCGAGCTGGAGAATCCGCATGGAGTAGTCGTTTCAGTGGGCGGTCAGATTCCTAATAACTTGGCCCTCAGGTTGGACAAGTCAGGCGTCCCTATTCTCGGAACCAAGGCTTGCAACATTGACAAGGCCGAAGATAGAAATAAATTCTCAAGCATCGTAGATGCGCTGGGCGTGGATCAGCCTGAGTGGAGCGAGCTTACGACTATGGATGACGTGGACAAGTTCATCGACAAGGTCGGATTCCCTGTTCTGGTGCGTCCGTCTTATGTGCTTTCAGGTGCTGCGATGAACGTTTGCTATGACGAGGAGCAGCTCAGAAGGTTCCTTTCTCTTGCATCAGATGTATCTCAGGAGCATCCTGTGGTCATCAGTAAATTCATGGACAGGTGTAAGGAAATCGAGTTCGATGCTGTAGCGGATGAGGGTGAGATTCTCGCTTATGCCATTTCTGAGCATATCGAGTATGCGGGTGTTCACTCCGGTGATGCCACTATCCAGTTCCCTCCTCAGAAGCTTTATGTGGAGACTGTAAGAAGGATCAAGAAGATTGCCCGCAAAATCGCCGGTGCGCTTCAGATTTCCGGTCCTTTCAATATCCAGTTCCTCGCTAAGGAGAACAAGATTAAGGTCATAGAGTGCAACTTGCGCGCTTCACGTAGTTTCCCATTCGTGTCTAAGGTGTTGAAGATTAACTTCATAGAACTCGCTACGAAGGTTATGCTCGGCAAGCATCCTGCGGCTCCGCAGAAGAGTGCGTTCGACTTGGATTATGTGGGTGTGAAGTCATCTCAGTTCTCGTTTGCACGTCTGGAGGAGGCTGACCCGATGTTGGGCGTGGATATGTCTTCTACCGGTGAGGTGGGATGTATCGGTGACAATCTCGACGAGGCGCTCCTGAAGTCTATTCTTTCTGTCGGAAATACGATTCCTGCGAAGAAGATTCTTCTTTCTACGGGTGATCCTCTGCAGAAGGCTGATATGCTGACAGCCTGCAAATTGCTTGCAGATCACGGATATGAATTGTACGCAACCGGTGGTACATATAAATATTTCATCGAGAACAGCATTCCTTGCAAGAGGGTTTTGTGGCCGTCTGAGGTGAAGAATGCGTCGATGAATACGTTGTTCCCGTCTGCGCTCGACATGATCAAGAATAAGGAAGTGGATATGGTTATCAATGTGCCGAAGAATTTCAGCGAGGAGGAGCTTTACAATGGCTACCACATTCGCCGTTCTGCGATAGACAGCAATATCCCGCTGTTCTCCAATGCCCGTCTGGCAACAGCCTTCATCAGGGCGTTCTGTTCTATGACCATGGACGACATCCAGATCAAATCCTGGGACGAGTATTAGTCGAGTAGGTACAAAGAAAATAAAGCCGCGTAGAATTAATCTTCTACGCGGCTTAAATATTATATAATCTCAAGGATTAATAATCGTAACTCTTGGCATCCTTAGGCGATACCTTATTCATATTATCCAAAAGCTCCTGATTCGTCTGATACTGATCCATAATCTGAAGCATGAAATTCATCGCCTCAGTAGGATTCATCTCCGCCAACAACTTGCGCAAAATCCAAATCCTCTGCGCCTCCTCAGGCGAATAAAGCAAATCATCACGCCTCGTGCTGGACAATACTACATTCACAGCAGGGAAAATTCTCCTGTTCGCGAGCGTTCTGTCCAACTGAAGCTCCATGTTACCGGTACCCTTGAACTCCTCGAAAATCACATCATCCATCTTCGATCCGGTATCAGTCAACGCCGTAGCCAAAATGGTCAACGAACCTCCGCCCTCGATATTACGTGCAGCACCGAAGAACCTCTTAGGACGCTGAAGAGCATTGGCATCCACACCACCGGTGAGAACCTTTCCGGAAGCAGGCTGGACAGTATTGTAAGCCCTCGCGAGACGAGTGATGGAATCCAAAAGGATAACCACATCATGACCGCACTCTACGAGTCTGCGGAGAACTTTGATCTGCAAAGCTTGAAAGGAAATCACTGCAAATGAAACGTGCCTGTATCCTGTTCTTTTACGACAAAGACGGCATCGCCGATGAATACAACTTCTACAATCTGAAAGAGCTGCGCACAGTATGCGACTATATCCTTGTGGTCATAAACGGCAAGCTGGCTCCCGAAAGCAGAGACCGCCTTGCGGACGTATGCGATGATATGTTTGTAAGGAAAAACGAGGGCTTTGACGCCTGGGCTTACAAGGACGGCATCGAATATATCGGCTATGACGGGCTGAAAGAATATGACGAGCTTATCCTTACAAACAACACTGTTTACGGCCCTCTGCGCCCTCTTAAAGATGTGTTTGCCGAGGTTGAAAACGTGAGCTGCGACTTCTGGGGACTGCAGATGAGCTACGGCGACCCGGAAGAAAAGGTGTATCTGAACAGGACGCTTCCCTGGGGCTGCCGTCCCGACGCTATAATCAGCAATTTCCGTGTTATCCGCAGCAAATGCCTGCACAGCATTGAATTTGCAAGATACTGGCAGGAGCTTGCACCCGTAAACAACTATACCGACGCTGTTTACATCGGCGAGCTACAGTTTTCCTATGATATGACCAATGCGGGCTTTGTTTCCTACTCCCTCGACAGGGGCGAGTATAGTGGAGCAAGCCCCTCGCCTACTATCCACAACGCTTATGACCAGATAAGCAGGCTGAAAATTCCTTATTTCAGGAAGAGGATATTCAGCAGCCCTCTCAGCCATTACACCGACTGCATGAACGGCACTGAGCCTGCAAAGGTACTGGCATACGTTAAGGATCACACCGATTATGACACGGATATGATCTGGGATAACCTTATCAGGACTGTAAACCAGTATGATCTTCACCATATGCTGGGGCTTACAGAGATACTTCCGTATGACCGCAGCAGCCATGTGACAAGCAGCAGGATAGCTGTTATTTTCCATGCCTATTACACGGATATTTTCACAAAATATATCCCCTACCTTGAAAGCTTCCCCGCAGGCACGGATATCTATTTCACAGTAGGCTCCGAGGAAAAGGAAAAGCTTTTCAGGGAAATGACTGCGGAGCTTTCCAAAAAATACAAGATAACCTTTATCCCCATTGAAAACACGGGAAGAGACGTTTCCGCTCTGCTTATCGGCGGCAGGGACGTTATCCTGAACGGCGGATATGACTATATATGCTTTATGCACGACAAAAAGGGCATCGGCGCAAGGGGCAGCTACGAATGTGTAGGCTCTGCCTTTTCCGAGACCTGCTTTGACAACACGGCTATTACCCCCGACTATGTAAACAACGTTATCGAGCTTTTTGACACTGACCCGCACCTTGGCATCGCATCGCCTCCTCCCCCGACCCATGCCGCATATTTCCGCTTTGCTGACGGCGACTGGGGCGAAAATTACGAGATGGTATGCGACCTTGTGAAAAAGTACGGCTTCAATGTGCCAATAGCCGAAAGCAAGCCGCCCGTGGCACCTCTGGGAACAGTCTTCTGGTTCAGGGCAAAGGCTATGGAAAAGCTTGCAAAGATAAACTGGAAGTATTCCGACTTCCCCACTGAGCCAGCTCCCCCTGACGGTTCCATAATGAACGCCATAGAAAGGCTGTATTCCATTGCCGTGCAGGACGCAGGCTATTATCCCGCTACCATAATGAACAGGCAGTATGCCGCATCGGAATTTGCATTTTACAGCCAGACGATGAAAAAATATCATCAGCTGCTTTCACCCGCAGTGGGCTGGGCTCCCAGCTCCACCGCATTCATAAGCGCCTGCCGCTCCTTTGACGGCACTTTCGGAGAAGTCAAAAAGGCAAGAGGTCTGCGTGAGCCGAAAACCGCAAGCGGAAAGATATTCGTCCGCCTGAGCCGTTCACGGTTCAAGAACGTTGCAAAAGCCATACTCCCCCACGGCTTATGGGAGGCTATGCGCAAAAAGAAGTGCGAACAGATCGGAGAAAAATACTACAGGATATGATGAAAGGACAATCACAAGATGATAATCCCCTTTATTTTTAATATGTCCACCTATTCGGAAGCGCCATATACTTGGTTTTTCTTCAAGGGTCTGGATATGGCAAAGCATCACGACTGGCCTATAATGGGTCAGGAGATATATGTAAAGTCATCTCTCAAGGATTTTATCAAAATGGGCGAGCGTGCCGCATATGACGCTGATTTTATAAAAGAGCATCTCTGGTATGAAACTCCCCACAGCAAGGATTTCAAGCATTTCAAGGGCTATGCCGTGAATAAAAAGATAATCGACGATCTGGTAAAGGAGACAGGCTCATATCTTGACGCTTATCTGCGCATTCTCCGTGCGCCCTATGAGCCGCTTGTGGAGGATATCACAAGGCAGATCGAGGACATAAAGGCAAATTACAGCGAGCCTATCGAGGCTTTCTGCGTGCTGAGCGCAAATCCCAGCCTTTCCGCAGCGGCGGCAAAGTTCAATATCCCCGTGCTTCATTATGAAATGGGCTGTTTCAGGGAGCCTGTTTATATGAAGACCGCTTTTATGGACACCCAAAGCCTGCACGGCGGCAACACCACAGAGGTAAGATTTAAAAAATTCCAGTCCGAGATGAAGGGCTACAGGAATATAATGTCCCCAAAGGAGCTGCTGGCATTGCTGCTGCGCCCCGAAAAAATGGATATGCTGGACAAGTACGGCACAAGGCCTGAGGTAAGATGCGGCGCTGCGCTGGGCTATGCGGTGGTGGAAATATTTCAGGCGCAGTCGGGCTTTAACGACAGCGAGCTGCTGTACAGGCTGGCTCGTAAGTACGGCACCAACAATATGCTCATAAGAATGCACCCCTTTGACCCATACGGCGCAAAATATCCCAAGTATTCAATGTGCGTGGACAAAAAGGATCATTCCACCATTGACTTTATACTTTCCTGCGAGGAGATATTCTCCATAGGCTCAAACGTCTGCGTGGAAGCCATGTTCTGGGGCAGAAAGGCTCACACCATGGTAAAAAGCCCCTCCTATTACGGCTCTGCCCACACGGTGGAGGAAAAGGCTCCCCAGGTTGACCCCATGTATCTGAATTTCTTTGCAATGAACTATCTTATCCCATTCAGGTTCATGATGGACCCCGAATATATCCGCTGGAGGCTTTCAGACCCCTCCGAAAAGGAGATATTTGAAAAGCATCTGGCTGTTCATCTTGCAAACAAAAAGCTGGATATGTCCGTAATGGACCTTCCTGCTTCAAAAAGGCTGAAAGCTTTTAAGGAAGCGAAAGCAGTCTATTAAATACAAACGGAGGACATAAATAAATGCTTTTTTCATCGCCCATATTCCTGTTTGCATTCCTGCCCGTAACACTGGCAGGATATTATCTGCTGGACAGAAAATTCAAGAACATCTTCCTGCTGATAATGTCCCTTATCTTCTATGCCTGGGGCGAACCTAAGTTCATTTTCATAATGCTCATATCCATTATGGCAAACTGGCTTTTCGGTCTGGCTGTGGATAAATTCAGGGACAACAAGCGTGCGGCTCACGGATATCTAACCCTTATGGTGCTGTGGAACGTGTCGATATTCTTTGTTTACAAGTATCTGAATTTTACCATAACCAACGTGAATGCGCTGTTCGGCACCACATTCCCGCTGACAAAATTCGTGCTGCCCATAGGCATATCTTTCTTTACCTTTCAGGCGATGTCATATGTTATCGACGTTTACAGGGGCAACGGCTCTGTGCAGAAAAATCCCCTTAACGTGGCGCTGTACATCACTTTCTTCCCCCAGCTCATTGCAGGCCCTATTGTAAGATATGAGACGGTGGCTAATGAGATAAAGAACAGGAAAGAAACTCTCGATGATTTTTCGCTGGGCATAAAGCGGTTCATCTACGGTCTTTCAAAAAAGCTTATACTTTCAAATCTGGCGGCGGCAGCGGCGGACAAGGCTTTCGAGCTGACCGATTATTCGGGCGTATCCGCAGCAATGGCGTGGTTCTGCGCCCTTTGCTACTCGCTCCAGATACTTTTTGATTTCTCGGGCTATTCCGATATGGCAATAGGTCTGGGTCTTATGTTCGGATTCCATTTTGATGAAAACTTCAATTATCCCTACTGCTCGGCTTCGGTTTCCGAGTTCTGGAGAAGATGGCACATATCTCTGGGAACATGGTTCAGGGACTATGTATATTTCCCTCTGGGCGGTTCAAGAGTAAGCTCTAAAGGCAGACTGGTGTTCAACCTCTTTGTGGTATGGATGCTCACAGGAATATGGCACGGCGCAAGCTGGAACTATGTGGCATGGGGCTTTTTCTACTTTGTGCTCCTTACCTTTGAAAAGCTTACGGGAATACCCAAAAAGCTTGCTCACACATGGCAGAGAGTGCTGTACCGCATATTTACTCTGCTGTGCGTAATGTTCGGCTGGGTAGTTTTCCGTGCGCCGGGACTTAAAATGGGTCTTTCCTATATCCGCTCCATGTTCTGCCTTAACGGCAACGCCTTTGCGGACACAGCATCGCTGAACCTTATTGGCAGCTATGCTCTTGTAGCGGTGCTTGGCATCATCTTCTGTATGCCCGTTGCAGGCTTTGTAAGAAAAAAGATACCCGAAAATCCCAAGGCACAGCTGGCGGCAGAGATATGCACAAGGGTCATCTGCCTTGTTCTGCTGGCGATATCCTGCTCATTTGCGGTAAGCAGCAGCTACAATCCTTTCATTTACTTTAATTTCTAAGGGGGGAGATATTATGAACAAGAAGCTTAATATAATATTTACCTCCGCATTCTGCGCCGCACTTGTGATACCTGTTGTTTCGCTGAATTACGGAAAGCTTACCTCCGAGATTGAAGACGCTTTGAAATAAGAATATTAATAAACATATA
>OQVL01001541.1_pt1 | contig 13838 bp, 13 predicted proteins | sample 1691501 | NCBI WGS metagenome assembly OQVL01 (sample SAMN03418253, study PRJEB22391) | human gut metagenome | biome: human-gut; feature: organic feature; material: feces | host: Homo sapiens | place: Tanzania | collected 2013-01
TCGTCAGCTTCAACAGAAGCCCAGAAAAGAGCAGAGCGTGCCAAGATGTTCCAGAACCGTGATGAGCGTCTCATTGATGCAGTGGTTAACACACGCTTTACAAGCTTTGAGCGCGACGGAATTGCAGGTGCTGACAATGTCGAGGTGACTGAAACTGGTAATGCTTCATACACTGGATATGGCGTAAAGAAGATACTGCAGCCCTCAAAGTCATTGGCTGACTATAGCACAGTGTCGGATGCTGACGTGTGGAGGAGCCGGGACAGTTTACTATTCACGGAGGCATTGCTGATGTGTATCCATTGACAATGGAGGTTCCGGTTAGAATCGAGCTTTGGGGAGATGAGATTGATTCTATCCGGAGTTTTGATCCGGAGAGTCAGCGTTCTCTGGAAAATCTGGAAGAGATTTATCCCGACACTCTGGAGAATCGTTTTTACAAAAATGCAGATAAGAAGATTCCCATGCAGGAAGCGCAAAGAAGAGCTGATGCATATCGGGAAAACTACATGAAAAAAGAAAATCCGCATCGCAGAGCAATGTTAAACATGTTAAATGATACAAAAAAGAAAGAGAGCGTAAGTGGTGCAAAATTGGTTTTTTGTGGTCAAAATTGCAAAATTTCCCTGTAAATTCCCTGTTGTTGTATGCAATTGACCGTAGAATTGTTTACCTCCGCCAGTAAGATTCAAGGTTCTGATAATTTCTATCAGAACCTTTAGTTTTGCCCGAAAACCGGCAGTTTTTTTAGCACAACACTACCAGTGTATGTAATTATATCCAGCTCCAACCCCAACATTCACCCCACGAACATACATTGGCTAAAAACGCGATGCCAGTAATGAATTTGTTTGGTTAAAAAAATTTACTGAAAGTTAAATTTTTTTCTTGTGTTTAGTATAATGACATGATAAAGTTTTTATTGAAACGAGAAAGCAACGTTTCGTGCTCCACATGAACCGAATAACGGTTGGGCTTAAAACGCCTGGGGTAGGTACGAATCCTACCATTAAAATCGGGGTTGTTATATGTGTACGTTAATAGCAATAAATGTATACGACATCCGCAAACCGCAACGCAGAGCAACCTGCGTTGCGAAGCATAAAAAGGAAGACAGACTGCACATACTGCATACGTATGGTTCTTTTTGGTTAGGAGCAAACCCGTGTAATGGTGCACGAGGTAACCAAAAGGAGGAAGATATGGCTATGCGTAGACCGAACATTTTTAATAATGCATTCGTTAAAATATGTGTACGTTTTTTACAAGAGCTGATAGTTAGACTTATCCTACGCATCTTAGAAAGTCTGGCTAAAGGCGAATTGTAAATTATTCCTTAAAAAGCTTTTACAGGATACAAGATGTTAAATGAAGCACTTAGATTAATCAGAGTTTTTCACGATATGTCCGCTAAACAATTAGCGGAAAAGTTAAGTATATCGGAAGCAATGTTATCTAAAATTGAAAAAAATAAGGCGAAGCCATCCATTGAACTGCTAAGAAAATATGCAGAAATTTTTAATACTACAGAATCTGCATTATTAATGTTTGCAGATAATTTGGATGAAAAACATCAGAGAAGCCCATTTAAAATAGCTATAAGAAATAAATTGTTTGCGTTATTACAAGCTTTAGAAGGGGTGTCTGGTGATAAAAAAACATTCAATAAAGGAAAGTAAATTATACAAGTTGTATTCAAAATCAACTTTGGCAAATTTACTTGGTTGCTCAAATAACTTTATAAATTATTTTAACAATAATAGAAACCATTATCACAATAGGTTTGAGCCGAAAAAGAGTGGTAGAGGAAAAAGAGAGGTAAATAATCCTGGTGCAAGTTTGAAAAATATGCATCGACGTTTATTAGGTATATTGAAACAAATAGAACCACCTGCTTATTTGAAGTCCGGCGTAAAAGGAATTAGTGTTGCAGATATAGCAAATCTACATAAAATGTGTAATTATATGTTATGTCTTGATATAAGTAGTTTTTATCGGTATGCTAGAATAGAATATGTCAGAAAGTTATTTATAACTGAATTTAAAATGGCACCAAACTTAGCAGAATTTATTTCTAAGTTAGTAACCATTCCTTCTGAAGATAAAAAAACGCAATATATACCAACAGGTTCTCCTATTAGTCAAATAATTGTATTTTGGGCATACAAACATACCTTTGATGAGATAGATACAATAGCAAAACAAAATGATATAAAATTTTCTTTATACGTAGATGATATGACTTTTTCTTCTGAAAAAAATATACCAAAATCATTTGAATATTTTGTAATGAAGCGATTAAAAAGTGTTGGTTTGAATGTTAAATTAGAAAAAACAAAGAGATACGGCCCTACAGATGATAAAGTAACTGTTGGTGTGCAAATAACAAAAAAGCATGAAATAAAAATAACAGATAAAAATCGTTATAAAATAATATCTTTTATGACAAAACAAGGTAGAATTTCTACTTGGACATTTGATTTATTAATAAAATGTAGAGGTATGATAGTCGCAGCTCAACAGAAAGAACCCAATTTTATGATGACAACAAAAAAACGCTTAGATGCCGAAATTAAAAAATATAAACAAAGCAACCCAATGTGTACAAAAAGAACAACTGAAACGAAAACAAATAAAAATAAGATAAAGACATTACCTACATTTGATAATCATAATTGATTTTCTTTAGCAATCTGGAACAAATCATTAACTTTTATGGTTCGTTCCCCAGATAAAATACTGTTTACTTTATTTGGATGCATATAAGCCAAGTCTAAGTGTCTGAAAAACTGTCTTGGCGAGATATGTTCCTTTCTACATATATCATCCGAGCTCATTTCTTGTTCATACATACCTCTATATTTCCAAGCAGTGGCAAAAGCTTTGACTATCAGATGATTATTGTCGGCTATGGTGAGTAAGCCTGTTTTTGAAGTTTTATCGAACTGGGTGCTGGCATATTTACGCAGGACTACTGAAACGGTTATTGTAACGGTATATTCGTTTGTAATAAAGTGCATCGGCTCGTGCGACTGGTTTATATAGGTGTCGCTTGTGAACGGACGCAAAGCATCGGGTCTAACGTTAAGATTTATAATCAATTGTTCGTTGGTATAGATAACTTTATCAACCACAGATTGAATAAATTCGCGTCTTTGCGTGTATGGCATATGTTGCCAGTCAATGTGTTTTATCACATGAACGGAATCAGCCGACAACGCATTTAAAACGGCGTGCAAGAATTTTGCAATTGTTTCCAGAATGACTTCATCAACCTGTGGTGCGGGCAGATAAAAACCTTTTGTTGCATAGTAGTAAGTGTTTGACTTGTTCTTGCCACAGGTTCGTTGATTGGTAAAACACACACCATTGTGATTAAATAGTTTACCGGTCAGCAGATTGGGCGATCGGGCAGCAATTTTTGTAGCCAAGCCTCGTTAGGCATTTTGACCAGTTCTGGTGAAATGGTTTTGCCAGATTTATCTACGATAATCGGTCTTTGTACAATTCTTGCTGTGGACATTTTCTCCTCCGCTGGGTTATAAAATAACCACCAAGTAATCTGGTGGTTGGAGGTTAGTAACAATTTACGAGAATTGTGTTGTTTATTCTGTATATTCACAACCCTCCAACCAAACGGTTGGATGGTTTTATGTCGCTTCGGACACTCGTAAACGGGTTACTACACCCCAATATCAGAACTCCTGATATCACAAAAAAATGCAATATTCAACACTTTTTATATTATAAAAACTTCTAAGTTTTTGGCTGTTTTTGTAATATGGTGTGTTTTGATGTGGATGAAATTCCATGTTTTTGCCAATTGCTGAAACAATCGATAACTGGCGGAAAGCAAAAAGGTTAGATTTTTGCGTTTGTTTAGTTCCCTGATATGGGCTTTCAATGCCTAAAATACGCAAAATAAATTCCCTGTTATTTTTATAGGGAATTTTTGGAATGAAATCTTAAAAATGCCGAAATTTTGCTGAGTGTGTTTCGTTATAATTGACTACGTCCGTAAATCGGATACTACTATTATGGTGTATTTGTACTAGATGATCATCATGTTTGGCATCCCGTGAGTTTACGTGTTCAGAATATGCATTCGGAATTATGCAACGAACATGATATAAAAATATAGATATTTGAATAAAATTCTTTAAAATATATTAATATAGTTCAAAAAGGGCATAAAATATGAACAATAAAGTATTTTTTGATTTGATTGACAATATTGTTCGTTTGCAAGACGAAGCGACGCATACGTGGCATAGGGAACAATGTTCGATATCAGATGAATTTGACAGCCCTGTAATAAAAAATGTGTTATTAAACCATATGATGAATTTTAAATTATGGCACACAGAGGATGTGGCCCGCAGAAAAGATGTAGAGCCAAGTGTAATCGCGCAGTGTAAATATGAAATAGACGAATTAAATCAAAAACGGACGGATTATTTTGAAGCGGCAAATGATGCATTTCTAGAGTTATTGTCGCCCATATTATCAAAATCTAAATTCGTGATGCAAAATACGGAATCTATAGGTTCTGTGATAGATAGGTTGTCCATTTTATCATTGAAAGCATATCATATGACAGAAGAATGCAACAGAAGGCAAAAGACTGATGCAGATTATGAAAATTTGAACGATAAACTAGACAAATTAAAACAACAAAATAAATGCCTGGTCACTGCTTTTAAGTATTCTATACAAGAATATATAGACGGCACGAAACGCCCGATACAGTACAAGCAATTTAAGATGTATAATGACAAAACATTGAATCCGCAATTATATAAAACAAATAATTAAGAGTTATAATTGATTGACTTTAGTCAGGAACGTCCGTACTTGTTTTGCTTGGGCTGTTAGTTGTGATTGGAATAAACGCTTGTCTTTTTCATATAAAAATAATAAATCGGCCAAAGAATGTATCTTGGCATATTGTTTAATTGTTTCCATATTGTTATTCAATATGTTGTGTGGCAGACTCTTCATTTTGTTAAAAATAACAGGCCTTATGTACAAATATAATGCGGCTTCATACAGTGGATCAAACGCGATTGGGTGATCTATATCAATTATGCCCGATATTTTGTTTTCAGAATTGAATATGAAATTTTCTTCGTTTGGGTCCAGTAACAAAAAACGTGCAGTGGCGGTATAAACATACTGGTTGGAAAAATATTTCCTACTGTCATCTGGATTGTATTTAATTTTAAATATTTGTGATGCCAAAGTTGCACGATCTATTAAATAATACAGATATTCGGCCCATGTTTTGAATTGTATTTTCGCGTTGCAAACAGTTCCAAAATAGGGCATTTCGATACTGTTTACCCGATATACTGTTTGCATAATTTCCGTTATGTTATCAGTGGTCAAATTTTCATATGTTTTAACTATGCCATGGACCTTTTCTTCAACCATTACGATATAGTCTTTGATTAATTCGCCCTTGGTGTAAATTTTTGTAATATGCGGTGTAGAAAAACCATTTTGTCTGAGAAAATCAAGACATTTGGCTTCGTTTTTATATTCTGATACAGAATTAAAATCTTTAAATTCAGATCGTACTATCTTATAAATTAAGTCGTTTCTTTCAAAAATTACGTGCATAAAACCATGCCCAATGCATTTATAACCATTTTTGATAAAATCGTTATAATATGGTTCGTCAGCCGGAGTATAGTTTTTACGTTTTATAGACATTTTTGCAGTCGTTCCTCTATCAAATAATCCATTTTTATGTCGCGCTGTGGATATATACTGTTAATATAAAACCAAACCAATTCATGAATTGATGGCATTTTTTCTGATACTTTTTTCCCTGCGTTGTTAATATAAGATATGTATTTCTTTAATGTGCGTCCATCCATATGTGACGAGTTTGGTTTGATGCCAGAGCACACCATTTCTGCAATCGCAGTAATACAATCATAATAACAGAAATCCGCCTGAGTAATGGCCCGAAATCTATCATTTAAAACAGATATTTGCATGGTGTTTTGCAGACCATATTTAGCGATTAATAACGATTCAATCGTACTGGTCATTTCATTGCCAAGATATTCGTCATTATATTTGTATGTAGAAATCGTTGTTACGTTGTTGCCCTTGTAATAAAACGATGCGTGTCGGCCGGTTATTGGTAAATTGTTATAAACCCCGAAACTGTGTGCGCCATAATCTGATTGTTCTAGTTTACATGTGTATTTATTTTGGGCCAATTTGGTAAAATTAACATCCTGGATATTCAATCTTAAACAGCAATCATTTGTTGCTAATCCGACAACAGTCGTAATGAATGTATATGTATCGTTAATCAGTTGGTCTAAACCATTGGGTTGTTGTAACAATCCTAATACATTGTATGTCGAATAAAAGCGTTTCTGGTCGAATAAATTACCGGGACGGATTTGTTTTGTGTTAACAACCGGTTGGATAAGCGCGTGCCCCTGTGGATTGATGGTGTGGTTAAGAAAGTATTGTTTGAATATATTTGTGCAAGAGCCAACCAAGAAAACAGACGGATCTACTTTAGAATTCAGGGGAACCGCAGGTTCTTGCTGGTAACCATTTGATAAAAAGAAATTCCAAAAATCAGATTTTAATCTGCTATATTCCTGGGTACAATTCATACAACACCTGCCAAAGTATATAATATTATCGAAGTGTCGACAATGTGAAAACAATCACAAACAAACCGTAATATCATACTTTATATGGTACCCAGAGACGGAATTGAACCGCCGACACAGGGATTTTCAGTCCCTTGCTCTACCAACTGAGCTATCTGGGCTAGTGTATACCGGTTGATTTGCTAGTGCTCATTCATAGTACCCAGGGGATTGTATATCATATGCCAGTATTTGTCAAATAAAGTATAAAAAACTTGACTTTTATGGTGCCTGGTATATCATTTATGATGCCTGGTATATCATTAAACTCTACTTAAAGATTGAAACATATAATGGGTGCGAGTATGAATAATATCTTAGAAGAATTAAAAACGGATTTAAATAAAACTAAGTCCATCCAAGAAATAGATTTGTTGAAATCAAAATATCTTGGGAAAAAGAGTCAGTTAAAACAACTGGCCGATAAAATCAAAGACATCCCTGCCGCAGAAAGACCTGCGTACGGCGTTCGTATGAATGAATTGCGTACCGCGATGGAAAATTTAGTAGAAGGGGCAAAAGTGGATTTAACAAACAGATTGATTCAAGAAAGTATCGAAAATGATTATATGGATTTGTCTTTGCCATCGTTTGTACAATTGCCAGGCAGCGTGCATCCATTGACAATTGTAGAAAACAAGTGTACAGACGTATTGCGCAGATTGGGTTTTTCAGTCGTAGACGGTCCTGAGGTTGAAAGTGCATATTATAATTTTGATGCGTTAAATGTTCCTGAATATCACCCCGCCAGGGATGCGCAGGATACGTTCTGGGTTGATGGTGGATTGTTGATGCGTTCACATACAACAACCGTTCAGGCGCGTACCTTGGAACAAAACAAAGACCATGATGCGACATTGAAAATTGTATCACCGGGACGTGTGTATAGAAACGAAACCGTCGATGCAACGCATTTGGCGTGTTTTCATCAGTACGAGGGGTTGTGGATTGGCAAAGATGTGCGCCTGTCACACCTGAAGGGGGTTTTGGAATATTTGTTGAAGTCCATTTATGGGGAAGACAGAAAGGTTAGATTTAAACCGAAATTTTATCCTTATACAGAACCATCAATTGGGGCGGATGTATCGTGCAAGAACTGTGGTGGCAAAGGTTGTCAAGCGTGTCACGGTGCCGGATGGGTTACAATTATTGGTGCAGGTATGGTTCATCCAAAAGTATTTAAAGCATTGGGATATGATCCAGATAAAGTCAGCGGATTTGCATTTGGTATCGGTATATCGCGGATGGTGTCTCAGTTTTATAAGGCAAATATGAGACAGTTGTATGGTATGGATTTGCAGGTTTTAAAACGGATTTCTGGGAGAACAAAATGAAAATAAGTTTGCAGAATTTAAGAAATTATATTGATTTGGATGCAGATGTCGCCAAAAACAAAGATTTGTTCGAGGATATCGGTTTAGAGGTCAAAAATATAGAAACCCAGGGAAATGACACTCTGGTTACATTTGAGTTGCTGGCAAATCGTGGGGATCACCATAGTTACGAAGGTGTTGCTAGGGAAATTTCTGGTCGTACTGGGGACAAATTGAAACAGATCCCTATGAATTCAGTGGAATTCACCCAGAATTCGAACAAATTCAGTATAGATACAGACGGTTGTATTGCTTATTCGTTGACCGAATTCTTGGCAAACGGTAAAACCACTGGCGAACCATTGAAACGTTATAGTCATATGTTACGGACGGGCGGTGTCAATGAAATTTGTTCGGTTATTGATGTAACAAATGTTGTTAATTTGGAACTGGGACAACCTGCGCATGTCTATGATGCCGATAAAGTTAAGGGAAAAATATCTGTGCGTGAATCCAAAGAGGGTGAAAAAGCAGATTTGTTGTTTCAAAAAGGTGAAATTACGTTGCCAGCCGGTATAACTGTAATTGCCGACGAAGAAAAAATCTTAACAATAGCGGGTATCATTGGTTGTAATGTCGCATCTGTGGATGAAAACACAACGCGTGTTTTGTTCGAAGCTGCGTTGTTTGACCCAGTGAAGATTCGCAAGGCTAGCAAGAAATTAGGAATTCAAACATTGGCGTCCCAGCGCTTTGAACGTGGGGGCGATATAGACGTTATCAAAAGAGCCGTTCAGAGAGCCGCTAATTTATATGAGACAATCGGGTGGAATTTAACAGGTGCATCACAATTTGAACAGAATGTAAAATTACCAGAACGTATTATTAAATTATCCGTAGAAGATGCGTCTAAATATCTGGATAGAAAATTTACTGCACAGGAAATAACAGAAATTTTGTCCCGATATGGATTTGTTGCACAGCCATCCGCGGGCACAGATTTAGCTTTTAAGGTTCCTATGCACAGAATATGGGATGTAGAATATCCTGTGGATTTGTATGAAGAATTATGCAAATCAATCGGATATAATAATTTGCCTAATATGATGCCTGTGGCAGAAATTGGTGCAGTTCCAACACAGCCAGAAAAGAATAAAGCAATGGTTGATGACTATTTAGTAAATCAGGGATTTTATGAAATCTTTACAGATAGTCTGTATTCAATACAGCACTTTAATAGGATGGGTGTTACAAAAGACGAACCGTTGGGACAGCATATAAATATTACTAATGCCCAGGATAAAGGTTATTCGTTGTTAAAGAATAATTGTTTAATACAGGCGGTCGAACTGGTTGAAAAAAATCTGAGACAAAAGAACAAAGATATCAAGGCATATGAGTGGACCCGCGTGTTTATCCCAGATGCCAATGCCGCAAATAAAGTATGCAGAGAACAAAAAATGTTGTGGGGCATTGTTAATGGAAATGCGTTACCTTGGCACTATTCGTATAAATCTGTCAAGGCAGATCCAATTTATCTAAAGGGAATTATAGATGGACTTGGGAAGATGCTGCAAGTTGATTTGTATTTACAGCAGATCAAAAAAGATGACCATAGTGCGCAAATGGTTTCCAAAATGTTACATCCATTGCGCAGAATGGAAATTTTGGATGCCGCAGGACATTCTGTTGGTGTTTTTGGCGAGATTCATCCACGGGTCTTGGATGCATTCGGTATCAAAGCAGAAAGGCCATGTTATTTTCAGCTGGACAGCGATAAATTACTGTCGATGAAACAAAAGTTGAATAATGTTGAAGCGATAAAATCTGGTATCCCAGTTGTCAGAGATATCTGTTTAGAGGTTCCGGAAAGATATCCAGCGGGTTCTATTATCGCTGATATTCAGGCAGAAAAAACGGTGCCTGTGACCGGCGTAGAATTGGTTGATGTTTATGACGATAAAACATGTCGCAAAATAACATATACAATCAAATATATGCCTGATGATAACAAGTTTACCGCCGAGGATGTAAATAACTGGACAAGCCTGTTAAAAAGCAAAATGGAAGAAAAAATCCAAAAGTCTCGGTAAACCAGTAATAGAAAGCGGGATAGACATCCCGCTTTTTTATCTGCAAATGTAATTCCCCGAGCATTGGCCCGAGGGTGATTTTTTCTTTTTATCGCCAATATTTTTTCAATTTATATTCTGGAAATATGCGTTTTTGTAACCATTTGATATATATATTATTAATCAGTGGAATGCTGGCAGATTGGAAATTCGGGGTGTTTTTATTGCGATATATGTTTTTGTTCTGCAAAGAATTAATTATCTCGGAAATTTGTGTAAAAACACTGTCTGTGGATGGGTGACAAACCAATGGCAGTTGATATGGTGATAAACTGCAAAATGCCAGTGGTGATTCAGCAAATATAGATTGTAAAGACTTAGAATCCCAGAATCCAGGTTTAAACAGAACTATATTCCGGATGTTGTATTTAGTAGCAATGTGCGTTAATGCGGTATCCGTTGAAATTATCAAATCTGTATCAGATAGTTTGGTGTATAAATCATAAATGCCGTTATCAGATAAACATTCTACGCCCATTTGTGTGAGAATTTTATTGCTAAAACTTTTTGTTGCATCATCATGCCCAGAAGGAATTAATATCTTTATTTCCGGATATGAAACAGTCAAGTAATTGATTAAATTACATAATTCTGTTTCTGTTAAAGATTTCTCTTGTAACGAAGAAAATGGGTTTATGTAAATTCTGTTAATTGGTAATTTTTTTATTTTGTTTGGGATTTGTAATATCTGTGTTGTAATAAATGGACAGACACATTGTTGCATGTATTTAAACACATTACACGACGTCAAAATAACATCGTCTTTGTTTTGTAGTGCATAAATATTAATGTTTTTATTTCGCTTTTCTATAAACCAATTTCTGCTGTTTATGATATATAATCCATCTTTATAGAAATTATTGTGAAGCCATGCATTGTCAATGTCCAGCAAATCAGATAAAACGTATAAACCGTTTTCGAGGACAGATTCCCATTCAGTGAAATCCTTGGCGTTATAAAAACCATTTAAATGTTTGTGCGAACGCGAAAAAATTGTTGCGGATTTAGTATCAAATTCTTTCTGAAAAGCGTCTAACATATAACAGCCCAAAAAAGAATCCCCCAAGAAACGGTAAAAATCCATAAAACATAAATTATGTGTATCGAATTTTGTACTAACTTGTTTCAACGTGTTATGATATTGGGGGCGGTTTGTGAAATTGATAGTTTGCACAGAATATTTCTTAGATATTGTAGAAATAAAATGTTCTTTTTGGGCGGTTCTTAACAATGGACCACGCAAAAAATACGAAACATCAAACCCCGGATATTTTTCGTTTTTGATGGTTTTATTGGCAATTGGAAATGGATAGCCTAAACAAAGCGATGTTTTTGGAACTGTGCTTTCACGAATAACAATAACAAAATCTTTACCTATTGTAACAACGCGATATTTTTCGTTGGATATACGTAATTCGTTGATGATTTTATTCGCGATATTCTGTAATACAGGAAGTTTTGAATTTAAAACATCGAAAAGAACACGTATCTGTTTAACAGATAAAGATGTTTTTTCAAAAGAAGATGTTTGTACTTTAAATCTTGACATTGTCGATTAAATTCAGAAACTCCCGTTTTGAATACCCAATGTTCGGGTCCAGGCATAGTTTGTGACCATGATTAAAAATACAGTATGTTTTGGTACCAATAATTTCTATGTGATCACCATTTATATACAAACTGTCTTCTTCTGGCAGGGCAATAATAGGTGCTTTATCGGACTGCTCAGATAACAATTTGGTAACAATTTCGTTTTTCTTGTCATCTGCGTTCATATAATGTGCCGATAAATTACATCCAAAGATTAACCCGAACCCATCTGTGTCCTGTAAATTAACGTCATTTGGATCTTCATAAGAACAACAGTTTATATTCTGACCAAATATTATAGAGCCCGCACTGCATCCATAAATAATTCCACCATTATTTATATAATCGACGATATTTGGCATTACACCAGATTCTTTTAATTTTTTTAACAGTTTATATGTGTTCCCACCACCGATAAAAATCGCTGTATAGACAGATAAATCTAGATTCTTAATATCATCCGTTGATTCAATGGTATCAATGCGACCGTGTGCGATATTACCAAATTCATTCGATAGCCACTTGGTGCAATCTTGGTACGTGTCACCATGTTTTTCGCGTGCCACCGGTATATATAATATAGGTTTTGACGTATCGATAATTCCTTCGAATACTTTATTAGGAATGATTGTTTTTTCGGCCCAACCACCACCGCATAATATCAGTTTCATATTTCCTTTCCTTCTATTTCTGTTTTTAATATCTCAAAAAAGTTTTTCATTCTTTCTAGTCGAACCAATGCCATGGCTTTACCGGTTTGTGTAAACATTTTTTCTGGGATATGTATATTTTTGGTCGCATATTCAATGTTTGGTGTATGTTTAGATATGTCTATAATTTTACCTGATGGAACACCACCCACTAAATTCGTTTTTACATATTCTTGAATGTCGCAATCATTATAAATATCTTGATGTTGTTCGCCGGCAATCATATAAGAACGGGCAATACCAATGTTTCCAATCACATCTAATTTATCGGCATCAAATAATATCTTTGCCTCCATTGTTTCTGGAATCAGACCACCACGAAATCTATGGGTGCGTATAGCGGCTGACACAGAAAGTGCAAAATCAGTGGGTTTTCCTAACGAAATCAGAATGTCTTTGGCTTGTTCAGCGCCAACAATTGCATGGTCTACCTTTTTTCCATCATGTGGCGAATCTTCTTCTGGTCTGGCAATATCGTGCAACAAAGCGGCCGCTTGCAATATTTCCATGTTTACATGACAATTAGGCTCATTTTTAGCAATTTTTATACAATTGCCATAAACGCGAAAAGTGTGTGACAAATCGTGCGACGATGATTTTAGTTTAGTCTTAACAATATTTACAATCTGTTCCATTTTCGTTCCTTTATTTTGTCTTTTGCATATATTCTAATATTGGATATATAGCACAATCTGTACAGCAAGGGCAAGGTTCTTGTTTGCCAAGTTGTATTTTACTGTTTGTGTTTAATTGTTCTAATGATATTTTTTGCGTACTATACAGACATGGTGCAATTTCGCCGTTTGGATGCATAAAAACGAAGTGTTTGCCTGCTAAACAGTTGTTGTGTGTGTCATATTGTAATAATGGTACTTGGCCGGTTTCAATAAAATGTTTCAAGGTCAACAAAAATTTATTGTCGGAACAATTTTCGGAAATGTATTTTGCCACTTGCTGTTTTGCCGAATCCGCGATGTCGAATTTTATGTCTGTGTTTTTATAATATGTTTCAGATGTGTCTGCAAATCTGAAGCTAAACATACAATCGTTTTTGCTCGCAATTTGGTGTACGTGTTTTAAATCAGTACTATTACAATTTGATTCAGACAACGTCATAGACAAAGACCGTTTTAAGTTCGGAATATATTTTGTATCTTGAATCAGTGACATTACTTTGTCATATGTTGGAATCCCACGTAAAAGGTCGTGGACTTCTGAGCGGCCATCTAGTGAGATACTTAGAATAGTTTCGTTGAATAACGTTGTACATTCCTTACATACGTCTATGACTTTTTTAGGATATGTCGCATTAGTATTTAAAAAAACACGATTTAGTTTACCCAAGCGTGCTTTGCATATGCGTATAATATCCATAAAATCTTTGCGTAAAAATGGTTCGCCGCCAGTAAA
>OQVL01001544.1_pt1 | contig 13820 bp, 10 predicted proteins | sample 1691501 | NCBI WGS metagenome assembly OQVL01 (sample SAMN03418253, study PRJEB22391) | human gut metagenome | biome: human-gut; feature: organic feature; material: feces | host: Homo sapiens | place: Tanzania | collected 2013-01
ATGCTCATCGTTGCTCACCGATACTCACCGATTATCACTGATAGGGTTATGCTCCGTAACTATGATACTTAGCCATCGTAACCATGATACTTAGCGGTCGTAACCAAGATACTTAATCCTCCACGGTATCGTTGGGATCGATGAAGGCATCGTTGTTGATTTCGCTACCTTCCTTCTCGATCACAGCCCAGCCGTTGCCGTTCTTCTTGTGAATCTTCTTGAATCCAAGACGCTTCATTACGTTACCGATATTCTGATTGCTCAGGTTCTGGCGAAGGGCAGGGTTGATTCCTATCTTCTCCAGTATCTCGGCACTGTAGCGGAACTTGATGTACTCCAGTGGCGTTTCAGGCAATGGCACCTTGTAATACTTCAGTATCTGCTCCTCGGCATAGTTGGCTACCATGAAGAGACGGTTGTGGAGGCGCATCAGCTCGATGTCGTCGCGAGTCAGCCAGAAAGTCCAGTTCAGAGGCGAGTTCTTCTTGCGCTTCATCACCTCCTGACCCAGAGCCAATGCCTCGGCATAGACGTGGTCGTAGTCTATCGGGTGTTCTATCGGACTCTCGATGCTGTCCACTATCCATGGAGAGTAACGGCGGTTCTCCTCGTCGGTGATAAACTGCAGGCTGTTGGTGGTTCCGCAGAGCGAGGCACGATGGGGCAGTTCGGTGCGATACTTGTCGTAGGGACGGCGGATGGAGAAAGTGAGCTTCGTGAGATTGCTCTTGAAGGCACTCAGGTTCTTACCGAAAACCGTCTCAAACTCATCGAGGCATATCGTCGCCTTGCTGCTGAAAGCCTCCATGAAGTCCTTGTCGGTATAGTTGCCCGTGGAATCGTTGAAGAAATACTGGCGCAGCGACGGCGGAAGGAGATAAGCGAAGATCGTGGTCTTGAAGATGCCACCCTTGCCCACGAGGATGAGGATGAACTGGTTCACCACCTTCAGTATCACCCATGCCACCACCATCGCCACCAGCCACTTCTTGAAGAAATAGCGGAAGAGCTTCTGGTTGTGCTCATAGCCCGGCTTCTCCACCACATGGATGCGGTCGGCGAGCTGGTCGATATAGTCGGGGTCCTTGTCGCGGTCCCATATCGGCAGACTCCGGAGATATTCCTCCAAGGGATCGTAGGGGGGACAGAAATCACTGTTGATGATGCTGTGCAGCACCTTCTCGGAAAGATGCAGCCCTGCCTCGTCCATCTCCGCCCAGAGCGAGTTCTCGATGTTATCGTCGATGCGGGTGAAGTGAGGATACTTGCCGCTGTAAACCATGCGGCTTCTCAACTCGAAGAAGCCCGTCACGATGTTGTGCTGAAACTCGTAGTGGGTAGCCAGCCATTGCTTGATGGTCTTCACCCTCGGCTTGCCGCTGTATGCCTCGCCAGGGCGGTAGAAGTGCCAGGTACCCAAGAGGTCGGTATGATTGTAGCACGCTTTCATCACGCTGGCGGTGTCGACATAGTTGGTGCCAAACTCCCTGTCGGCATACTTTATCGCCTCGTCCTTGTCGATGCCATATCTCACGCAGACCTTGCCGAAGTTACAGACATACTCGTTGTGCCTGCCAGGTTCAAAGTCGTAGCCCCATTGCTTCAGGAGCTCCTTGATGTGCGGTGCAGCTTCTTCGATGGTGATGGCAGCCATCTGCTTCCCGCCCTGCTGCTCTTTCTTCGCCTTTCGGTTGGCAGCACGTTTGAGCGATTTCGCCTCCATCGCCTTCTGGGTATAAAACTTCTTCAGGTCGCCATTATCCAGCGAGAAAGGCACAGACTGCCAGTTGAAGAAAGCTTCAAGGTCGTAGGCAAGTCCGGCGCAACGGGTGATATCAGCGCAAGCCTTGTCGCACTCCAGTCCCAGCAGATGCTCGTAGTAGCTCTGCGCCTTCTCCAGCATCAGGTAGAAGAGGTCGAGGATGGCGATGTCCTCATTGTCAGAAGGCGAATACTTGCAGAATATATGGAAACCCCTGCCGCTGATGCTGCGATGCACCACCATGGTATGCTCATCCTTCACGATGAGTTGCTTGATGTGCTCCATCTGGTCGCCTGGCACGGTGTCGAACTCCACCATCAGCTTGTGGGTAGGTTTTATGAAATTAGTCAACTTTCTGCCATATCCGTCCATCTGGGCAGAGATGGTGATGGCAGGGCATTTCGGCTTCAGCTCGTCGGCGAAGCTCTTGCTGACCTGCAGACGCTGACGATAGAGCAGCGTGAGGTTTTTGACGATAGGGTCTTCGGTGATGAATTTTTTCACCGATTCCCATGAAGCGACGGGATGGTTTTCCGACGACTGGATGCACTGGACATAAGAAGGCATAGCCTCCTGATCCTCTGGTTTGATAATTGATGTTGCCATACTGTGATGAATTTTAAGATTGATAGTTAGGGTGTCCAGTTCTATGTTCTCGTTTTTGATATGGATTTAACAATTTAATCTGTTGATTATCAATCGAAATAGCATTGTTCTCAGGTGTAATTTTAACAGATGAAAAAGTTTTGCTAATCCATGAAATCATTATGTGCTGAAGAGATATGATTATCAGTACTTTGAAACTCGTATCATGTCTTTTTTGAACTAAAAACTGGAACTTCAAACTGGACACCCTATAAAATAAAAATTACTTTCTGATTTTACTTTCCCTACTTCATAAGGTCATATAATTGTAACGCCCAACAAAAAAAACTCAATTGAAAATGGCGAAACAACATGAAGGGAATACAACCACAAGGCACATCTTATTCCTGTGTATAATTAACAAATTAAGAGATAAAGGAGAAATTGATATGATAACAATCAGAAAAATCAAGAAAGGAACACTCATAGCCCTCATGGCATTGATTGGCACCACCGCCTTTGCGCAACGCAGACATTACAGTCGCATACATCATTACGGCTATCATCGCCCAATTGTCACAACTGTAGTGGCACGTCCTACGGTGACAACTCGTATAAGCAACAGACTGAGCAAGCAAGACCGTTTGGAAATGGCTGTGGCTTATTTGAAGAACAATCCACAGTTGACCATATCCAAGTACAGCAATATGACAGGACTCACAAAGGCCACAGCAGAAGCCGAACTTGATGCCTTTGCCGTCAACAAGAAAAATCCTATCAGAATGGTGGTGAATGGCAAGAAGAAACATTACATCCTTACATGAGACCTGTAACACACAGGCATATCAGATAAGCATTGAAAACAACAAACAAGACTAATGCCACATGATCATCGATGATAAAACAGTACATTACTTGTAGCAATCGTAATGGTTGTATCTTATGTAACAGCATTTGCACAGCAGACCAATCGCCAACAGCGGGTTTCACGTGAGCAACTGGCTGAAATCGAGGCCAAGCATATCGCCCAAGAGTTGGCTTTCAGCTATGCCGTCACCGAGAAATTTGTTGCAACCTATTGCAATTACAAGAAGAATATATGGGCTTTAGGACCTCGCCAACGTCCTAACCGTCAAGGCGGTGCGTCAGAGCAAGAAAGACTGCTCATGAGGCGATACGCAAAACAAGACCAAAGACCGTTAAACAAAAAGCAACGTAATTCATGACACACAAACTTTTCCTATTCTTCGCCTTGCTGACTCTGCTCAGCCATGGCGAAGTTTCCGCACAAGAAATAGAATTTTCCAAGGAGACTTTTGTCAACAATGGAATGACACTTCCATATCGCAAGGCAACTATCCCCGGTTTGGGCAACAAGGCTTCGCTCGTCATCTATCTGCACGGAGGCTCCAGTAAGGGTAATGATAACGAAACGCAGATGCAGGAACCAGGCATCAATAGCATAGCTTCTTGGCTCTCTGCCAACAACCGTAAGGCAATCATGCTCGTGCCCCAATGCCCAACAGATAAGGCATGGCTCGGCTCTACCCAAGATGTCTTGGTGGCTTTGCTCAAAAATTATATAGACAGAGGCGTTGTTGATGCCGACAAGGTTTACATTTTTGGTGGTTCAATGGGGGGAACTGGCACATGGGGTATGCTCTCCAACCATTCAGATCTGTTTGCCGCTGCGATGCCTGTCGCAGGCAATCCTACAGGCTTGGATGCGGAGGAAATTTCACGAGTTCCGATTTACACGGTAATGGGTACTGCCGATAAAATCATGAAAATATCAAATGTGGAAACGTTCTTAGCAGAAATGGACAACTACAAAGCAGAATACAAGTTTGACATAGAAGATGGCTGGACACATGAGGATGTATGCAAGAAAAGCTATACCAACGAACGTTTAGAGTGGATATTCAAGCATATCAAAGGGCAATCTACTGGAATTGAACCAATATCCAACGATGACAGAAGTTTAATCAATACGACTTGGTATTCTATCAATGGACAAAGACTTACAACCGAGCCAAGTTTGCATGGAATTTACATCAGAAGTTGTCGGTATAGTAATGGCACAGTCGTAACCGATAAGTATTATAAAAATTGACACCTTTGCGTAGAAAACAATCATTTCTTCGCTTAAAAGTCCTTTTTTAGTACCAATTACTAAAAAAGGACTTTTAGGCAACTCTTATAGTCATTTAGACGGCATTGACGATTAACCTTGCTCCAACAAATCCTTATCTGTCAGTAAATCCAAGAGTCCAACCGTCAACACACCGAGTTCGTCCTCCTTGCGATGAATATCATTACCGACAATGACAATTTTTCGGAAATGGTCGTTGATAGACAGCAATGGGCGACGCTCCTGTTGTTCCTTTTCAGGCGTAGGCATGTGAAAAGCCGATTGGATATAGACTCTGTATGGAGGGCGGTTCACCACAAAATCAACCTCCAACTGGTTGATGTTTTTATCTTCCCCACGACAGTGGGGAGTGAGGGGCTTTTTTAGCTTGTGAAAGTTGAATTAAGCATTATGAATTAAGCATTGTTCTCCCAACTGCGTCAGCGTGATTTTTCACTTTTCACTCTTCCCTTTTCACTTTTCACTGTAAAAATAAGTAACTCTCATTCTTCATTCTTCATTCCTCATTCTTCATTTTACAGAGGAAAAGTGTGCCAGATGTCAGTTTCCGGCAATGGGGCATCGCATGAAATCGGCTCTTTTGAGACGGGATGCACGAACTCCACGTGGCGTGAGAGCAGACTGATGCTGCCGTCAGGATTGCTGCGCGGCGCACCATATTTGAGGTCGCCTTTGATGGGACAGCCGATTTTGGCGAGCTGACAGCGTATCTGATGGTGTCGTCCGGTGAACAGTTGCACCTCCACCAGATGGTAATTGGTGGATGAAGAGATGAGGCGATAGTGGAGAACAGCCTTCTTGGAGTTCTTCACCTCCTTGTCATGAGCGTATGATTTGTTCTGCTTCTCGTTGCGCACAATCCAGTGCGTCAGGGTGTCTTCCTCCACGTCAGGGCGGTTTTTCACTATTGCCCAATAGGTCTTGTGCACATCTCCGACGCGAAACATCTCGTTGAGGCGGGCAAGCGCCTTGCTCGTCTTGGCGAAAACGACGAGTCCGCTCACGGGACGGTCAAGGCGATGCACCACTCCGAGGAACACGTTTCCCGGCTTCTGATACTTCTCCTTGATGTATTGCTTGACGGTGTCAGAGAGCGGGATGTCACCCGTCTTGTCGCCCTGCACTATCTCGCCAGTGGCTTTGCTGACGATGATGATATGGTTGTCTTCGTATATTACTTGCATATTAGGGTACAAAATTAACTCATTTACCTGGATTTTCAAAGAAAAAGAGCAGTATTTTCTTTGCAATGTGTATTTTTTACTGTATCTTTGTTCCCTAAATATGTCGTTTCCTGAAAAACAAGCGGACAAATGACAGCAGGCGAAGCGACACTAACTGAATGATATGAGCAAAATAAAAAAGTGGGCATTGGGCATTGTCCTCACCCCATTCATCATCATATTGCTGACAGCCATCGCGCTTTATCTGCCGCCAGTCCAGAACTGGGCGGTGCAGAAAGTCACGGCTTATGCCTCCGAAGAGATGGGCATGGAGATCACTGTGGATCGTGTATGCCTCGTATTTCCGATAGACCTCGGTGTGGATGGCGTGAAAATCATCCAGCAGAATGACTCCATTCCGCAGCAGAAAGACACCATAGCCGACCTCAAGCGTGCCGTGGTGGATGTGCGTCTGCTTCCCCTTTTCGGCAAGAAAGTGGAGATAGACCGCCTCGATGTCTATGACCTCAAGATGAATACCGCCAACCTCGTGCACGAAGCAAGGGTGAAAGGCACGCTCGCCCTGCTCTCGCTGGAGAGCCATGGCATAGACCTCGGCAAGGAGACATTGCGCCTCGACAGGGCAATGATAGAGGGTGCGCACCTCGATGTGGCGCTGTCAGATACCGTTCCGGAAGATACTACGGAGAGCAAGAACTACTGGAAGATAAATCTTGACAAGCTCGATGTGAGAAATTCCGATGTAACGGTCCATATGCCGAGCGACACTCTCCAGGTAAAAGCCGTGCTGACAGACGTGAAAGCAAGGCAGGGACGCTTCGACCTATACAAAGGACAGTATGACCTTGCGTCAATCGACTGGAAGAATGGCAGAATACTGTACGACAACAATTTCGAGCCAAGACTTAAAGGTCTCGACCCTAACCATATAGCCCTGTCGGATATACATCTCGGCATCGACTCCCTGCATTTCAGTTCTCCCGACCTGAGCGTCGTGGTTCGCCAGTGCGCGATGAAGGAAAAGAGCGGAATCGTCCTCGCTTCCCTCACGGGAAAGGCGGTGATGGATTCCACCCAGCTGCGCCTTGACCGCATTGCAATGAAGACACCGACATCGGATCTGAAAGCGGAAGTGACCATCGACCTCAACGTGATGGACGAGAAGAATCCCGGACAGATGGATGCCGACATCTCGGCTTCGCTCTCTAAGGAGGACCTACTGCTCGCTATGGGCGATATGCCTCCGGCTTTCCGTCGCCAATGGCCTGCCCGTCCGCTCGCTGTCAAGGTAAGGATGAATGGCAATATGCGCCATGTGGATGTCAGCGAAGCCATGATGGAACTGCCTGGAGCCATGAAGATTACGGCTAAGGGAAAGGCGGATTATCCTACGGATATGGACAGGATAAAGGCTGATTTCCACCTCGATGCCAGAACTTACAATCTCGCTTTCGTCAAGACAATGCTGAGCCGTGACCTCCAGAGCATGATAGACATCCCTTCCACCCATGCCGTTGCCGACCTGAAGATGGACGGCAGGGCGACGAATGTGTCGTTCGATGTGGCTGAAAGCCGTGGAAAAATGGTGGGAAAGGCATATTATAACGCTGCTACAGAGGCTTATTCTGCCATCGTTGACGCGAAAAGTTTCCAGATTCAGCATTATGTCAAGGGCATGAATCTCGGCGGTTTTACCGGAAAAGCCGAGCTGAAGGGTAGGGGAACCGACTTCTTCTCACCGCATTCCACCCTCACTGCCAAGGCGGAGATAAGCGATTTCAAGTATGACAAATGGAATCTCAACAATATCTCCCTCGTGGCTCTGCTCGAAAAAGGCAGGGCAAGGGCTAACCTTACGTCGAGAAACGAGATGATTGACGGCACCATAGTGCTCGATGCGCTGATGAGCCGCAATCCTATCCGTGCCACTTTGATTTCCGAACTCAATTACGCTGACTTCCACCGACTGCAGATTGCCGAAGCGCCTCTCAGCATAGGAGGCTGCGCACATATAGACATCGCTTCCGACATGAAGGACTACTACATGGTGCAGGGCATCGTTGGAGATGTCACAGTCAGAAGTGCTGAGCAGGTATATCGCCCTGATGACATGGTCATTGACCTGCTGACGCGCCGCGACACCACTCATGCCGTGGCTGACTGCGGTGATTTCCATCTCAGGGCAGACGTGAGCGGTGGCTACAGATATATCCTCGGACTCTCCGACCGCATGGCAAAGGAGATGGCAAGGCAATGGAATGACCGAGTGATAGACGGCGATGCTTTCCGCAAGACCTTGCCTAAGTCGAAGGTGTTCTTCACCATGGGCAAGGAAAACCCTGTGGCAAGAGGACTCAAACGCTATGATTTTGCCGTGGCAAACCTCTATGCCGACTTCTCCACATCGCCAGAATCCGGCATAAATGGAGAGCTTCGCATAGACACTCTCAGTGCAGAAGGCATGAAACTGGACCGCTTTACCGCCAAGGTAACGTCAGACGAGACAGACATAAGATACCGTATAGACGTGGAAAACGACAAGAACAAGCCGCAATACGGTTACCAAGCCACTGCTTCAGGTATGCTTATGCCTAATGCAGTCACCTCCGACATCGTCATGACCGACCTGAAAGGCAGGAAGATAATCAATCTCAGTTCGCTGGCGAAAATGGAAAAGGAAGGCATACGCCTCTCTTTCGCCAAGCAGAAGCAGACCGTGGGCTACAAGGATTTCGCAGTCAATGACGATAATTACATTTTCCTCTCCAAGGATATGCGCGTTTCGGCAGACATGGTGCTGCGTGCTGACGACGGCACAGGTATGCAGATATACACCGATGACGACAATATCGAAGCCCTGCAGGACATCACTTTCTCGCTCCACCGCATAGATCTCGCTGAGATTCTTTCGGTAATCCCGTATATGCCGAAGGTTTCCGGCATCATGGACGGCGACTTCCACGTCATCCAGACAGCCAATGACCTGTCCGTTTCCAGCAGTGTGGAGTTCCAGAAACTCATCTATGAGGACTGCCCTGTAGGCAATATATCCTCCGAATTCGTCTATATCCCGATGGAGGACGGCACGCATCACATCGACGGAATCCTGATAAAGGACGGTCTTGAGGTGGCTAATGTCAACGGTGGCTATAATCCTGAGAATGAAGGTACTATAGACCTCGTCGTCAATCTGCGGAAATTGCCGCTCGATCTCGCCAATGGTTTCGTCCCAGACCAGCTCATCGGTCTGGAAGGAACAGGTGAAGGCACCATAACGGTGAAGGGTTCGGTGGCCCATCCCGATGTCAATGGCGAGGTATTCCTGCAGGATGCCTCCCTGATATCCGTGCCTTACGGCGTCACGATGAAGTTTGATGACGACCCTGTGCGCATTGTCGGCTCCAAACTCCTGCTCGAAAACTTCCAGATGTATGCCAACAACAACCAGCCGCTTATCATAATGGGCGACATAGACTTCGGCAGTACCGACCACATCACCGCCAATCTGCGCATGAGGGGCAAGAATCTGCTCGTCATCGATGCCAAGGAGACGCGCCGTTCAGAGGCTTATGGCAAGGCTTATGTCAATTTCTATGGCCAGCTTACCGGAGAACTGGCTCAGCTCAGGATGCGTGGTAAACTGGAGGTTCTGCCTACTACAGACCTCTATTACATACTCCGTGACTCGCCAATCACTACAGACAACCGTCTGAAAGAACTGGTCACATTCACCGATCTCGATGTGGAAGAGCATCATTCAGAGGTTCCGCCTGCCATTGATGGACTCAATATGGACCTCTCTGTCGATGTGAATGACGGAGCGCACGTCACCTGTTGGCTCAACACCAACCACACCAACTATCTCGATATTCTCGGTGGAGGCGAACTGCGTATGCGCTATATCTCCGACGAGATAAGGCTTACGGGCAGATACACCATATCTTCGGGCGAGATGAAGTATTCACTTCCTGTCATTCCGCTCAAGACATTCTCCATTTCCGAAGGCAGTTATCTGGAGTTTACCGGCGACATGATGAACCCAAGGCTCAGCATCACCGCCCTGGAGGACAACCGTGCTACGGTGGATCTCAACGGAGTCAATCAGGTGGTGCTGTTCAAATGCGGCGTGGCAATCTCGAAAACGCTGCAGGACATGGGATTGGAATTCCTCATAGATGCACCGGAAAACCAGACGATAAGCGACGAATTGCAGGCGAAATCCGTGGAAGAGCGCGGCAAACTCGCCGTCACGATGCTCACCACTGGCATGTATCTCTCTGAGAACAATACCTCGGCGTTCACCATGAACTCCGCTCTCAGCGCCTTCCTACAGTCAGAAATCAACAGCATTGCCGGTTCTGCGCTCCGCACTCTCGACCTCTCAGTGGGTCTGGAGAACAGCACCGACGAGACGGGACACATGCATACCGACTACGCATTCAAGTTTGCCAAGCGCTTCTGGAACAACCGTCTCTCCATTTCAGTAGGCGGAAAGATAAGCACCGGACCTGATGTCAGCGGGCAGAACAATTCCTTCTTCGACAATGTGGAACTGCAATACCGCACCTCCGACACCTCAAACCAGTACCTGCGGCTGTTCTACAAGCGTGCAGTATATGACTTCCTCGAAGGCTATGTGGGACAATATGGCGGCGGATATATGTGGAAGCGCAAACTGCAACACTTCAAGGACATATTCCGCATCAAGGTGCCGGACACCATGCCTATGCGTTCCGCTGCCACAATGCGAGCTGTCAGCGACTCTGCAAATGCCGTTCCGGCTTCCGTCAACAATGATTCCATACCTCAAAAGCAATGATTCCAACACATTATTATATATATAAAGCAGAAACGGGACGCAGCCATTGCCTCCCGATTCTCTCGCTCATGGCGGCATTCCTCGCTGTCATGATGCTCGGGTCATGCTCCACTACCTCTTCGCTTGAACCGGGAGAACAGCTCTATACCGGACTGAAACCGATAGAATACACCAACTATGAGAGCGGTTCCCACTTCAATGCCACCCAGGAAGAGATAGAGGCTGCCCTCGCTACAGCGCCCAATGGTGCCCTTTTCGGGTCGTCATATTATCGCACTCCCTTCCCTTATGCGCTCTGGATCTACAATGCGTGCAACGGGAAAGAGAACGCTCTGGCACGCTGGCTTAACGGTACATTCGGCAAAGCGCCCGTGCTGATGAGCAATGTAAATCCCGAACTGCGCACCAGCGTGGCTCAGACTGTGCTGCAGAATCATGGCTATTTCCGTGGAAACATCGACTACAGCGTCATCGAAGGCAAGCCGAAGCCCACGAAGAACGACACTATCGCGCGTCCAAGGACGGCAAAGATTGCATATAAAGTGGATCTCGGACCGGTCTTTCGCATCGATACCGTGTCGTTCCTGCATTTCCCAAAGAAGGAATATGAGGCTGTTGCCGCCACGAAATCGCTGATAAAGCCGGGTAATCCCTTTGACATCAGCGTCCTTGATGCCGAAAGAAACCGCATCTACAAGTATTTCCGCAACAACGGTTACTACTTCTACAAGCAGTCATACACCACCTTCCGTGCCGACACTCTCAAGGTGCCTGAGCATGTCCGCCTGCAGATTCATCTTGCAGACTCGCTTCCCGAAGAGGCGATGCGCAAGTGGGTGGTGGGGAAAATCGACGTGAAGATCCAGCGTACTGCCACTGAAGAGCTCACCGACTCCATCCATCGACGCATCCTCACCGTGCATTTCGGAGGCAGGAAGCCGCCTATCCGCCCTCGCGTCATCCTCTCTGATGTCCGCCTTTTCCCCGGTCAGCTGTTCTCGGAAGAGTCCTATCAGGAGTCTGTCAACAATCTTCTGGCTAAAGGTATCTATGCTTCGTCAGGCATGGAGTTCACTCCACGCACCGATGAGGCAGGGCATTACGTCAGCATTCCCGACACTATGGTCGTGACGCGCGATGGAAAGGAGTGTGCCGGATCAGGAATCCTCGACATGAATATCAACTGCGTGCTGGACAAACCTTATGATTTCTCCATCCAGGCAAACTATACCGGCAAGACTTCAGGCAGGCAGGGACCGGGCGTGGAGATGGGTTTCGCCAAGAGAAATGCCTTCCGTGGCGGAGAATTGCTGAGCCTTAATCTCGGTGCAAGCTATGAGTTTGAGCCCGACCATCTGTTTGAGAAGGACAATGCAAACTATGAAATATCGGGCGACCTCTCTCTGACCATCCCGAAACTGTTTCTCCCCAACTTCCTCAAACCCAAGAGACGGCTCTGGCAGACCACGGCAAGGAAAACATTCTGGATGACCCCTACTACAACCCCAACCTGACCCGTGACCGGGAGGATTTTTCGGAGAGCGACGATCTGCGCAGGTTGAAAGAGGGCAGGGTAACGGTAAGATTCCGGGGAGGTACCCTCCAATGAACATCAAGGGACACTTTGAGACCATCACCCGGCATAAACTGCTGGTGATGAAGTATTGCTTTGAATGCGGCCTTTATCAGCAGGGCCTGACCCATGACCTGAGCAAGTACAGCCCCACCGAGTTCATCCCGGGCTGCATCTACTATCAGGGCGACCACAGCCCCAACGAAGCCGAGCGCGCCGACCGGGGCTATTCGTCTGCATGGCTGCACCACAAGGGCCGCAACAAGCACCATCTGGAATACTGGATCGACTATGCCAGCAACAAGACCGGGCTGGGCGGCATGAAGATGCCCCTGCGCTACGTCTGTGAGATGGTGTGCGACCGGGTGGCGGCCAGCCGGATCTATCTGGGCGACAAGTACACCGATGCCTCCCCGTGGGAATACTACGAGCGCAGCAGAAATCACTACCTGCTCCACCCGGACACCCGTGCTCTGCTGGAAAAGCTGCTGAAGATGGTGCGCGACCTCGGGCAGGACCGCACCTTTGCGTACATGAAGTTCCTGCTGGGCTGCCAGAAGGATTACTGAGCGTCATATCTGAATAAAAAATACCGCCGCTTGTACTGCCGTTTGCCTTTCCCTGCGGATTATGCTATACTAGAATTGCTTATCCGGTGGAGCACTTGCTGTGCTCCGCACAAGATCGACCAAGGAGGTTCCTGACCATGAAAGTTCTCAAGGCTCTGCTTGCCGTGTTTACCACCCTCGCTGTGGCGCTCACCGCCGCCCTGCTGCTGTTTGGACTGTGAGTACATGAAAAAACTGCTGCACCGAAGTTTATGCAGCAGTTTTTTAATTCTATCGAAACTTATACCGTAGGTCAGGAGGTGAATTGCCCACAAGGGCAAGAGAAGCCACTCCGGAGTGCCCCGCCCTACAATAAACGTATTGCCTAATTTACAGAATAGGTCCCGACCCATCATCCTTCTCCTTGGTGATGGACTTGATCACAACGGTATAGCTGTCGCCCTCCTCAGTGGTGACATCCACCTGGTCACCGACCTTTTTGCCGAGCACCGCCTTACCGAGCGGTGCCTTGCAGCTGATTCTGCCGTTCAGCGGATCACACCGCACGGTCGTTACCACCTGAATGGTATCCGTGTCATCATCGTCCTCAAACAGCAGTTCCACCTTATCGAACAGACCGACCTCATCCGCACCTGCCTTATCCTCAATCACATGCGCGGATTTAATCATGCGCTCCAGATAGCGGATGCGACTGCGGTTGCGGTTCTGCGCCTGCTTGGCGGCTTTGTATTCAAAATTTTCACTCAGGTCGCCGAACGCGCGTGTGCGCTTGACCTCCTCGATCAGCTCGGGCATCAGCTCCAGCTTGCGGTGATCAAGCTCCTTCTGCATCATCGCAATATCCTGCGCCGTCAGATCGTCATGCATAGCTTTTCATTTCCTTTCATGCTTCCATGCTCATGCCTTAGATTATATGCTGTTTGACGGAATTTTGCAACGCCTGTCCTCCCGTCAAATTTCCGCATGGTTAAATTCGCGTGATAACCGCGCAGAATGTTCAACAATTTGCACAATTTTCTATTTTTCCGCCATTTTTATTTGCTGTATCGTTTTCCATATGATATACTGTTGCTATACGCCTGTACACCACAAAGCAGGGTGCTGACGTTTTCCGTTGGCCGCCCTGCTTTTTTGCTGTGTACGGGAGAATCACGAAAAGGGGAATAAAAACATCAT
>OQVL01001545.1_pt1 | contig 13819 bp, 15 predicted proteins | sample 1691501 | NCBI WGS metagenome assembly OQVL01 (sample SAMN03418253, study PRJEB22391) | human gut metagenome | biome: human-gut; feature: organic feature; material: feces | host: Homo sapiens | place: Tanzania | collected 2013-01
ACGGTGCGGGCGCGGGGCCGAGCATCAGGCAGGGGCTTTTTGCAACTGCCGCAAATAAAGCCATCTAGCGGCTTTCAAACCTCGGACACAAAATTATCCCACAAGCACATTTGGGACGTTTCCCGGCACTCATCAGAAGTTCTCAGAGGGCATTAAGCCATAATCTCAACTGCGGCGGTACAAATCGCCGCTTTTTTGCTGTTCGGAACCAGAAAAGGAGGCGAAAACAGTGAATGATACCGTCCACGGACACATGGTACAAGACCTGCTCCGCCACCGCTTCGGCAGTCACGATAACCTGATATGCAAATATTCACAAAAGTCGGACGCTCCGCCGGATTGTCCGGTGGACGTTCCTGCGGATTTTGGCCTGTTTTCGGCCATTTTTGAATATTTATCCAAAAACAAGTGGATATATTCTAAAAATAGCCAAATTCAGGCTTTACGTTTTCCGACCATTTCGGTGATTGCGGTGGAAAAGCGGTTCTTTTTGGTTTACAATGGCCGTTATGTCGGTTTACAATGCAGTGAATCAGTCGGTTACGACTAAGATGATGGCCGGGCCATTGACCCGTGCTTCTGCATCCTCATAGGGCTGGGCCACCGTGGTTTTCACGCCATCCCTGCGCCGCAGTTCGTCTACAAGGTCTTTCGTCGGAATCTGAGATAACGTCATGTCGCGGCCTCCTGCTCCCAAATTAAAAGGCCGCTACCCATCCGGGCAGCGGCGCGGTTGATAGATTATGCCGGTTCCTTGCACAGCAGGCGGAAGGTTTCCCGGCCCTTCGGGGTGATGAGCGTCTGGGTCCCGGCCCAGTCGTTATGCCGGCCCTTGCCCTCTTTCACCTCGAACAGGCCATTGTTCTTTGCCGCATACGGCATCAGCTTGTTCTTCTGGTCACGGTAGACGTACTTGTGGTCGAGCAGCCAGCCGATGAAGTCCTTCTCCTTGATGCCCAGCTCCTTGGCGGTTTCGCGGAAGTTGGTCAGCAGGTTCCGGGCCACCAGCTCATCAAAATACTCGGCCTTCGGCTGCATGATCTGGTTCTGCGCCGTCAGCTCCTTGATGCGGGCATCGCGGTCGGTCAGGGTCTTCTGTGCCACCAGCAGGGCTTTTGCCATAAGCTCCTGCGGGGAAAGCTCCTCCTGCCCGGCAATGTAGCCACCGTTCTTGCGGATGCTGGGCAGCACCACTGCCGTGACCCATTTACGGAAGGGCTTGGCTTCCGGCTTATCGCTGCGCAGGATGACGTTGTACAGGCCAGACTCGCTGATGATGGTCATTTCCTGACTGCGGCCCATGCTGTCGATGAGGTGAGCCTGACTCACTTCATCGGAATCAAGTCGTTCAGCTACCCTCGCTGGGGTACTGAGGCCCAGCACATCGCACACGTCCTTCAGGACGAACCACGGCTCGCCGCTGACATTCATGGTGCGCACCAGCTTGTTTTCCTCGTACTTGAAAATCGTGACCTTGTTCATAATCTATCTCCGTTCCGTTTTTGAAACGGGAAATTCGGACAAAGAAAAAGAGCGGTGGTTTCCCATCGCTCTTTGCTGTACATTATTCGGTTCTTAGGTGATGATGTCGGCAACGCCTTTCGCAAGCTCGGCAGCTTTCTTCATCAGGGAGTTCTCTTGCAGGTACTCCAGTCCCTTCAGCGTGATACGCAGCGTGGAGCTGGAGATAAGGATGCTGCCATCCACGGTCCTCTGCACAGAAAAGCCGTCGATGTAGCCCTCCTTGGAAAGCATCTCCATCAGCGCTACCCAGCGCTGGTCAGAGAGCTTCAGCGCCTTCGCAGAGATGCAGTCCATATTGGGTTCATCGTAATCCAGCGCTTTTTCCAGATACCGCAGGATGCGGTAGATGACTCTGAAGTTATCCATGCTCACTCCACCTGCTTTCCTGCGGCCCACGCCTCGCGGGCTTGGTTCAGGCTCATGTGGTTCTCGCAGTCTTCCTCATCAGGAAACTCCTCCTGATAGCGGTCATGGAACCACTTGCAGACATCGCAGACATCGCCGTCATCGACAAGTTCGGTCTGCCCGCACACCGGGCATTTAACTGCCTTGCTCATCGTCTTCCTCCTTCAGGTCTTTTTCCCTGTTGAACTCGTAATACTTCATGGCGGCTTCAGGCCGTGCCTCGCCGGTCTTTCGGTTGCACTTGGCCTTCATGTAGGTTTTGAGCGGTCCACCGGGAACGCCGGTTGCATACTCCGTCGTTTTGGTGTTGAACCGAACGACTACGCCATCAGGCCGAGCATAACCAACAACATCACCGCCACAAGGCTGCTTCAGAAAGTCGATGCCCTTCTGCTGGTATTCCTCCTTTGTCGCACAGCCCATCTCAGCCAGCCCGTGGCGGGTGGCATGATCTTCAAGCCTTGCAGAAGAAGCAAACCCAGTGCAGGGGGCATTTTCACCTTCGGGAGATACCGTAGGTCCGCTTTCGGTGGAGCCAGAGCTGCTGCCCTCGCTCTCTGCGAACTGCCCGTTTTCATCCCGTGGGTGGTCGGCTTCGTTGAAGTCCATCCTATCTTTCATCTTAGCATTTTGTGCTTCCGATGTCAAACCGGGATTTGACGATAAAACGTCAAGCAGAGCGGTGACGCTCTGGGCAAACGGCGGGAACAAGCGTTCGGGGTTCTGAGTGGACAGCTCGGCCACCTTTTCGGCGGTGATGAGCCCCGGAGAGGACATCTCGCCATCAGCGCACCGGATGCTGCCGTCAAAATCCGTGCAGAGGAACACATGGGACGGACAGTACGGCGGTTTCAGGTCGCTCAGGAAGGCTACCGGCATAAGGTCTTTCGGCGTGATGCCAAACTCCTCCTGCGTTTCGCGGATGGCTGCATCTTCCGGGGACTCCCCCGCCTCGATATGCCCACCCGGTCCACCAACAGAGCCGCCCTTCAGGCGAGTGCCGCAGAGAAACCGGCCATCCTGCACAACAAGAACGCCGACACCATAGTCAGTGTCGGCGGCATCGGCATTGGTGGTCGGCGGTGTGACCGTAGGTGCTGCGGCAGCGCTCTGCTCTACACCGCCCGGAGCCTGCCCCTGTTCAAGGTTTTTCTGGGCAGCTTCCACGTCGCTCATAGCGCTCGGCTCCGTACCCAGCAAGGACTGCACCAGATCATCCTCATCATCCTCGGAGATGATGTCCTCAACATCAAACTCCTCATCGGATGCAAGGCGGCGGCGCACCTCGGTGGGGTCAAGGGCCTGCATATCGACGTATGCCTGCGCAGTCTGGGCTTTGACCAGAGCCGTCTGGGCCTTGGTTTGGTCAACCGTGGCCTGTTCCGTGTCACTCAGGCTCCACAGCGGGTTGAACTCCAGCTTATAGTCGGGTTCCTCCGTCACGTCACCAGAGGCAATGCCTGCGCGGAACACAACATCCAACAGCGTTCGGAGGTTGCGCTTCAGCATCAAGCGCTGAATCTTCTCCACGAAGTTGTAGTAGCTCTCGAAGTCACTGTCGCCGGTGGCGTTCATGCCGGCCGGTGAACGGCCAAACAGAATCGTCTGGGGGATGTTCGTCAGCGCAGACAGCATATTGCAGGTCGCGTCGATGACATCCTTGACACCGGAGAACTGGAACGTCTTGAAGTCGTACTGCTCGCCCTCGGAGTCAATGGCGATGCTGTTCAGCAGACCACGGGAAGTGTCTACAAGCTGTAGGCGCTTCAGCACTTGGTTCTCGCCGTCATCCGTGGTCAGCAGAGAGGCAAGGCCCTTCATGCTGTAGATAGCCTGCACGCTCCGCTCCAGCAGTTTCACGCTATCGGTGTGGGCAGTCACGGTTTCCCGCAGCGCCCGACGGATGCGGACGTACTCAGGCATACCCCAGAACAGGTAGGTTGCATTGGAGGTCTGCTCCGGCAGAACGCCGTTGCGGAACACCAGACAGCGGCTCTCATGGACCTTGAAGGAACCGTAGATACTGGAAACATAGTAATATTCCGGCTGTCCGAACTTGGACACCCGGTTTCCCACGCCCTTCCCGCCGTAGTCCTGCTGGTACAGGCTGGTGTAGTCAGGCTGCACGATGGAGCGCTCGTAGACGCGCAGTTCATCAATGCTGCGGATATGTTCCCAGTCAACGGGTTCTTCCAGCCCGCGCCCATCATCGATCAGCATGACGATAAGAGCGCCGCCGTAGAGCCGCGCCCACTTGATTGCGGTGGCGGCTTTCTCCTCCCATTCGAGATCATCCAGAGCGTCTTCCACAAAGGCATTCAGCTCATCACTTTTCAGGTTCAGGTCGAAGCCGTGTTTCAGCGCTTCTTCGGCAGGCGTATCAATGATTTTGGAGAACAGGCCGTTGCCCTCATACAGCCCGGTGAGCTGCATATCAGGGATGACCGGCTCCCGCTCAAACTTGTACGCCTCGGAGTTGTCCTGCTTGGTTCCGTACTTGTTCAGGAGGTTCACATAGCCATCCTCACGATGCGGACGCACAGCGCCGTTCTTCCGCCGGAGGATTTCACGGCCGCGCTCGTTCAAGCGCCGACGCTCGGCCTCATCTTCAGGTATGTGCATTGCGCTTCCTCCTTCCTGTTAAAATTCGATGCGCCCATCCGACTCATTCCAGACGCCGGTGGACACCACAACATCCGTCAGGGTGTTGAAGGTGACGTAGTACGGGTTGCCGGTAACATCAGCACTGAGAATCAGCTCCAGCAGCTTCACGCGGGCCAGCAGGTCGTTGATGCTGGACTCATGGCCGTTAAGCAGGCTTTTCAGCAGCGTCCAGAACAGCAGCAGGTTCCCGCTGCCCAGATACTTCTCGCTGCTTGCGGTCATGTTGTTGTAGATGCCCTTGATGAGGTTGTCATCCGCCTTTGCCACACTTTCCTGCGTGGCGTAGCCGGTGAGGTCTACCTCCGCAGAGCCGACGATCTCAAAGATGCCGTGGATGAGCTTGTACGCTCTGTACTGCTTCCCAGCTTCACTGTTGTTCTTACGAAGGAAATAAATGGTGTCAGCGTTGGCCTCACTGGGCGCAGGGAGAGCATCAACAGGGACGGCTTTCAGATGCCCTGCCCCATTGACCTTTTCCTCAACTACATCCGTTGTAGCATAGCCGGAGTCGTTTTCCAGCGCAGAGGTCTTGGTCGGAACCTCGATGTTCACGACTTTGTTGTCGGGAGCAATGGCCTGCCCATTTCGCTGGATGCTGACGATGACGTTTTCTTCCGCATTGGCGGGAGCATGAGCCGACTGTACATGATCTTCGCAGGTCTTCAGAGAATCGTTGATGTCTTTGATGATGTCTTCCATCGCAGAAGACAACGCTGCAATCTGTTCTGCCGTGTAACCCTTTGCCCTCAGAGAAGCAAGCCTAAGCGCTTCAAGCGTGTTGAGTTTGTCGCTCATGTTCGCTTTCCTTTCCAAAAATAACAGCGGCAGGAGTCCATTCCCCTGCCGCTGCATTCTTACTTATGGGTTATCAGGCGGTTGCGCCAAAGACCTCGGTCAGCATCTCGGTGACCTCGGTGTCGGTGGCGATGGTAACGACCGCGGTCTCTACTCCATTGATCTTGATGTTGCCTTCGGTGGTGCTGGCCTCGACCTTAGTAGCACCATCAGCAATACCGTCAACCTTGGTTGAGGTGGCATCCCACTTTGCCTTATCGCCGGTAGCGATCTTGTCCAGTTCGGCCGCATTGGCGTGAGAGTGCTTCTTGCTGACAGCATCCTTGATGTTGGCGTTGGTCTGGTCGTAGGTGTCCAGCAGTGCCTTATTGGCGTGCTCATGGGCCTTGTTCAGGGCGGTCTGCACCTCGGTCTCCAGCTTTGCCTTAGTGATTGCGCCGTCGGTGATAGATGCGGTGACCTTATGAGTCTGCTCATCAATGGCGATGACAACCATATCACCCGCAGCAGAGCCGGAGGTAACGTACTCGATCAGGCCGCCGACATCAATGTACAGGGTGTCGTTGGTGGCATTTGCCAGAACCAGCTTGATATAAGTGCCTTTGGGCTGGCCGGTGGGGTTGGTCACAACAGAGCCAGACTTAACCACCATATCCTTCGGAATGTTGATGGCCGCGCCAACGGCAACGCCATCCTTCATGAGCTGGTAGACAGCAGCATAGTCGCCGGACTTCTCAGACTTCTCCACAGTGTAGCCAGGAACCTTGATGTCCACAGCCTTATCCTCGATGCTCTGCACCACGCCGTTGACCTTAATGGTCTCCAGCACGTTGGCCTGTGCGCCAGCATCTTCCAGAGCCTTAACACGAGTAGCAACAGCGTCGCTCTCAGCCTTAGCTTTCTGTGCGAGCTGCTTCAGGTGCTTCAGGCGGGCCAGCTTTTCCTCATTGTATGCCATATCGTTCATTCCTCCATATCTCTATCAGGTGTTGTCGGTGGGAAACACTTCACTCAGCATCTCGCTCACTTCGGAATCGGTCGCAATATCGACTGCGGCAGCGCCCAGAGGGGCGAGATCGCCAGCAGCGTTCTTGATGGTGTATGCGGTAGCAGCGCCATCAGAAACCACGGAGAGGACCTGACCGATGTATGCGGTCGGGTTCGTCTTTGCGTAGTTCTGCGCCTCAGCCAGAGAAGGCCAGACGCAGGTCGGGTCAAGGGCAAAAGCATCCTGACGTTTCATGCTCAGGGGGAACTCCATGTTGGAGTATGCCTTTGCGGTATTGTTCACAGCCATGTTCAGTTCCTCCCCTCTCAGCCCAGCGTAACCTTGAGGACTGCGGCATTGCCATAGGCAACAGCAGGCTCAAAGACCCAGACGTTGTAATCCTTCGCCGCATAGCCATTTGCGCCCTCGACGGACACGGTAGACTTGGTGAAGGTGCTGGTGACATCTGCATTCATCGCGGTTTCGTTGATGACCTTGGTGACGCCCTTTGCAGTCGCAATGCAGGCGATCGCCACACGCTGCGCACCGACGGGGACGTTGATGGTCAGCGTACCGGCGGCGTAAGCCTTGCCGGTCTTGCCCAGTGCGCGGATAGCCGAGCTGTCCAGAGTAGGCTTGCCAGTGGACGCACCGTAGAACACGTTGCGGAACGGGGTGTAGGCAGCGGTGTCCTTGGTCTTGCTGCCTGCTGCAATGGCAACGACCGGGCTGGAATCTGCACCGAGGTTGTCCTTTGCGGTTACGCCCGCACCGTGGGTTGCAGTCACGCGGTACTTCAGGCTGGACACGGCATTGTCGCCTGCATCGCCGATGATGAAGCCAGAGCCGCTGTTGTTGTCAGAGCCAGCGGTCAGGGATGCTGCATCAGCAGTAGTCACCTGCGTGGTGGCCGCATTGGTGATACGCTCGACCTTCCAGTTGGTGGCGGTAACGCCGGTGGCCGGGCCGTACTGGTAGGAGCCAGCATTCAGCGTTGCGCCAGAGTAGGCCGCAGCAGCTACCTTAGTGCCGGCCTCAACAGCACCAGCACCGGTCAGCGTGAACGTGCCGATGGACGGCTGGGCGGTGATGCTGGGCTGGAGCCGCTTGCTGAAAATCTCGGTCAGGGCATCCATGACGCTCTTGCCTTTGGTGGAGAAAGTGGCCGTGCCGTTCTGGCTCTTGGTCAGGTTGCCGACCTGCGTGTAGCCACCAGCCAGCGTGATGTTCTCGCGCAGGATGACCTTATCGGCATCGACATTGCCGGTCATCGCCACCCACGCCTTGCCGTCGTAGAAGTAGGCGGACTTCTCGTAGGTAGAGTTGCCAACGGTGGTCGTGACCACGAAGACATCGCCCTTCTTGACGGCCACATCGGTGTGCGCCTTGAAATACGCGGCGATAACCGAATCATCGGATGCAGACAGGTCTTCCTTCGTGCCTGCATACACCGTGCCGCCAATGCCGCCAGAAACGGCATTCAACTGGTCGATGGTCGCATAGTTGCTCAGATCAACGGTGGTGTCATCCAGACGGACAACCTCATCGCCAACCTTGGCGTAGATGTCGTAGTACCCGGTGGTATCATTCATCACCAGATACAGGACATTTTCCTGCGCCTCATCGTTGGAAGGAACCTTATCGACTTTCTCGAAGCGTGCATGAGCAGATTTTGCAATGGCGGTGGCGATGGCAGTGTTGATTGCCTCGGTCGTCATGCTGTCTGCTGCATCCATCTTACCATCAATGATGGCCTTCAGAGCAGCCGAGAGGTCAGCTTCCGAAATTTCGCTCTTTTTGGCGAGGGAGCCAAGCTCGGATGCCAGCGTGTACTTCGCCAGCTCCTGCTTTACTCTCTCCGCCTGCGCCTGTAACTGAGCGAGGGTTACAAGCTTGCTTGCGGATACGGGCATTTGCATACCTCCAAAATTATATTTCACAGCAGTTTCCACACCGCTATGACAAATTAAGGCCCTCTTTCGAGGGCGAGAGGACATCAGCCGAATACTTTGTTGAGCATATCGGCCACATCCTTATCCGTGGCAACATCGTCCTCACTGACGTTCTTGTCGCCGGAGTCTGAGCCGCCGGGGTCGGGTTTGGGGGCATCCGATTTGCCGAACACCTTGTCCAGCATATCGCCGACTTCCTCATCCTTTGCGACGTTCCCGTCAGAAACCTGCCCCTGTGCCATATACCGCAGCAGGTCACAGTCGCCGCCGTCGCCGCACCTCTGAACGGTGATGGCCTGCATGATGTCCCACTTCTGCGTGGTTTTCTTCCGACCGTCCAGCCCGAAACCGACCACGGAAACATAGAGCTTTCCGGGTTTCAGCACGTCTTTCGGGATGTAGAACGCCTCATCAGCGAACTGTACAGGGACGGGCTTCGAGCAAGCACTGCTCGTGAAAACGATGATCTTGTCCAGCTCATCCCACGAGCTATCGAATTTGAACGCCGCCTGAACGATGTCCACGCTCCCCGCAACGAGTTGGCCTTTCAGGTCATGGGTAATTTTCTGGTCATTGACCGAGAAAATAATCAGCATTGCATTCACCTCTTTTCTTACGTTATCAGCGAACGAATATCAAACGTGTTGTCGTTGTAATAGGCGTTCGCCTGCGAATAGCAGTCAACTTGGTCATCGTGCGCACCGCTGGGGAACGCGGCCATTTCTTCCACAAAGTCCATTACCCACGGGCAGGCAGATGCCGCTGGGATGTAGATGTTCCCAGCTTCAGCCACGGCGGTGGTCGCATGGGCGCGGACCACCTTGCCGCCAAACGGCTCCACAGGTATGATGCCGGGGATTTCTTTCTTCAGCACGTCGATGACTGCCGTACCGTTGGCCTTGTCCTCGACCAGCTTTCTTGTGGTCTGGGGCCACTTGGAGGAAAGCCCGCGCATGGCATCCAGCGTTTCCGTGAAACTCATGCGGCCACGCACCTGATCGAGCAGATAGCGGTCTGCGCCTTTCCTTGCCCAGACCTGCCCGACAACAAAGTCCGAGCCGTCTTTGTCCTTGAAGGTGCAGTCCCACGACTGGATGAAGTCATGCAGGCCGGACGGCAGCGCCGCCCAGCGTTTCCACCACTCTCGCTTGAACATACCGCCGGAGCTTGGTGTGGGGGTTTGCATGTACAGAGAAGACCATGCGTAGGTGCCGACAGTCTCTTTCTGCTGTGCGGCCCACGCTTCATCATAGCCGCCCGCAGGCCATAGCGCTTCGCCAGCCTCGCGGCCCAGAGGGTCGGTGGCTGGGTCTTCGCAGATAGCCGGGAGCGAGATGATGTCCCAGTCCTCGACCTTACCGTACTCCGGGTTCAGGAGCCGGGCAGCAAGGTCATCTTCGTGCCAGCGGGTAAGGATGATGATAACAGCACCGCCTGCGTGCAGTCGGGTACTGACCGTGGACTGGTACTCATCCCACAGCTTATCGCGGTAGGTGGCTGATTCAGCTTCGGCACGGTTCTTGATGGGGTCATCGACGATAAGCAGGTCTGCGCCATAGCCGGTGATGGAGCCGCCGATACCGACGGAGATCATACCGCCCATGCCGTTGTCGAGGTTCCAGTTCGTTTTGGTGGCCTGCACTTGGGAGATGGTATGCCCAAACAGCGCAGGACCGAACTCCTCGACCTTATCGCGGTTCCGCTTGCCGAATTGCTGGGCAAGGTCGCCGCTGTAGCTGATCTCGATGACACGCTTCTCTGGGTTCTTTCCCAGATAGAACGAGGGGAAGGTTTCGGTCACGGTCATGGACTTGCCGTGGCGCGGCGGCATGAATATCATCAGCCGCTTGGTCTTCCCCTCCATGATGCTTTCCAGCTTCTCACACACGAGGTCAAGGTGTCTGGCTCTTTTCCACCTGCCCATGTGGACGTACTGGACATAATCGGCGTAGTGCCGTTTCGCCAGCGCAATCCGGGCATTTGAGCCGAGGTACTTACGCTTGGCAGGCGAAACATTATTCCGCGTCGCCATCAAGGCCCTCGTCCATTTGAGCCAGACGGCGGAGTTCATCATCCGTCAGGTTATCGAACGGGGATGTCTGAACAGCTCCGTCAAGCGTAACCTTCTGTGTCTGGGAGAACTCATCCCGGCATCGGTTGTTGAGCCAGTACATCTGCGCCATCGTATCGGGGACGGCTTTCTTGGTGAGCGTTCGGACCCGTACCGGCTTCTGCTCGCCCGTCCGGGGGTCCACGTCGATGACGCTTTCCTTTTCCTGATACTCGAAACCCACGGCACGTTCATACAGCGACCGCTTTACCTTTGCATCGGCGACTTCCTTCCCATGCTGGCAAGCCTCATTGAACGACGGGTATGTCTGCCGCCAGCGGATGATAGTCCTGCGCGAAACATGGAAGGCATCAGCAATGTCCTGATCTGTTGCGCCCTTGATAGCAAGTGACCATGCCCAGTCATCGTGGTACGCCGGATTGTACTTTAGAGGCGTAGGCATTTGCTATCACCTACTTCCCTGCCAGATAATCCGCAGCCCAGTATTCAAGGGCCTGCCACTTGTTCTTCGGGCCGATCTCGCCATCCTTGACCATCTTGTCGAGCGCCTGCGTGATGGTATCAGCGGCCTCTTTGGGGATGGCCGGGGAGCCGAACAGGTTGGGCAACTGCACCCACTCCTGACTTTCATCGAAGTGCAGGTCATCGAACAGGGACTCAGTGGCCTTAATCATGGCATGGATGGCAGCGCCGGTGTTCTTGACGTTGGCAAACTGCTGATACTTCGTGATGGTTTCGATGAACTCCTCGTGCTGGTCAATATCTGCAACGCCCAGCATATCGGGGTTGAGGGAACCCAGAACCTTCACAAGCTGGTCCAGATCGCGGAGCTGGTGCGGCAGGAAGGTGAACGTGACATTCTTCCAGTCGAACTCCACCTTCGGGGACAGCAGCTTCTCAAGCTCGGCCATAGGCTCGCCGATGATGTCCTTGCCGATATAGCTTTCCAGCATATCGTCCACATCGTCGATCATCTTGGCAATTTCCTTCAGGGTAGACTGGTCATCAAAGCCGCTGATGGCGTTGTGCGCCAACTGCTTTGCAGCCACCTGAGAGCGCCGCAGGCCGGTGGTGTCCAGAATGACAAAAAGCTCCGTCAGCACACCGCTGTCCTTTGCAGAACGGATGCGGTGGTGGCCGGAGATAATCTCGATCTTACCGTCGATGAGTGCGCAGAACGGGAGGCTTTCAAGCTGGCCCCGCTTTTTGATGTTGTCGGTGAGCTGCTTCTGCATCTCAGTCTTCATAATGCGAGCGTTGATGTCCTGCTCGCGGAAGTCGGTCAGCTTTACTTTGGCAATGACCAGACCGGAACCCATGTCGGCGACCGTTTCATACTTTACGGCTGCGCTGCTGACTTGGTTTTCTCGCGCTGTTTCTGCCATCGTTCTTCCCTCCCTAACCATTCATTCAATGCCTGTTTGGCGTTTCTATCGTACAAGGGCGACTCGTATGTGAGCCGGTAGCCCATCTTCTTATCCGGGACTTTCTTGGTCAACTCCATCAGCCCCCGCATTTCCTTGGCCTCCGGGTACTTGGTCATCTGCACCGTCTTGAGGGACTTGGCCTTTTCCTTCTCCAAATCCGTGCAGATATTCATAATCAGCGGCCTGTTCTGTGCAAGCATGGTCAGAAGCCGCCCCAACCGGTAGGTCTTATGGGGAACGGTCATGCCGTACATGAGGAACACAGCATCGGAGACCTGTGTACCGAAGGCCCCCATCGTGAGCGCTGACTTATCCAGCCCGAACACGCCAGCCAGTTTGCCGTCGATGAGAACGGCCATGTTGATAGGCGCAGACGAACCGACAAAGTTGTGCGTCCAGAGCTTTCTGTAATACTGGGCGGCGGTGCGCTCGATCTGGGTAATCTGAATCTTGCTCTTGCGGGTGATTTCATAATCACGCGGCAGGATGCTGCAATCCAGCGGCTCCAGCTTGCCCTCGTTCGGGCGGGTAATCATTTTACCCTCGGCAAGCATGGTTGCCTCATCCGGGCGGTTGGTAGTCAGGTACACGTTGATGCCGTCACGCACACCATACCGAGCAAAGACAGGATGCCCGGCAGTGAGGCCCGGGGCGTTCTCCTCGTAGCACATCAGAAGGCACTTGGCATCGTTCATCTTGTCGTACAGGTCGTTCAGCCCGGTCTTGGGGTCAAAGATACCGTACTCAGGTTCTTTCCACGTCATGCGCCCGCCGGTGTCGTACCACTTCTCGAATCCAGCGGCATAGGTGGGCGGGTTTGCAACCACAAGGCAGTGGGGGTCATCATAGCACGTTTCAAGGTGCTTCCACATATCCAGCGGGCGGTAGCTCATCCCATGCAAGGACTGCTTGGCCCTGTCGAGCTGTGCGCGGATTTCCGCCAGATGCTCCTCCTTGCGGTATTCCAGATCGCGCATGATGCCGTAGAAGTATTCCTTCCCGGCGTTCTTCACAGTCCGCAGGTACAACTGCGCATAGAGCGCAACCGCAGGGTCAAGCAGCTCCTCATTCGTGAAGCCGTCCGCTCTGATTTCCAGCTCCTCAAGGGACCGGCCCGTGATGGCATATCCCATGATGGAGGTGAACATCGAAACGTCGCTGGCCTCGATCTCGCTGGGCTTGTACCCACACTGCGCCGCGATGTGCGACATGGCGAAAGCGCCGGCGCACGGCTCAACGAACCGGGTGTACCCCTGCTTGCGGGCGTTTTCAATCAGCGGCTTCAGGAACTTCTGCTCCTGAGCAACCAGAGTTCCGAGGAAGAACGCTCCGGGGTTCTGGAACTTTGCCATTCATATCACCGACCTTTCTTTCAAAATTGCCCCTCTGGTTTCGACTGGAGCAGTTGCTTTCCAGAGGGTGGGTTGCTTCCAAAGACGTGAACGTCTGGAAAGCCCTTGTTCGTAGGCATAAAAAATGGGAGCCATGCTGTTTCCAACATGACTCCCTATGGTTGGTCCGCCGAGCAGGGATTGAACCGTGCGACCCCCTGATTAAGAGTCAGGTGCTCTACTTTCTGAGCTATCGGCGGGTATTACCACATTTTCATCTGGACTGCATCAGGCTCAACCGCTTTCTGCGGTTCAGGCTGTTTCGCCCACTTGTTTGGTGACGGGTCAGGCAACTCCTCGATCATTTCTCCTGTTCTCTGGAGCCACCATTCTGCGAACACCAGTCTATGACACCACTCTCCGGGCTTTCGGACATCTTCGTAGCAACAAAGCACCACGGGCTTGCCCATGTCCTCATAATGCTGGAGAATCTGAGCAATCCGCGCCGTCCCTACTCTGTCCATGTGCTGGAAGTAGGGCGGCGTGAACCGCTCCCGGTTGTATTCGTTGAACAGATAACCCGGCGGCGCGATCTCCATGATGTTGCCTGCAAGCGTATACCGAAGGGGGAACTTAGGCGCTCCCCGCGCTATCCCAACGAC
>OQVL01001547.1_pt1 | contig 13807 bp, 9 predicted proteins | sample 1691501 | NCBI WGS metagenome assembly OQVL01 (sample SAMN03418253, study PRJEB22391) | human gut metagenome | biome: human-gut; feature: organic feature; material: feces | host: Homo sapiens | place: Tanzania | collected 2013-01
GAACCATGCGAGCATGGAGTTGATCCACTTGATACGCTTGTGATAGTCCATGATACCATGGTTTTCACCCTCCACCACGATGAATGCTGTAGGCACACCGAGGAGCTTGAGGGCTGTGTACATCTGGATACTCTCGCCGATTGGCACGTTGGTGTCAACGGAACCGTGGGTGAAGAGCAGCGGCTTGTGTATCTTGTTGGCATTGAAGAGAGGCGATCTGTCAACGAAAAGGTCCTTGCGTGTCCACGGATAAGAGTTGGCCATACTTACCTCGCTGTATGTGTAGCCCCAGATACCCTCACCCCAATAGCTGCTGTGGTCGGAGATACCGGCATGGCTTATACCGCAGGCGAAGAGGTCGGTCTTGGTGAGGAGCAGCTGTGACATGAAGCCACCGTAAGATGCGCTGACGCATCCGATTCTGTCCTTGTTGACGAACTTGTTCTGGTCTGTGAACCATTCAGTAGCCTCGATGATGTCTTCAGCGATGCCTTCACCGGCGGTGTTGACGTGACGGGCACCCCATTCCTGTCCGAAACCGGAAGCGCCACCAGGATTGACAATGAGGACTACGTAGCCGAGAGCGTTCCAATAGTGTGCAGGATAGTGGCTGCCACCGCCGAAGCGACGGGCTGTAGGAGAGCAACCGCCATAGTAATGCACGATCATAGGGTACTTCTTGTTAGGGTCGAGGTCGGCAGGGAGGAAGGCATGACCGGTGATTTCATATCCGTTCTTGCTCTTGAAGCGCCATGCTTCGCAGGTGCCGATCTGGATTTCAGCCATTCTGTCCTTGTTGATGTTGCCGATTTCAGTCACCTTTTGGTTCTTGGTGTGGAGAGTATAGAGGCGTGGTGCAACGCAGGCTCCGCTGCCATAATATACCAATGTGGAACCGTCGTTGGAGAGGTCACAACCGATAATCACTTCACAAGGCTGCTTTACGGTGTGGATCTTGTTTGTCTTCATGTCGAGACGGTAGAGACTTACGGAGTCAGCATTCTCGGCAGTGAAATATACATTTGATGCGTTGGCGGTGAGGACAGTGCTTACGGAAGGGTTGAAATACTTTGTGACAGGGTCAGCCTTCTTGGTCTTCATGTCGAAGATGTAGAGCTGATGCTCGAAGATGTTAGGAGTCATGTCGGCAGGAAGGTTGCGTCCGATGCCGTCGAATGCCTCTGCACTTGCGATGATAGCCAGTTTGTCAGTGCCAGGGATGAGGCTTACATTCTCGATGAAGCCGTCCTTGTCGATGAGTTGCTCGGTCTCAAGGGTGTTGACATTCATGCGATATACGGAGCTATACTTGGTAGGACGCTTGCTGAGGTCCTGGGTCTGCATGCCGAATATGATGTACTGTCCATCCTTGGAGATGTCCATCAGCCATACGTTGTTGTCGTTGTAGGTGAGCGGCTGCACGAGACCTGTGGCGAGATCCATCTTGGAAAGGCTGGTGCGGTCGCGCCATCCAGCCTGACGGTCCTCCGGGTTGATGATCTCATATACGCCGTTTTCCTTTCTCGGACCTTCCACCACCTTGGAGATGATGATGTAATCCTCGGTAGGAGACATGGTGAAGCTGGCGCTCGGAAGGTTGTCGTAGAGCACTTCCTCATTGAAAGTGGCTGGGTCAACGATGATGAGCTGGGTCTTGCCGGACTCCTGCTTGGTGTAGTAGAAGCGGTCAGACTTGGTCATCCACACAGGGTTGTAGTATATAGGACGGATTTCTTTGCCCGTGGCAGACTCGACAAGCACGGACTTGTACTGTGATGCACCTTCGGAATCATACCATGAACTGCCCACAATAGCGTACTTTCCACTTGGTGAAACCTTCACGCTGTTGTAGTGCTTCATCTCCATGTTGTCTGCCAGAGAGAAAGGACGGAGCGGTGTCTGCTCGCCGCTGATGTCGGTAATGGCTACCGCTTTCTCGTCTTCTGCATTGACGGAAATCTTTATGTCGGCAGTGTCGGTGACGTATTTTATCACTACATCGTAGCTTCCACGCTGTAAACCAGTCATTCCGCTGTGCGCTTCGCCGTTGACATAGATGGCATATTGGCTTGGACCAGAGACCTTCACTTCAGCCTTTGTGTACTTTGACAGGGTGAAAGTGAAGCCTGCAAGCATCAGTTTCCTTGAGCTTGCCTTGCCGTTTTTCTCCACGGCACCGCCGGCAGAGCGTGCTGAAATGCCTGTAAGATTGCGCACGAGTCCGTCTTTCACGAGGTCGAGAGAGACGTGGGTGTCAAGAATGCTCGGAGCAGAGTATTTCTGCTGGGCGGCATTGATGCTGTCCATGACCAAAGGCTCCATTACACTGAACGGTCCGGCTGTGCGGATTGTGTTCACGTCAATGGCGCTGGCATTGGCGAATGCCATAGCCATCATGGCGATAATGCATGTTTTCTTTTTCATTTCTTGGTATTTATTTGGTTAGTAAAACTAATGTGTGTCCGGATAATCGGGAGGTTATTCTCTCAGGAAAGGTATCTGGGACGAAGGTCATGACGTGGCTTTACACCTTGCTGTCGCCCTCAATGTAGTTCTCCATAAACATACCTTCCCCGTCGAAAACGGCGTAGGAGAACTGCCAGATCCAGTCGCCGAGGATGAGAAGGCGGGTGGAGCGGGTCAGCATAAGGTCGAGCTCGATGTGGCGATGGCCAAACATGAAGTAGTCGATGTCCTTATGCGTCTTGAGATAATCTTTGGCGAAAAGCACGAGATGCTCCTTGTCCTCGCCCATATAAGGCGGCTCTTTGCCTCCTTCACGCTTGAGGCGGGAGTGCTTTGCCCAGTTGAGTCCGAACTTCATGCCGACGTTTGTAGGCAGGACATTGCGGAAAAGCCACTGGCAGGTCTTGTTGTGGAATATGTTTTTGATAAACTTGAACTTCCTGTCAGGGTCGCCAAGGCCGTCGCCATGCGCAAGAAAGAAGGTCTTTCCGTTTATGTCAAGCGTGCAGGGACCGCGGTGGATGATCACTCCGCACTCCTCTTCCAGGTAGCCATAGTCCCAGATGTCGTGGTTTCCGGTGAAGAAATGCACCTCAACACCGCTGTCGGTAAGCTCTGAAAGCTTTCCGAGAAAGCGCGTAAAGCCCTTTGGCACGACGTATTTGTATTCGTGCCAGAAGTCGAACATATCGCCGAGCAGATAGACAGCCGCCGCTTTGTCCTTGATTTCGTCAAGGAATCGTACGAGTCGGCGCTCGTGGGTGCGTGGGCTTTTGATTGCCAATGATCCCAGATGTGCATCTGAGAGGAAATAAGTTAGTCCTCGTTTCTGTGCTTCTTTCTGCATATTTTCACCTTTATTATACTGTAGCCTGTCGGTTGTTCTACTGTCATCAGTTTGGCATTGTGATGTTATCAGTTTGGCAAAATGCTGTTATCAGACAAATATCATACTGCAAACAGAAGAATGTTGCGCAGTTTTTAGTCTAAGCCAAGTTCCACACGTGCTTCTTCTGTCATCATGGACTTGTCCCATTCAGGCTCGAACACCATGTTGACATTTGCGCTTTTCACTCCATTTACCGCCTCTACCTTCGTGCGAACGTCCTCTATGATGAAGTCGGCAGCAGGACATGATGGCGCAGTAAAGGTCATATCGAGGTCGAGAGTGCCGTCATCGCTGAGGTCTATCTTGTAAATCAGTCCCAGATCGTAGATGTTTACTGGAATTTCAGGGTCATATACGGTCTTGAGTACATCGACTATTCTCTCTTCTATCTGTGATTTCTCTTGTTGGGTCATATTCTTTGTTGTTCTTGTTTCGGTCGTATTGTAAATTGGTCGCGGTGCGAAAGCATCCGGAATGGTGGACTTTTACATTCAGAAGGCAGTTTCTTTATATCGGGAAGACAGTTCCTTTATATTCAGAAGGCAGTTTCTTTATATCGGTAAAGCAGTTTCTTTATATCGGTAAAGCAGTTCCTTGGTCATAAGAAATCCGGTCCTTTGTCTTCAGAAAGCATTCTTCCGGTTGCAGTGAAATCGTGCTTTCTCAGGATGATTCCATTCCGATGTCAAAGTCGTCCCTCGTCTCTGTAGGAGTAATATCCACCATCCGTGACGATGATATGGTCGAGGAAATGCAGTCGCATCACCTTACAGGCTTCCTGTACCTGCCTTGTGAGCTGGTCATCCTGCTTGCTTGGCTTCAGGTTTCCGCTCGGATGATTGTGTGCGAGGGCAACTATGGTGGCGTTTACCTGCAGTGCTTCGCGGATGATGACGCGAACATCGACTGCCGTTTCGGTGATTCCACCGTGGGAAAGGCAGTGCGTTTTCAGATGTTTGAAGTTCTGATTCATCAGCACTATGTACGCTTCCTCCACGTCAAGGTCGCGCACTCGCGGCAGGAGATGATGGTAAATGGCGTTCGGAGAGCCCAGGTCTTTCCGCTTGAGATGCTCTTCATGCTCGCGTCTTTTGCCCAGTTCGCAAGCCGCAAGGATAGTTATTGCCTTGGCTTCGCCTATTCCGTGGTACCTCATAAGTTCGCTTATGCTCTTTCTTCCCACGGCGTTGAGGTTGTTTTCACAGTCTCCCAACAGCCTTTTCATCAAGTCCACAGCGCTCTCTTTCCTGCTTCCGGAACCGATAAGGATGGCAAGCAGCTCGGCATTTGACAAGCTATCAGCGCCCAATGTCATGAGTCTCTCTCTCGGTTTGTCATCTTCCGCCCATTGGGAAATGGCGAGTTTGTCCGGTCCGAGCGGACCGGAAGCGCAGGAAAAGCTGTCCTTTCGCTCGACGGAAAGGCTATCCTTTCTCTCGCCGGAACTGATCTTTCCCTCGCTGGAAGTTGTCTTTTCCTCGCTGAAAGCAATCTGTTTGCCACCTTTTATCTTCTCCATGCGGTCGTCAGGGTAAAGGTATTATTACTTGTAGAAGGTCTTTTCAAAGGCCTGAAACTCATCTTTCCTGCACACGCAGCGTTTCCACCATGCCTCAAGGAAGCCGAAACCGTAGCCCATAAGCTGTGTGAAAGAGGATGCAATGCTGATGAATCCTATCTTGACAGACTTGTTCTGGATGCTTGAATCGATGAATATTATGAGCGAATAGAGCAGTATGGGCAGCCAAGGAGCGGCGCAAAGCCAGTACCATCTGTGCACATCATCATAGTGCATGAGCAGTCTTCCTGCCATGGAAACGAGGATAAGGCAGATTACTCCCACAGTGAAAACCATAGGAAGGAGGTGTACCAGCTTCATGGTACCTGGGTGACGCTTCTCCAGATTGATGCGTGCTATGCCGCTGTTATACACCTGTCGGAAGAATTTCTTCAAGTCCGTGCGTCGCTTATGCCATACCCAAGCCTTCGGAAAGAGGCGACATTTGTAGCCGGCTTCCACGATGCGGTAGGAAAAGTCGATGTCTTCACCGAATCTCATCTTTGAGAATCCGCCCAGTTTGAGGTAAATTTCGCGTCTGATACCCATGTTATAAGACCTCGGATAGAATTTGTCGAGCTTCTTTTTGCCGCCACGAATGCCTCCGGTAGTGAAGAAACTGGTCATCGAATACGAGATTGCTTTCTGCACATCCGTAAAGGAAGAGTGGGAAGCGTCAGCTCCTCCGAAGGCATCACAAGGGTTGTCGGTGAGTTCTTCATCGACTGCGTTGAGGTAATTGCCCGGCAGCACCACGTCGCTGTCGAGTATAATGAGGTATTCACCCTTGGCACGCTCGGCGCCATAGTTGCGGCTTTGCCCAGGTCCGGAGTTTTTCTTGAGGTAATATTGCAGGTTAAGTCGGTCTAAATATTTGTCGCATACCTCTTTGCAAGGTGTGTCGGAGCCGTCTTCTACGATAATGACCTCAAAATTGGAATAAGCCTGACGAGTGAGACTGTCAAGCAGTTCGTCAACCTCGTCAGGCCTATTATATACGGGCACAATAATAGAATATTTCATTATTATCGTGGTTGTGGGTTGTGGGTTGTTGGTCTTTGGTAGTAATGTGTCTGCCTATCATGGTGATAACTCATGGATTTAATAGTCAGAAACCTTAAATGTCATAAGTCAAAATTACCCAAAACCGGCAAGCGTCAGCGACCTAACACCCAAAACCAGAATAATTATTCCTTTACACGCTGTATGTAAGAACCGTCGCGGGTGTCCACCTGAACGAGTTCTCCTTCCTCGATGAAGAGAGGAACACGGATCTCAACGCCTGTCTCGAGAGTGGCTGGCTTGAGAGTGTTTGTAGCGGTGTCGCCCTTGATGCCTGGCTCTGAGTGTGTGATACGGAGCACGGTCTTCACTGGCATTTCAGCGTAGAGCACGGTATCAGTATCTGCATCGCTTACAACTTCCACGATATCAGACTCCTTCATGAACTCAACTCCTGACACGAGCTCTGCAGGGATAGGAGTCTGGTCGTATGTCTCCTGATTCATGAAGATATAGTCCTCTCCCTCTTTGTAGAGATACTGGTATGGGCGACGTGTGATAGAAACATCCTCAAGTTTCTCACCGATGTTGTAACGACGCTCAAGAACTCGTCCGTCGGTAACGTTCTTCAGCTTGATGTTCATGATAGTGTTACCTTTACCTGGCTTGCGGTGCTGGAAGTCGATGCAAACCCAAATGCCGCCGTCCATACGAACAGCAACGCCTTTCTTAATGTCCTGTGAATTGATCATTTTATTTTTACTTATGAATTATTTTCTGTCCAAGGGCCCGATTTATCAGTATGACACCCACAGCTTTATGCCGAAAATGGTGCTTTTCACCCTTTTATGGCTGCAAAGTTACAACAAATTCAGAAAAAAGCCTAAAAGAAATGCGCAAAAATGGCTTTACTTTTGGTTAAATCAAAAGAAATGAGTAATTTTGCAGCCCAAAGCGTATAAACAATAACAAATAAAATAAATAAAAGACAATGAAAAGAACATTTCAGCCACACAACAGAAGACGTGTGAACAAGCACGGATTCCGCGAGAGAATGGCAACAAAGAACGGTCGCCGCGTGCTTGCTTCACGCCGCGCCAAGGGTCGCAAGAAGCTTACTGTTTCTGACGAGCACCACGGCAAGTAATCTTGCACGCCACTTTTAAAGCTTTAAAAGTATTAAAGGCAGAGGGGAATACGACGCGAGTCATATTCCCCTCTGCCCTTTTTGTTTCCACCCATTATATATATAAGGTATAGAAGTCCGGCAAGGATTTACTCTCAGTTGACGAGTTGACGAGTTAACGAGTTGACGAGAGACAAGTTGACGAGTCGGCGAGCTGTTGTCTCAATACTCGATGTTGGGCAGAACCTGGCGCAGCTCTTCGATAATCTCATCGTTGCTCACGCCCACGCCCTTAACGATGAAAATCGTGTCGTCGCCGGCAATCGTACCCAGAATCTGGGGGATGTCGCTGTTGTCTATATTATAGGCAATGCTGCTTGCATAACCGGGCCGCGTCTTTATCACACCCATGTTGCCCGAGAAATTGATGGAGCGGAAGCCCGTGGACTGCAGCATTTCCTTCATCGAGGCCGCCTTGGAAACCCTGCGGTACATCGTCTCGTTGGGCAATACATACACATACTTGCCGCTCATCGTAGCCGCCTTGGCCACCTTCAGCTGCTTCAGGTCGCGGCTCAGCGTGGCCTGCGTAATATTGTAGCCCTCAACTGCCAGTGCGTTGAGGAGTTCCTCCTGACTGCTCATCTCCTTACTCGAAATGAGCATCTTCAGTAATTCCATTCTGTTGCTTTTAACCTTCATCGTCAGTATATTTATTCCGTTTTATTATGCAAATATATACAAACCTATGTAAATACACAAATTATTTATACGAAAAATATAAAATAAAATGCATAAACCAAGATTCCTATCGAGGTTTATGCATTATCATCAAGACTATGAGTATGTCTTCTTTCCGTTATCCGTAAGCCTTAATCCCTGTTGCCGCCGAAGATGCGCAGCAGCATGAGGAAGAGGTTGATGAAGTCAAGATACAGCGTCAGCGAACCGAGCAGCGCAATCTTCTGCATCCCCTCGTCCATCGAGTCTGCATTGTAGAGCATGTTCTTGATCTTCTGCGAGTCGTAGGCTGTGAGGCCGGTGAATATCACCACTCCGACGTAGCTCACAATCATGTTGAGCATCGAGCTACCCACGAACATGTTCACTATCGTGGCGAGGATAATGCCTATCAGCGCCATGAAGAGAATCTTCCCAATCGATGTCAGGTCGGTTTTAGTGGTGTAGCCGATGAAGGCCATAACGCCGAACAGTCCGGCCGTGATGAAGAACACGCTGGCAATGGAGTTCATCGTATATGCCATGAAAATCACCGACAGCGTGGCGCCGTTCACGATGGAATACAACACGAAAAGCAGCGTGGCGGTAACTGCCGACAGCTTGTTTATCGCTCCGCTGATGCCTATCACCAGTCCGAACTCGGCGATGACCAGGCCCCAGAACAGCAGTCTGTTGGTCACGATGGCATACGCGATGCCGGGGTTGCTGGCGATGCCGAAGGCCGTGAAGCCCGTAATCACCAGCGCAAGCGTCATCCACAAGTAAACCTTGCGCATAAGTGCAGGAAAAGCAAGAGACACCATCCCCTCCTTCTCCTCTATCATTCTGTAAAGTCTTTCTTCGTTCATGATAATAATTCTTTATGAAATTTTCCGTTTTTACTTTATTGTTCTTTTCTCTCGTTTTTATCCAATAGATAAATCATTATATTATGCAAACATACAAATTTTATTCCATTCCCGTCAAAATATTAATAAAAAACGTTTATTATTAACATCCTTATCCACTTAAACGCCGTTCCGCCGGCTGACTTCCCTACTCCGTGACTACTTATATCGCAAAAGCAGCAGCGCAGCCTGTGGTGTCCTTCCGTGCAGCAAAACATAGCTATACTGATAATGCAGCATAGCTATACCGACAGTGCAGCATAGCTATACTGATAGCGCAGCATAGCTGCACTGTTGGTGCCAGACAGCTATACTTTTCTGGTACTTTTGCTAAACAATGAAATAAGCGGCAGGAACTTTCAAAGTGGGCTGAAATAAAAAAAAGATATCTAAAACAATGGAAGTTTGTCTTAGATATCTTTTATCCGGCTGACGCAGCAGCCGTACTTCTTCTGATTCCCGGTCTTATTTCCTTATCTTCATCACTCTCGGGGCGATTCTCGTGCCGTCGATGCGGACGAGGAAGATGTCGGCCTTCACGTCGGCGAGGGAGATGGCGGACGAGACAATCTGGCGGGAGGCGATGATGCTTCCGTCGGTGGAGTATATCCTCAGGAGCGAACCGATGGCGTTGTCGCCCACGCGCAGGGTTGCCATGGAGCGGTCGTAACGTATTTCGGCGGTTGTCATTATACCGCTGATACTGCTCTCACGGAAGTTGGTGTCGAGTTCCTCACCCATCAGACTGTTCATGTATACCTCGAGGGCGGTGTAGCCCAGGTTGTTCACGAGGTTCTGGTCTGCCACGGCAGGGTTCAGTCCGTGCTTCTTCTCCCATTCGTCGGGCATTCCGTCGCCGTCGGTGTCAACAGGCACGGTGTAGTCGGTGGCATAGGAGATGAATCCCTCGCAGTCGTTCTCGGTGTCGATGATTCCCTTTCCGGCGCCCTTGGTGGCTCCGCCGTAGCGGTTCTCTCCCGTGCGTGCCTCCTCGATGATACGCCTCTCAATGGCGTCGCGGTTCACGGTTCCGGCGTTGGCGAGCACCGTCTGGTATGCTGCCTCGCCCGTCTCCACGTCGTGTATCATATAGGCGTCGGGGTCGTAGGTGCCCACGTTGCCTGACACGGAATACTTGTAGTAGTTGTGTACCGGAACGATGCGCTCGTCCACACGGATTTCGTCGAGCTTGTATTTCTCTGCCGTCATTGCCTTCCAGTTGTCGGCCGTGCGGGCTGCGTCTCCCTCAATCACGTTGCCGTTGACATACCATTTTGCCGGTCCCCATGAAGTTGCTCCGTCGCGGGCGTAGCTTGACTTCACAAGCACGATGCCGCTCTTGTTTGATGCCGGACCCGGCTTGTAGTAGTTGCCGATGAAGTTGCATTCGTGGGCGGAGTTCATTCCGTTGTATGATGTTACGGGGGCTGTGTTCTCGCCGCCGTAGCATCCGCCGTTGCTGCCGAAGTTGTAGTTCACGTTGTTGATGTATTCCAGGAACACCACATAGTCTTCGCCTCTCGCTCCGTTGATGCGCGGCGAGCGCGACTGGTTGTCGGCGAGCAGGTTACGGAAGTATGTTGCCGGCGAACCTCCCCACTGGGTACCGTATCCGCGTGCGCCCTTGTGGTGTCCGGCGTTGTAGAGTCCCTCGTGCACGATGCTGTTCTGCACGGTCAGGAAGTGGCTGTCCTGCGTATTGATGTTCTCCTCCATTGACCATCCGAACGAGCAGTGGTCAAAGATGAAGTTGCTGCAGTTTTCGGCTCCGAGCGCCTGGTCTTCAATCTTGTTGCCTTCCAGGTCTTTCTGTCCGGCGCGGAAACGGATGTTCCTAACGATGAAGTTCTGCGATCCGCCCAGATTTATCTTGTTGTGGGTTATCTGTATGCCCTCGCCCGGTGCGGTCTGTCCGGCCAGCGTCCAGTCGCTGCGCTTCATGCGGCGCACCTCGTCCGGGGTCATCAACTCCCGCCCGGTCTGCTGGTAGTTCACGCTGCTGGAGCCGCTGCGCCCCTTGGATACACTGCGCGTCCGGGTATCCAGCGTTTCCTTTCCCAGCAGTTCGGAAATGTACTTAAAGGTGCTGACCTCGTTGCCGCCTAAGTACAATAGAGTGTCCGCGTTACCGATCAGGCCCTCCCAGTCGTCCTTGAACAGAGCTTTCAACGCGGAAATGTTCTGCAAAACAATGGTGGACATGATGTTGCGGCTGCGCATGGTAGCTTGCAGCTTGCCGAAATCATCCGGGAGAGAGACATTACAAAACTCGTCCATCATCATCCGCACGGGAACAGGCAGCGCCCCTTGGTGTACCTTGTCGGCCTGATAGTAAAGACTCTGAAAGGCGCAGGTGTAGAGCATACCCACGATGTAGTTGAAGGTGCTGTCGTTGTCCGGGATGATGGCAAACACGGCCTGCTTGCGCTCGCCCATCTTGTCCAATTCCATATCGTCTTTTGCTGTGATGTTCTGTATCTCCGGCAGGATGAACGCGGACAGCCGCACCGCCGCGGAGATCAGGATGCTCTTCGCGGTCTTGCCCGCAGCCTGCTTGTAAATCTTATATTCCCGCACGGCGATATGGCTGGGGTCATCCTCCTCCAGCGCCTCAAACAGAAGGTCTAAGGGAGATTGGTAGTCATCGTCATCCTCTTTGGCCCCGCCGTTTTCAATCATGTAGATGAGCATTTCAAAATTCTGCTCCTCCGGCGGTGCTTCGTGGATCAAGTACAAAATGAGAGCCGTATCCAACGCGATCTCGGAACGCTCCCAAAACGGATCGTTCTGCTGTGCGCCTTTAGGCGTGGTGTTTTTTATGAAGTTGTTGACCAGTTTCATCACATCCTTATCGTCCTTGATGTAGGCAAAGGCGTTGAAGCTGTCCGAGCGGGATGGTTCAATCAGGTCAAACACCTTGATAACATAGCCCTTTTGGAGAAGAAGCGGTGCCACAGCCCGGAGCGTTTCCCCCTTCGGGTCAGTCACAAGAAAGCTGCAATTTGCCTCCATCAGATTTGGCTTCACGAAAAAGCGGGTCTTACCTGCGCCGGAGCCGCCGATCACGATTTGCAGCAGGTTGCGCCGGTGCATTTTCCCGTTCAGGCTCATGCGGACATTCTGTGTCAAGATGGTGTTGTTGCGCAGGTCTTTGTCGCGGTACTTTGCATTGAGCCGCTTGGCACTGCCCCACTTGGCAGAGCCGTGTTCTTCTCCCGGCCTGCGGTTTTCGCGGGTAGAGCAGCAGAGCGCCACGGCAAAGCCATAGGCGATCAGTGCGCCCAGCATAAACTGGAGCGTATACGGCGTCCACCGGACAGACAGCGGATGCTCCATCAACCATGAAAACCGTCCCATCAGTGTAAACACCGTCATTCCTGCTTTGTACTCCGTTGCCAGCAGCGCCGCCAACCAAAGCACCACAGGGACAGGCAGAAGCCACAGCAGCGGGCTGTCATTCTGATTTCGTCTCATGTGCGCCTCCTTGCACAGCGAAGGGCCGCTCCCTTTTCGGAGCGGCCCCAATAATGCGGCTCAATTTGAGACACATTTCGACAGCATCAATACCCGGTGCGGGGTAGCTTGGGAGCAGTCGGTTTTCCATAGACCGAAATGACCCAACGGCTGACTGCCTGCACCCATGTTCCGTTATAAGTTCCGCCGACATCCGCCACATTGACAAAGGAGCCAGCCGGAAGTCCGGCCACGGCCTTACAGTAGAGATAGGGGCTTTCCACCTGGGCAAAACCTGCCGGAGCTTGTCCGAATACGAACATAACCTCCGTCACGCGCTCATTGGCGGCCAGTCCCAGCGCCACAGGGGATGCAGCCAGCGTGTAGTTCTTTCCAGTCGAAAGGTTATCGGCCAGAGTGCGATAATCGCCGCCGTTGACGCGATAGACGATCTTGTAAGTGCCAGGGAAGTTGTAGGTGCCGGTCACGACCTTCTCCAGCCGCACCTGCGCGGGGAGGGTATCGCGCCAATAGAAATTGCTCAGGCTGACATTGGAGGTATTAGCGATCTGCGAGAACGCAAAGCGTACCGGCTGATTTGCCATGATCTCCTTGGGGCCGGTCTTGGTGATGGATACGCCGGTGGACAGGCTCTTGTCCTCCACTTCAAGGCGGGCGATCTGGCCCTCATATTCCAGATACACCGTCAGTTCCTTTTCGCTGATGCCGTAATGCTCCGGCGCTTTCACCTCGCGGACGAAATAGCGGGACAGCGGCAGCTGCGGACAATGGCGTGCTATCCAGCAAAGGCATCTATTTTACTGACCGCAGCGGGCAGATCATCCTCAGCGGCATTACTGGCACCGTGATCGTGACAGAGGAGGAGACGATCCGGGGCTATCGCATTGACGAGGCATCCCACACTCAGACCGTGGAAGTTCGCACAAATGACACCCAGCAGCTATGGTTTTATAACACGCCCGTTTCCGGCATCCTGATCCATAAAATTTCCAGCGTAGACGGAAAGGAAATCCCCGGTGTGACCTTCCTGCTCTATGACAGCACCAATACGCCGGTTGCACAGGCCACCAGCGATGACCACGGCTACGCTTGGTTTGAGGACTTGCCCGCTGGACACTACTTCCTGCGCGAGATGGAAAACGAGGGCTATGTGCGGGATACGCAGAAAAAGACCGTCTATGTGAAGCCCGACGAGACTACTGAGGTCGAATGGGAGAATACCCCCATCACCGGACAGATCCAAATCACGAAGCGTTCTGCGGACTACAACTCCACCAATGGCCTGCCTGCCGGGACACTGCTGGAGGGCGCAGTCTTTGAGATCACTGACAAAGCAGGCAATGTGGTCGATACCATTCGCTCTAACAGCCGAGGACTGGCTGTTTCCAAGCAACTGCCCCTGTCCCGCTACTTTGTGCGAGAGATCAAGGCACCGGAGCATTATGGTATCAACGACAAGGAACTGACTGCCTATCTGGAATATGAGGGTCAGATCCTGCGCTTTGAGGTGGAGGACAAGAGCCTGAGTACCGGCGTATCTATTACAAAAACAGGACCGAAGGAGATCGTGGCCGGACAGCCGGTGCGTTATGCGTTCTCCGGCATCGCCAACACCTCCAATGTCAGCCTGAGCAATTTCTACTGGCGCGACACGCTGCCGGCAC
>OQVL01001548.1_pt1 | contig 13797 bp, 10 predicted proteins | sample 1691501 | NCBI WGS metagenome assembly OQVL01 (sample SAMN03418253, study PRJEB22391) | human gut metagenome | biome: human-gut; feature: organic feature; material: feces | host: Homo sapiens | place: Tanzania | collected 2013-01
GTATTTGCGAAGTTTGTAAACAAGGAGAAGGCGTGTGGCTATCTGACTTTTGGTTGAAAATGTTGCTTATAGTTTGGTTTGCCACTATCGGCATCGCCTTCTTGTATGCTATCGGCAGAGGGTAAACCTTTGCCGATAAATGATAATTTACTGTTGCTTGACCATTCATTAAGAGGGGTAGAAGCTCGTCGCGCTGTTTAGTCAATTCTATCATTTCGCAACGGTTTTCTATGATTTCTGCCAATATAGAGTCAAACTTGTTCCTAAAATCGATATTTGGACAAACCAATACAAATAACTCCTTCAAATCTTTGTCTGAAAGGTGTCCGACGGTAGAACCTTTTGCTCTCAACTCTTTAGCCTTAATGTATGGTGCAATATCATATTTTGCTTGCATAATAGAAACTGTCGACTTGGATTTTGCCCTTAGTCTTACACTCCGTTGATTCAGATAAGAAACATTGTCATTCCAATAATTCATGTGAAAGTTGCCGTCCATTCCTACCAGTAAATCTTGCTTCTGTAATTTATACTTTTCGTCAACTTCCTCTTCTGAATATGCAGAAACACTATTCTCCAATATATCACGAATACGTACAACAGGAATGCTTGTTGGCTCTTCTGTGAATAATTCCGTAGAAAATGGAAAGCCGTATTGAACGGATAGTTCGTCAAATACATTGGCAACATTCCATCCTTCTGGTATCTCTCGTTTCAACTTCTCATTCCACACCATATCACCACCACTTGATTTATACGGTTTGCCCTTCTCGTTCGGGAAGTCAAACTGTACAAACCAGTAGTCATAGAGTTGCCTTGCCATCGCCTCTAAATTATCATTTATCGGTGCATTTCTTTCTTCCTTATATTATATAGAGACCAATACAATTTTATGGCATGAAAGAAACAATTATACAAGCCGTTTTAGACGGTATGCGAGCGGTTCTGACTGAAAATCAGTTGGAATTGCTAACAGATGTGACCAGAAAGGCTCTATCTGAGTGTGAAATTACGCCAAAGGCAACAGAGGAAGAGCAGCGCAATAAAGAGAATGCTGAACTTCTTGGGGCTTTTATATCCTCAAAGAAAGTGGAGGGTTGTTCTGACAAGACAATCCACTATTATAAGTCTTCCATTGAGAAGTTGATAGCGACCGTTAAGAAGAATGTGTGCGACATTGCCACCAATGACATTCGATACTATCTCGCTGAACAGCAAGAGCAAAGAGGATTAAGCAAGGTAACGATTGACAACTTGCGCCGTATATACTCCAGTTTTTTTTCTTGGCTTGAAGATGAGGATTATATCACAAAAAGTCCTGTGCGCAGAATCCACAAGGTACGCACAGATGCTTTGGTAAAAGAAGTGCTAACAGACGAGAATATAGAAGTGTTGCGTGACAGTTGCCAAGAATTGCGTGATATTGCTATGATTGATTTGCTGCTTAGTACAGGTATGCGTGTAGGTGAGTTAGTAAAAATCAATCGTGAGGACATAGATTTTCAAGAACGCCAGTGTGTGGTGTTTGGCAAGGGTAACAAAGAGCGTGAGGTATATTTCAACGCACGGACTAAAATCCACCTCAAAAAGTATTTGGAGCAACGCACAGATACCAACCCTGCACTGTTTGTAAGTCTGCATGAACCACACACACGCCTAACCATTAGTGGTGTAGAGGTTCGTTTGCGCCAACTCGGAAAGAAAGTAAACCTCAACAAGGTTCACCCTCACAAATTCCGTAGGACATTAGCAACAATGGCTATTGACAAGGGTATGCCAATAGAGCAAGTGCAGAAGATGTTGGGACATGTAAAAATTGACACCACGCTGCATTATGCTATGGTAAATCAGACAAATGTAAAGATAGCACACCGCAAATTCCTTAATTAAGGTTTATAAATTAGAGATTCTGCTTGATTTTGAGTACCTTTGCATCACAAAATGAAAGCAAGCAGAATATGAAAATGACAAAATATAAGCTGGGTGAACTGGTTGAGGTTACTCGTGGTGCAAGTCTATCTGGTCAGTTCTACGCAGAGGAGGGAAAACTTATACGTTTAACCCTTGGAAATTTCAATATGAATGGAGGTGGGTTCAAAGAAAACACTTCCAAGACGGATTTGTATTTTACAGGCACAGTTCGTGATGAGTTTATACTCAACAAAGGTGATATTATCACTCCACTTACAGAGCAATCGCTTGGATTGTTGGGAACAACTGCACGTATTCCAGAAAGTGGCAAGTATATTCAAAGTCAGGATGTAGCCCTTGTAAGATGCAAAGAGGGGCTTCTTGACCCTAATTTTTGCTACTATCTGATTTCTTCGTCTATTGTGAGACAACAGTTAAGTGTTGCTGCCCAACAAACGAAAATACGCCATACTTCTCCCGAAAAAATCAAAGACTGTACCGTTTGGGTGCCAGATTTTGAAGTTCAGAAGAATATAGGGCGTATTCTCACTGATATAGACAATAAAATTGCTATCAATCGTCGGATAAATGATAATTTACCGTGGCTTGACCGTTCATTAATAGAGGTAATAACTCGTCACGCTGCTTAGTTAGAGCAGCAATTTCTTTTGTAAGAGCAAGCTGTTTGTCTGCTATTACATTTTGTAATTCTATCCATTGCACATAGATGTCTTTTGCACCAATAGTAAGAATAGGAAACTTGCAGAGGTCATCCCTTGAAACTTCTTTGAAAGTCGTACCTGTTCCTAATTGTTCTATTTGTTTGATATGGTGTTTTATGTAGTAGTATAAATAGATAGAATCACTTATACTCTTAGGAATAAAGCTCTTGAAACCTTGATTTGTACAGACCTCATGCTTTGCAATAGAAACCAAACCGATTGGAGCACGACTTGACATAAGCACAGAATTTGTTGGAAGCATACTTGTACTACAGGAATCGAAACCTTGCTTTGTTATATTGCGTTCACCTTGATACACAAACTTTGATTGTTGGTCAGACAAATCCTTTGGAGTTATCCAAACTATATCACCGCCATAATTAGCTTCGTCGGCTGTTGAAGGTGTCGCACCATTCTTTATTTCTGCAAAATCGATTAGATTTTCAACTTCCCAACCAATAGGAACTTCTCTTTTGAGGCGTTCATTATAGACCATAGCCCCACCACTCGATTTATACGGCTTGCCCTCCTCATTTGGAAAGTCAAACTGCACGAACCAATAGTCGTAGAGTTGCTTTGCCATCGCCTCTAAATTATCATTTATCCGCTTGTTGAGTTCAATCTTGCGGTCAATGTCAGCTAACACCTTTCCTATGGTATGTTGTTCATCTATTGATGGAAGCAATACTGGTATATTGCCAATCGTATCATTGGAAAGGGTGTAACGCTGCCCACTACCAGAAGCATTGTTTTCAAAATACTTCTGAATGTAGCGAGTGTGCATAAAGGCGTTCAGATATTTTCCGTCAACAACAGCAGAGTTTGGAATAATCAAGGCACAATGATAGCCAAGAACGACATTATCAAAGTCGTCGGCGATATAAGTGGCAACACCTATATCATCCCTTGTTTCACTATCCTTTGTAATGGCTACCATACCCTTGCCTATCGAGCATTTATCTATCTCGGTTTGTTTGGCAGATGCAACCATAAACGACTTAGCCTTTTCTTTGGTGATAGCCCAATTGTAATAGACATCAACAAAGTTGCACAGACGCACAGGAATTTCACCTTCTATCGTTTTCTTGTCAACACCGCTAATTTCAATTTTAGCAATGTCGGCAAGTTTGTATTTGTTCAAACTCATCATTATGCAATTATTATAGCAATTAAAGAAATTACAGCAGCTATTATACCAATTCCAAATGCAGCTCTTGCAAGGTTTCTTGAACCTTTTGCCTCAAGTAAACTTGCATATGCAAGATGAAATTGTTGGCTTTTGTAAGCGTTATATCCATCTTCAGTGAATGATAATTCTTGCTTTTGTTCATCAAATGAAATTAACCCCAACCATATCATTTCGTGAATCCATAATTCAATTCTCACACAGAAAGACTCATCATAAGCTGCTGTAGCCCTTTTGTCAAGCCAATCCATAACATTATGATAGCTTATGCTGTCTTTGCCCTCTAAAAATTTATATATAGCCAAGCAATCCAACACATTGGATATTATGTGGAACTTAACAAGATTGTCATTAAGGATTGTCTTTTCCTTTTTTGACAAATTAGTTATGGCTGGCAATTTGTCTAAGTTTTCTGTCATATGCTACAAGTGTAATTTATCTTTATTTCACTTATCATATTCCAAATCATCCATAGAATTTTCCAAATTCTCAATCTGTGGCAATGCAGATGCAACATCAGCAAATAGCTTTTCCGTTTCGTACTGTGCAATGCCCATTGGTTGAGTAATGCCGCGAAGCGAAAACTCCGCTTTCTTGTTGCTCTTAGTTCGGCAAAGGAGCAAACCAATGGTAGGCTTGTCTTCTGGGGATTTCACCAAGTCGTCAACAGCCGAAATATAGAAGTTAAGTTTGCTAACAAACTCAGGCTTGAACTCCACAGCTTTTAGCTCCACCACGACATAGCAATGCAGTTTGAGGTGGTACATCAACAAGTCAATATAGTAATCATCACCATCAACCGATATGTGGTATTGTCTGCCTATGTATGCAAAGCCACGCCCCATTTCAAGAAGAAAATCGGTAATCTTGCTTGTCAATGACTTTTCTATATCCAATTCGTTTTGCAATGCGACTGTTCCGATGAACGAGAAATTATAAGGGTCTTTGAATATGTAGCGAGCCAAGTCAGACTGAGGAGGTGGCAATGTCTGCTCAAAGTTGTTGATGGCATGACCTTTTGCATGGATATACCCATTGTCTATCTGAAGAAGCATCACATCACGACTCCACCCATTTTGGGCAGTTTCTGTTATATAGTAAGCACGCTCTGCTTCGTCTTTCACCTTGGGCAACAATGAAATATGGTGATACCAAGATATTTGTGCAAGCGGTACTTGCACAAATTCCTTGCCTTCATTCTCTAATTCTGCAAGTGTCGCTTGCAGAATTGGCAACTCTTTTAATTCTGCAAGTGGCACTTGCAGAATTGGAAAATCAGGATATGCTGATGCAAAGCGTTTCATATATCGCAGGTTACGTACAGAATAACCACGGTCATCTGGATAACGAGAGATTAAATCCTTTGACAGTTGCTCTATAACCTGTTTGCCCCAACCCTCCTGCTCTTGTTTTTGCAATATACTTTTACCAATGTTCCAATACAAGGTCAAAGTACCTACGTTCACATTAAGAGCCGTATGAAGTTTGGCAGTATCAATTAGTTGTTCAATATCTTTACGCCATTGGGTATAACCGTTTGGCAATAACGTGTTGTTTCCCTTGATTATTTCGTCCATAGTGCTACTACTTATCAATATTATTGAATGAAATGCTGCGCAACTGGGCGAGTATCTCCTTCTCTAAACGGTGGCTCTCCTCAAATTGTTGTGTCAGCGTGGCTTCGTATTCGTTCATCCGCTTGTTGAATTCCTCTTCCGTTATATCCACATAGTCAATCTTGATGTCGAAATACTGACCAGCAGAGAGGCTATAACCCTTCTCTTTGATTTCATCGTAGCAGACGGCAACTGAGAAATCATCCACTGCTTCCTTGTTCTGGAAGGTCGTAATAATCTTCTCTATTTCCTCGTCGCGCAGACGCACCTTTTTCAAGCCGTTGCTATCTTTGTATTCCTCGCCAAGTTTGCTTGCATCGATAAGCACCACCTTGTCGGCACTCTTGGATGCATCGAAGAACAGCACGGACACGTTAGTACCCGTATTGGCAAATACATTGCTTGGCATAGAGACGCAACCATACACTATTCGGTTGTCAACGATGTGTTTCAATATTTTGTTTTCTATGCCACTCTTTGCCGTAATGAATCCTGTTGGGATAACGATAGCCCCCTTACCAGAACCGTTCTTCAGTGAGTTGATAACATGCTGGATGAAACAGGTGTATATAGCCATGCTTTCCTTCTTCTTGGCTGGAACCTTAGGCACACCAGCCCAAAAGCGGGCAGGAAAAGCGGCAATCTTCTCACGAGTGTCACTGAAGTCCATTTTGAACGGAGGGTTGCTCACTACATAGTCAAACTGGCGGAGGCTCTGCCCGTCGTCGCTCTTGTGGTAGGGCGAAACAAGCGTGTCGCCTTGCACAGCATGGTCAAGCGATGACACCAAACCATTGAGCAGCAAGTTGAGTTTGAGCATCTTGTTGCTTCGCTGCGAGATGTCCTGGGCAAAGATGGTGCAGCAGTTCTCGCCCACTTGATGGGCAAGAGCCATAAGCAATGTACCAGTGCCAGCCGACGGGTCGTAGCATTCCACATTGTGAAGGTCGGCATTGTCGCCCACCAGCAGGCGTGCCATGATGGTGGCAATGGCATGAGGTGTGTAATACTCAGCATATTTGCCACCGCCAGCCGTGTTGTAGTCCTTTATAAGATACTCAAAGATGTTGGCAAAGAAGTCGTAGTGTTCAGCAAAAGCCTCTTCAAATGAGAAGTTGGCGAGTTTGTCTACCATAGCACGAGCGAAAGGCGCACGCTGTGCCACATCCGTGACGTACTGTGTAATTGGCTCAAAGAGCGGAATCTTTGTGTTCTGTGTGGTTTGTGTAGAGAATATGGCGAGGTTCTGCTCGGCAATGTCGCTCATTGTGTTGTCGAAGATGAAGTCGAAGTCGCCCTTGGCTTGCTGATTCCACAGGTTTGCTATCAGATGTTCAGGTTTTAGACGAGGCAGGTCGGGCGACAATGAAGCCCATAGCATCATGCGCTCCATGTCGGTAAGCTGGCTGTAAGCCACTTCCCATTTCTCCGCCTCACGTATTTTTGCAGCATATGGACTCTTTGATGTTTTGAGAGCATAGCCGAATTTGTCGTTGAGGAACTTATACAGAAAGACCTGTGTAATGATTTTGTATTCATTACCATCATTTCCCATGCCGTATGTTGTGCAAGTGGCTTTCAAGGCATCGATGAGAGCCACCGTCTTTTCTCTTATTGTCATATTCTTTGTTTAACTTCTTGGATATGTTGCGTTATATTGGTTGATGTACTGACGTGCAATGCGTGTCTGGATGAATGAGAAATCGTCCATCTGCGGCTCAATGGTTGGATAGTTGTATAGAGCCTGTGCTATTTCCGTCATGACCGTCATCTCGAAATACTCGTCTTTCTTCAATATGTCGTTTCGGTCGTACACCTTTTGATCAATCTCCGACTTTATGTCAGTAAGGATAGCCACGATATTGTCGTCATAATAGCTGAATATGGCGGCTTTGTGCTCAGCAAAACGCCGTTTGTTCTCCTCGCGTATGCGTTTGTGGACATTGGCAAACTTAGTGTCGCCATTATATTTTTTCAGCAGACGGTTGTTGCTTTCTTGCAATTTTACGAGCCGTTCGATGATTTCATCAAGTTCCTTACTTTCTTGATTGAACTTGGCTATGCTGTCAACCACAAAACCATGTTCCTTGAACCGCTGCATAAAGGCGTCTCGCAGGGTGATGTATTCAGGATCGTCGGGGTCGGTGTTCTCTGTGAACTTGCGTATGGCTACCGACCATTTGTCTTGCAACTCACGCCCTCCGGCTATCATCTTCATCTCTTCTTCACCAATTTTCGAGAAGTTGAAACGGATGTCCTGCATGGCCTCGTTGACGAGCTGTTTGGTCTCATCGGACACGGCAAAGGCTTCCTTTTGGTTGATGATGTCGATGTGGTGTTGCACCTCTTTGAGCATATCGGGCAACTTGGTTATCTCCAATTTGCTGAAAGCCTCCTTCAAATCGTCATCGCCAAAGGTTCGCACAATATTGGCACAGTCTTTGGCAGATATTAGTGTCTTCTTTAAATCGAGCAGCACTTGCTTGTCCTCAATGGAAGAAATCTCGGAAGAGAATTCCTCTACATTGTTTGTCGTATAGTCGAACAACGTTTGCCGCACATCGCGCATTTGCCGAATAAGTTCATCGGGATTCTCTATTACCTGTGAGAAGGTGTCGGTCGTGTGGTCGCCCTCCACCTCGTCTGGGTTGTTAAAACGATTGAGCTCTTTCAAGTATGCCTCGTTGGTCTCCTCAAAGTTGCGCTTTATGTTGGCAAAGTCTATGACATAGCCATATCTGTTGTCCTTGTATGGACGGTTCACACGGGTGAGGGCTTGCAGCAGGTTATGGTCTTTGAGCTTTCTACCGAAATACAGGCGTTTCAAGCGTGGCGCATCAAATCCTGTCAAGAGCATATTGAAGACAATGAGCAAGTCAATGGTCATGTTCTTCTTGAAGTCCTTGATGATTTGCTTGCGAGTCTCCTTGTCGTCGCTGTCGTGGAGAATCAAGCCTACTCTCAAAAGTTTCTTCTTGGTTCCATACATGGGTGTGGCTTCAGCAGCCATCCATACTTGGTCGCCCATCTTGATTTGTATGGGTTGCGACTGTCCACCATCGGGCATGTGCTGAAAGGCTTCGTAAAGTTTGCGTGCCTGTTCGCTCGTCTCACAAATGACCATACCGCCCAATGTGTCATCGCCTTGAATCTTGCGGAACTGGCGGAGGTCGTCAGCTATATAGTGCGCCAATTCGCTGACATAGCTCTCATGCTCTATGATTTGCGAACGCTTGATGTCTTTCTTTTGCACAAGCGTTTCGAGTTTGTCATACACTTCCGACAAACGCTCCTTATATGAAGTCTCGATGTCCTCACGAATGATTTTGAGCGTGTATCCATCGGCAATGGAGCGGTCGTAATAATAAGTATGGAAATAACGTTGGAATACAACACTCGAAGCACAGTCGCTTTTCAACAGCGGTGTGCCAGTCAATGCTATCTTGATGGAATTAGGGTCGGCATCGAAAAGGTTTGCCAAGAAGCAACCACCGGGCTTATAGCCTCTGTGGGCTTCGTCCATAATGAATATGCGCTGCAAGTTGGTGGCATATGCAGGGAGACTGACTTTTTCCTTGTCTTCGGCAAAGCGTTGGATATTCACAACCGTAATCTCTGGTTGACCGCTTGCTCCCTCTTGCGCATGGTTGTTGCGGAATTGCGCCATCAGTTCAGTACGTGTGTTGGCTGTTGATACTACCAATCCTCGTGCCTCAAACTCTTGAGTGGCTTGTTCCAACAAGTCTATTCTGTCGACAATGAAATAGAACTTTGCCACCATGTTGCGCTTTGCATAATAGTCAGAAAGGACATAAGTGAGGTAATAGGACAACGCTGTCTTTCCACTTCCTTGCGTATGCCATACCACGCCAGACGTGGCACCATCTTTCAACTGCTCACGAATGGCCAAAGACGCAAACATCTGTTGATAGCGCATGATGTGTTTTTGGTCGGTGCTCTCAATCTTGCCATCCACTTCCTTTTCCATTTTTACGTAGGCAATGCCATACTTGATGAGGAACAGCAGACGTTCCGGACTGCACATGGATGTGAGTATACGGTTTGTGGGTGTATTCACATCAAGGTTGGTCTGATATTCAGGCGTGTGGTGAATCACTTGACAGTTGAAATCAGACAGTATGCGCTTCTCCTCGTCTTGCTTGATGTTGTCGTATGGATATTCTTTTATAAATGGTGCGACTGGGAGGTTGGATGGATTCTCCTCACGAAAGCAGTTGAACGGAGCACTTTCTCTTGCAGCCGTACAATAGAAAGCACCCTGTATAGGTACAATGCCTCCCATTGTGTCATACTCCATATTGTTGGAGAATATCATTAGTTGAGTAATGTTAATGAACCGACGGAACTTTCTGTTCGGGAAACGTTCAAGGTTCATTCGCTTGCTCTCTGCCACCATTCCACCATGATTGTTTGGCTTCTTCACTTCAACGAAGCAAAGAGGCAAGCCATTGACAAACAGAGTAATGTCTGGACGGAATTCGTCCTGACCATTCTTGCAAGTAAACTCAGCCGTGAAATGAAACGAGTTGTTTTGTGGATTATCAAAATCTATAAGTCGTACAGGTGAAACCGTAGTAAGCCGTTTATAGAAGGACTTGCCAAGGTCATCATTCGTCAGTTCTTGCCTTATAGCACGTAATGTTTGCGCAAACTCTCCTTGTGCAGATGGATTCAATCGTTCAAACTGTTGTTTGAAAACATCAATAAGTATATTTGTGTCAGGGTCGTAAACACTACCAGCCATATCTTCACTGATTTTTCCGATATAGCCATACCCCAATCGTGCCAGATGCACCATAGCTGGCATCTGAACTCTTGTCGCTTCGTTGAACTTACTCATACCTACTTGCTAAACTTATTGGTAACCATTTTTATTTTAAGGCACATGTCCATAAGCCAGTCACACGCTTCATCCCATTTATCAGGATTGTTAATATCAAGATTCTTGCTTATAAGAAAACGGCTTGCTTTCTTTGCATTACGCCACTCGACGGTTGCGCCTAAGAAATCTTCTATTTCTTTCTTGTTGTCTAATAGAGAGTTATAGATATTCTTGTTATCTGGAATATAAAGCCCTGCATTGATGTCGTTCTTTTGGAAATGCACCTCCATACAAAGATGATATTCAGAACTCCCTATACTCAAGTCGTACCAATTTTGGGGATGCGCTTTCCGCTTTCTAAACGTATGCGCAAAATTAGAATTGTTTTCCCAACGGTCAACAAAATATTGCCAGAATTGCATTTGCCGAGATTGAGTGTTGGTAATTGACACATTCTTCATGGCTTTAGCCCAATCATTTGGGCGTTCTACTATATTGAATTTTGGTGCAGGTTCACTATTGCCTATTTTCCAAACTTCAATTTCTATCAAGAAGAATGCGGAACTGTCATCCGTATGTTGGTTAAGCCATTCTATCGCTTTTTTATGTTCATCGCGAGCTTTTCTGACTATCCATATAATTACCTCCGCATCTTTTCCTGATGCATACGTTATAATTTTTCCCAAGTGGTCATGATTAGTTTCTTCCAACTGGTTTTCAATAACAACTTTTCTTCCAGTTCCTTCTTCTGTTGCAAACAAGTCAACGCTAAAGTCACCAACATTGGATTCTTGTTCTTCCAAAACAAGTTCAATGCCGATAGCATCACTCAATGCAGCAAGATTTTCCTCTTTGGCAAGCCAAGGGGTGAAATCATTTGCTTCATGTTTCCAAATAGAACGCAAGTCTGTTATTTGTTCTAATTTACCTAATTTCATGACCATTTGTTGTTTAATCAAAATTTATAATCTCACTTACGTTGACATCCAACAATTCTGAAATGCGTTTCAGTGTTGCTAAATCGGGTTGACTAGTATTTGTACACCATTTAGAAACAGTTGTTTGGTTTACATTAAGCTGTTCTGCCAACCATTTGTTGGTTTTCTTTTTCTTGACCAACACCAACTTAAGTTGATTCAAATCTTCCATGTAGCTGTAATTATAATGAATTTAACGCAAAGATAATGATTTTGTGTGGTAAACGAGCTGAATCTGTGAAATATTTAAATTATTATAACAGACTGCACTTACCAGAAATAATCTTCTCATTGATTTCAATCTTATGCCTACCAGTTGTGGTACGTAGATTCTTTCTGATGGTTTCAAGCGTAGAGTTTGCAAACCATTCGTTGAATGTGTGCATCACAAACAATGCAGTAGCATCACCTCCAATATTATATTGAAAGGCAATGTTCCATGCAAAGTTCTTCAATGCAATTTGTGTTACGGTGACTCGTCTTTTTATTCGGATGTCAGTTTGTGTGAGAGGCTGCTTGTTGGTGACGAAATATCGAACGCACTCACAAAGCTGGAATATCTCCGTTTCCTCAAAATCCAAACTCTTGAATGTGTCTTTTGTATATTTCAGCACAGCTTGGAGTTTCGCTTCATCGGCTTTTTCTTTTCGCTGCACATATTGCTGTTGCTCGTATTGATATTCTTGGTGGAACAGTTCCATTCTTTGTTTTTGGATATTGCCATCTTCAATATTATGCTTGTCCTCAGTCGCCCGAACTTTCAAGGATACACATTCTTGTTCGGACTCCTCTCTTTTGATAGTAGGTAGACAAAGAATTGATAGGGTCTTTAAGCAAGCATAGATTGCCACCAATATGAAAACCGAAACTTCCATAGGCATGACCACAGACTCATGCAGACGGAAAGCCACCATAGATGCTACAAGCACTATGGGACTTTCTATCGTCAGCGTGAGCAATATGTTTCGATTTCTTGCCATATCTATCTGTTTCTCGTTTTTGTTTGCAAAGGTACGCTGCTTTTTCGTAAAAAACGAAAGATAAAAATAGACACGAGATGCGAAGTTCTTTGTATATCAACGCTTTATGATAACAAAGGCATACCATCTGCAAACAAGCGAATACGCAATGCAAACATCTGATAAGAACCGCCCCTACCATTAAAAATACATAATAATTCTTAAACATTAGATTACGCTGCGTATATGGGTATGCCAAGTAGCAACACCTGCATTATTGGCTTTGTAACAAATCATATTTGTACCATGTAATATATAAAGTACTGATTTTCAATGGTATTTATCTTCGAGGAGGTTAAGTAAGTACTTTGAAATTGTGACGTAAGGAATTACTGAACTGATAAATTCTAAATGAGGCATGATTAATTATAATTGTGCCTCATTTTTTATTATAACATTATGAGTAAAATCTTTATTAGGAAATCAAAAGAAAGTAAACCAGTTGTTGCAATATGTTATGATTTTGATAAGACATTATCACCAGATGACATGCAAGCACAAGGGTATATTCAATCTGTTGGAGATGAAGTCGAATCTTTTTGGAAAGAGTCCAATGGGTTAGCTGAAGAGAATGAGATGGATCAAAATTTAGCTTACATGTTTACCATGATCCGGAAAGCGCATGGAAAAGTCTTATTTACTAAAAAGGCATTAATGGATTATGGAGCGAAAGTTCAATTATTTCCTGGTGTTGAGACATGGTTTAAGCGTATTAGAAACTATGGTGTAGATAAAGGAGTTATTGTAGAGCATTATATCATTTCATCTGGGCTTAAGGAAATGATAGAAGGTACAAAAGTCGCTAAAGAATTCGAAAAGATATATGCTAGTTCCTTCTATTATGACAAGGATGGCGTTGCTCAATGGCCAGCACAAGTTATTAATTATACGAGCAAGACTCAATTTCTTTTTAGAATTGAAAAAGGAACTTTAGATGTGAATGATTCTGGTGTCAATGACTATTTTAAGCCAGAGGACATTCGTATTCCTTTTAGAAACATGGTCTATATAGGTGACAGTGATACGGATATACCTTGTATGAAACTCATTAATTCTTATTCTGGTCATTCTATTGGAGTTTATAATCCAGAAACAAAAGATAAACGAAAAGTCTATAAAATGATGGAGGATAAGCGCATAAAATATTATACTCCTGCAGACTATACAGAAGGATCCGAATTGGATGAATTAGTCAAAACCATTATTAATACAACCGCATCAAATGAAAAACTGATGTCTATCCATTACCAAAACAAACAAGAACAGGTAAGCCACAATGGTCAGCCAGACAATCAGGAAGATAAAGAGAAAGAGAAACTTATTATGGATTTGGAAAATAGCAATAGTTTTAAGCAAACTCATTCTATAATTTCCAAACTTAAAAAAATAAAGGATTGGACTTTAGAAGAAAAAATACAATTAAGAACGATAGCTGAGAAGAACACACAGATTTATTCGATAATGAAAGATGGCGATGTTGAAGCCTTGAAAATGGTGATCGAACGATTGGTGGAGAATTCCTT
>OQVL01001553.1_pt1 | contig 13787 bp, 10 predicted proteins | sample 1691501 | NCBI WGS metagenome assembly OQVL01 (sample SAMN03418253, study PRJEB22391) | human gut metagenome | biome: human-gut; feature: organic feature; material: feces | host: Homo sapiens | place: Tanzania | collected 2013-01
AGGACCACGGCGCCGTGGCCATCGTGCATGTAGCAGTGCGAGATCAGCACGTCGTGCGTTGCGGGGCGAAGCTCGGGCTCAATGCCCAGCTTGCCGCTCTTGATGGCGATGCAGTCGTCGCCCACCGAGAACTGGCAGCCCAAGATGCGAACAAAGCCGCAGCTCTCGGGATCGAAGCCGTCGGTGTTGTGGGAGTTCTTGGGGCCCTCGATCGAAAGGCACAGAGCGTCGACGTGCTCGCAGAGGATGGGATGGATGTTCCACGCCGGGCTGTTGCGCACGGTGAAGCCCGCGAGGCTCACGTTCTCGCACTCAGAGAGGAAGATCATGCGCGGGCGGGCGATCTCGCGGCCCTCCTCGGGGCGGTAGATGTTCTTGAAGTCCTTGTTCCACCAGTTGTCCTCGGCAAAATCGGTCTGGCCGTCAATTGCACCGCGGCCATAGATGCACACGTCGTGCACGCTCAGGCCGGTAAAGGTGGAGCAATAGGTTGCAAAGCTCTCGCCCTCCCAACGGCCCAGCGGGGTCATGTCGGTACCGGCGTAACCGGCGCCCTCACCGCAGGGGTACACCCCGCGCAGATTGCACTGGCAAAATTCGTCCCGCAAAATCCGCACACTGCTGGGATTTTATCCGCCGTCTGCCCAAGGGGTTGGATACCGTCCTGCGCGAGGACAGCGTCAGTCAGGGACAAAAACAGCTGTTGTGTATTGCCCGTGTCATGCTGTGTCTGCCGCCCATGTTAATCTTGGACGAGGCCACTTCCAGCATTGATACGCGCACAGAGATTCTCGTACAGCAGGCATTTGATACCCTGATGGAAGGACGCACCAGCTTTGTGGTCGCACATCGCCTGTCTACCGTCCGCAATGCGTCGCTGATTCTCGTCATGCGCGACGGCAAAATCATAGAACAGGGCACGCACCAAGAGCTTTTGGCGGCAGGCGGCTTTTACAGTGAGCTGTACAACAGCCAGTTTCAACCGTCTTAATGCCGCTTATACACGCAAAAACAGGCTGAATCGCATGATTCAGCCTGTTTTTTATGCGCTTGTTTTCCCCGCACGGTATTTTCCCGGCGGAACACCTACCTGCCGGCGGAATACACGCGTGAAATAGCTCTGGTCATCAAATCCAACCGCGCAGGCGATTTCAGACAATGACATCTCGCCGCAGTGCAAATACAGCTTGCTTTTTTCTACACGCAATTTATTGGTATACTCCGTAAACGTACAGCCAAGCTCCTCTTTTAAAATGCGGCACAAATAGGACTTGGACAAGTGAACCTCTTTTGCCACCTGTTCCAAACTGACTTTTTCGGACAAGTGCTCTTTGATATAAGCGGCTGCCTGCTGAATGATGGTCTGATGCGGTGCATCCGGAAAATCAAACAGCATATCAAAAAACGCATGCAGCATCGCGCCGAGCCATGCATCTACAGTGTCAAAGTCCGCCAGATGCTCCAATTCTCTGGCACTTCGATCACACAGTGCGAATACGGCAGACGCATCTGCACCGCCATCCGCTGCTGCGCGGGACATCAGCGTAATCAGCTCTCCGATGCGCTGTTTGAGCAGCACCAAATCCGTGCCGACCATCGCATACAAATCCAGCAGCAAATGATTGAGCTGCTGCTGCGCCTCCTGCTTGCTTCCCGTGCGAATGAGCTGTTGCAATTTTCGTTCTTCTTTTAATGAATAAAACGATTTATTTTCTTTGCGTATGGTCAGATACATTTCCTGCAGCATTTCCTCTTGGATATTGGAATCCCGCGAGGACATCACATTGCTGTTTTCCAGCTCGCTGCACAACAGCCGCATGGTCTCCGCCAAGGCCTGCGCCTGTTTGGGTGTCAAAACAGACAATTGTATGTCTCCGTGCTGTTCCATCAAAAACGGCCCTGCAATCAAACTGCTCATCCAAGAATTTTCCGCCCGTTTGGGAAGTGCCACAGCAAATGCGCAGCCGCAGGAACAGCGGTACACATAGATACCCTGCTGATGCGCTGCCTGTTCGAAGGCGTGCTGATGCAAATGCTGCTTTTCTGCATGATATGCGTTGTCCTGCGCACACAGACAGGAGAGAACAGCCGGATTTCTTTGATATTCCCACGCGGCTACGCACGGAATCCCTGTCAATGCAGTGATATTGTCACAGATATGCCGCAGTTGTTTTTGCCAATCCGTCACAGCTGTCTCTCCTTTCTCTGCGATTGGAAAATTAGTATACCTTTGCGATTTCTTCCTTGGCAATCTGTACCCAGCGGTATACATTTTCCGGCTTATTTGCAATCGTATGATTGTCCTTCATAATCAGCTCAACATGGTTGCCGCAGCGCTTGCAGTCGGTCAGAACCTGATGCAGACGGGTGCGGATATGATCCTCGTCAATGACCGGAACGGCGATGTCGGTCGGGCTTACCTTGTGGCAGAATACATAGTCACCGCCGAGCAGCTCGCTCATCTTCGGAATGTCCGCCCACTGCGATACCGATACACGGCGCAGACGCGGCAGGTTCTTGACATAATCCCAACGGCGATCCAGTCCTTCGCAGCAGCCATAGTAGTTCAAGCCAAAGCGTTCTGCAAGCTTCATCTGATACGGCAGAACAAATTCCGCAAACATTTCCGGAGATACCTCGCTGGTTTCCTGACTCTCATGGAAGCCCCAAATATCCATTGCGCTGTTCGGAACGGCAGCGGCTGCATTCAAATCGCCGGTAATACCCAGTCCGCCGGAGCCGACATAGCAATTGCCCGTGTTCGGCGTAAACAGCTTGTTTTCCTCCAAGAAGTCAATCATTGCCAGATAGCCTTCTGTGAAGCGTCCCAGAATCTCATGCATTTTCTCGTCATAGTCGTAGAAATCATACAGCATGTTTTCCAAACCGCGCAGATCGGCATACGGATGCGTGAGCTCCAGACCCCACCACCACCAATGGCGGCGTTCCACAGTCAGGATGCCATCAAATACATCGTGCGCAATGGCAGTATATGCTTCGGTTGCTTCCCAATCAATGGTAATCTGCGGAATTTTGATGAGCTCCTTGACGTCAAAGTCGTCTTCCATCATGTCATCGGTAATCGGGCTTTCCCAAGTAATGGCTTCGCCGCCCTTGACGTCACCGATAACCTTTTTCTCCACGCCCCACATGGTGTTGTGTGCCTGATACGGAATGTAGAACTTTGCTTCGATCGGCTTGTCGCACTTGATTTTCTCTGCGTAAATCAATTCCTTGTGCAGCCACATCTCCCATTCCTGCGCCATTTCGCCTTCGCACTGGCAGGTAAATTCCATCGGCAGGAGTTCATTCCAGCCGTTTTCCAGATCGATATAGATGAGCGGACGCGTGTCCTTCAGATCATTGTGGTCGCGCCACAGCTGAATGCGCGCTTCTTCTTCCGGTCGCGCAGCATATGCCGCCATTTTCTTTGCCAGTTCCTGCAGAATTGCCTTGTCGTGATCGCTCATGACAGCCTGTTCCTTGGTCCAGCCATGCATAAAGATATTGCCGTTGGTACACTGATCGAATCTCATATACGTGCCTCCTATATGATTACTTTCCGAAATTATTCAAACGTTCACTTCATAGAAAATGTATCTTTCTCTTATACTTTTCTCGTTGCATGTATCATACCACAGAAAAATGCGCTTTTCAACGTGTACAAAATCGTCCAAAAAATCTTTTTGTACACTTTGCCCGCTGCAACATTGTCCAAATGTAACCAAAATATACTCATTTTTCAGCGTGTATATGATATTGTTTTTATTCTTTGATGATTTTAAGAAAAAAACTTTCGAAATCTTATCATTTCATGATAGGATAAGAAAGAACGCGAACAATTTCATCTATTTTCATTAGAAAAAGATGATAACTTTTCGAAAGTATTTCTCATTCTTTCTTATTGTACTTTCTATGTTCGTCTGATATAATTAAAGATTAAAGATAAAGGTGATTTATATGCTTCGACAGAAAGAATTCGGTGTTTTATCCGGTTCCGAATATTTTTTCGGAACGCTCGCCATGCAAAAGCAGGCGCTGTTCTATTCCGTACACATGTGCGGGCACTATTATTGTGACAAACGATATCGCATTAACCGTCAGGGACTGGACTGCCTGATGTTAATGCTCGTCGAAAACGGCACACTGGAATTGCAGCTCCATGAAAAAACGATAACGGCGCATTCCGGCGACATTCTTTTGTTTGACGGAAACGATTATCACGCCTATCACACACCGGAATATGTAGAATTTTATTGGGTGCATTTTTCCGGTGTCAATTCGCTGGAGCTGTATCAGCATTTGACGCGAGAAAACGGCGGAGTTTTATACGCTGCCCAAAAGCATGCCAAAGCCGCCGCACAAATCCGCACACTGGTTCGCCAATTTGCCAATCATCAGCTGGTCAATGAAGCCGAGCACGCGCGGCTGCTGTACAGTGCTCTATGTTATCTCGCGGCGCGCCCTAGCGCAGAATATCACGAGCTGGCCAGCGATGATCCCGTCCAGCAGGCTGTTTCTTATATTCAGCTGCATTTGGGTGAAGATTTGCGGCTCAAACAGCTTGCCAAGCAAGTGCATCTCAGCCCTTCCCACTTAATCCGTCTGTTTCGCGCACGGCTGCATTATTCTCCGCATGAATTTATCATTTGCATGCGCATGGATCGTGCAAAATATCTGCTCAAATCGACCGATCTGCCAATCAAAGCAATTGGCGCAGAAGTCGGTTACCGCACGGAGGCCAGCTTTACCGGTGCATTCACCGATAAAATCGGCGTTTCTCCGCGCAAGTTCCGCGAGCTTCCGCTCGGATAAAAAAGCCATAGAAAAAGAGATCTATCAGCAAACGACTGACGGATCTCTTTTGTTATGGCTGTGTTGTTTACGTGCAGCGTTATCGAACGAGCAAGCCGTATTTCTCACACAGCGGCTGTAATTCTTCCTTTGTCAGAGAGCCTGCGTACAAAGCGCGGCCCTGATACAAGCGCAGTGCCTGTTCCAACAGCGCTGCATCCTCGCAGTGCAGGCACAGCGGCTTGACAATCGCATACTGTCCCTCTGCAAAATTTTCCAGCTCGTCCGCTTCTTCGATGCGAATGGACAAAACAGCATCCTCGCTGTCCTCTGCTTCTTCGATGGCATCCATGACATCTTCATCACACGGGAACACGTCTCCGCAGTCAACATCTGCCGGCAAAACAAAGACCTCGCGTTCGGTTGCAGCGACCAGCTCATCCATGTGTTTGGATGCCGGCTTTTTGATTTCCGCCTGCTTGACCGCCTGTGCCAACGCCGCAATATGCGCCGGCTCTGAACCGCAGCAGCCGCCATACACACCGACACCAGCCGCCGCCATCTCCGGTACAAGGGCAGCAAATTCTTCCGGTGTACACGTATATACTGCCTTGCCGTCAACCATTTCCGGAATGCCGGCATTCGGCTTTGCAATGAGCGGCACTTGTGCGTACTGTGCCATGCGTTCCAGCTGCAGCAGCATTTGATCCGGACCGACCGAGCAGTTGAGACCAACCGCATCCGCGCCCATGCTCTGCATGATAACCAATGCCGCGACAACATCCGTGCCTGTTAAGGTCTTACCGTTTTCGTCACAAGTAAATGTCACAAAGACCGGCTTTTTGCTGACGCTCTTGACTGCCAGCAGTGCCGCGCGCGCCTCTGGAATCGTCATGGTTGTTTCGATAACAAACAGGTCAACGCCTGCCTGTTCCAGCGCCTGCGCCTGCTCGGTATATACATCCAGCAAATCCTCAAAGCTCAAATCACCAATCGGATACAAAAATTTACCCGTCGGCGCAATATCACCGGCAACCATCGCGTTTTCTCCGACTGCCTCCCGAGACAGACCGACCAAGCGTGTATTATACGCAGCTGTCTGGTTTTGAATGCCATTGCCCTCCAGCTTGATGCGATTGGCGCCAAATGTGCTCGCGTACACGATATTGCTTCCCGCAGCAACATAGTTTTTCTGAATATCCTGAATGGCTTCCGGATGTTCCAACACCCATTGCTCTGCACACTGCTCGTTGGTATATCCGCGCTTTTGCAGCTGTGTGCCGGTCGCGCCGTCCAAAATCAACGGAAACTGTAATTCCATATGTATTTCCTCCGTTTTCCTGTACTACATCATATTATAACGGCATCACCTGCAAAGCGCAACAGTGCGTTTTTCTCTTGCGTCAGATCATCTGATAGATATACGCATTACAGGTATCATAGATATCAAACAGCTTTGGCGCGCACAGATCACCATAAATCGTCTTGAGCAGTTTTTCCAGTTTTTCAATTAAAATCTTACTGCTGATGCCCATGGATTCTTTAATATCTTCTTCCGTGATATTGTTCAGCGTGTGTGCGGACGTATTTCTATGTTTTTGATTGAGTTTACTCAATTTGCGGAACAATTTGCCTTCTTCCGTTTCATTTTTTCCGAAATATGTAATTAGTCTCATACAGAATTTTAAATTGATATCCCGTCTTTCAGCATCAGACAAATGCTGCGCCAAATCGGCGGAATAGGCACATATTTTTTGGGGACAAATATATTCATGGCCGTTGGAGTGGTCAATAATTTCTTCACAGTCAAAATCACAGCATGATTTGAGATATGCTTTTTGCAGACGAAGAATCAATGGATTTAACCGGATAACCAAATCCGTTAGTTTTCCATTTTTTTGCAGCAGCTTCAGGCATAAGAGATATTCTGAAACTTCCCGATATTCTTTGCGGATTTGCTTGGATGCGTGTAAGTCTTTTCCGATTGGATATAGTTTAAACGGAAGTGTCCGCCCCAAGAGTTTCGCTGTTTCTTCTGCTTCTGCGTAGCGATATTCCGCGCGCATCTGCAAAAAATGTATCAACGTCATACTCTCTGACGGAAGCAGCGGTTTCATCATCGAAATTGCTTCATAATTATAGGCATCCAGCAAAGCACGTATTTGATTCTTTTCTGTTTCTCGCTGAACCATAAACAGTCGTGGTTCTTCACAGCGATTGGGTGCATCTGCTTCAAAGTCTTCATTCAATTCAATTTCTGCTTCTAAATCATATTCCTTATCGGTTGTGCGCTGTGCCCTGCTGGCAGCTTTTTCCGGTGTTTTCACCTGAATGCCTCTGGTGCGAAAACGCAGATCTGCGGACAGTAACGCCAGTGTCATCTTCATCTGGACGGAGCCAGAACTAAGATTCAATAAGATTTCCGCATCCGGTTCTGCTGTTTGCAATTCACGGATATATTTGCCAAATTCATCATAAAAACAGTCAAAATCCGACACATCACGTATATCGCTTTCTATGCGGACGATTTCCGGCCGATAATCCGGCACACGCTGTTCGAAATCGTCAAATGCCCGCTGAAACCGATGGTCTTTTGCATCCTTTTCCCGAATTTCTGCGGACAGATATAATACAACTTTGTCTGGTCGATAGTGCCGCATAATGTGCAGCATACTGCCGTCACGTAAACCGCGCACCGGATCGGTCGAACCAACACAGCTAAATAAAATACGTTTCATATGTATCAATCTCCTTCTGCTCCTTATCCACATGGGTAAGGAGCTTTTTTCGTCCCCTGGCGGGGTGTAGGTTGTTTCCTGGAATGCAAGACGGCGAGCGCATACAACGAGGTTTTCGTCCCCTGGCGGGGTGTAAGTTATTTCGGCAAAAGGACACAAAATTCGCATATTGCCGGAGCAATTCTTGTTACAGTATATCGAAAATCTCTTGCGAATGCAATGCGTTTCGTGGCTTTTTCGAAAAAAATCATATATTTCGCGGTGCGAACCTCTTTTTTCTGTAAAAAAATCTAAAAAGATACAGATTGCTTCGCACGGTGTCTTGAAAAGGTGTCCAAAAAGTGTTAGACTGTCCATATGAAATTTGTGAGAATTGGGGGAAGATTATGGAGCAACACAATCAAACGCTATATGCCGTCTACGGTGCATTGGTACACGATTTGGGAAAAATCCTGTACCGCGCCGGCGAAAGCGGTTCGCACAGCGAGAGCGGTTATAAAAAGCTGAAAGCTGTCTGGAACCAGCCGGATATTCTCGACTGCATTCGGTATCATCACGCAGGTGCTTTGAAATCTGCTAGTTTGTCCAAGCAGTCTCCGGCATACATCGTCTATATTGCGGACAATATCGCTTCCGCCATGGATCGGCGGGAAAAAGAAAACGTAGAGGAAGGCGGTCAGCCGTTCAAAAAACATCTTCCGCTGTCCTCTATTTTTAATCTCATGCATGAAAATCCGAAGGATTTTGAAATTCCTCTGGAACCACTGTCCAGCAACTATGCTCGTCCGATTCCGTCCGGCGAATATGCGCTGACCCAGCAGGATTATCAAAATGTTGCAAACTGTCTGTTACAGGCACTGCGCGGCATCCCGCCGGAGCCGCAGTGGATGAACACAACGCTCTCGGTTTTAGAGACATGGACAAGCAGCATTCCTTCCAGCACCAGCACGAGAGAATATGCCGATGTCTCCCTCTACGATCACCAAAAGATTACCGCTGCCGCTGCCGCGTGTATCAGCGAATACTTGCTGGAACATGCCATTTCTGACTATCAGCAGGTACTGGTCAAGCAAGGTGAAAAATTCTGGGATGAAAAGGCATTTCTTTTGTACTCTGCTGATGTGTCCGGCATTCAAAACTTTATTTATACAGTATCTACAGACAATGCCCTTCGCTCGATGCGCAGCCGCTCTTTTTTCTTAGAGCTTCTCATGGAGCACTATATTGATGAAGTTCTGGACGGCTGCGGACTTTCCCGCGCCAATCTGCTGTACAGCGGCGGCGGACATTGTTATATGCTGCTGCCAAACACGCAAAAAACAAAACTGTGCTTGGCACAGCAGAGCGCACACATCAATCGCTGGCTGCGGGAACAATTCGGTATCCGGTTATTCCTCGCCGATGGCATGACACCGTGTTCTGCCAATGAATTGACCAATCAGCCGCAAAATGAATTGACCAATCAGCCGCAAAAAAATGCGCCATATAAAGAGATTTTCCGCCGCGTTTCCCAGCAAATTTCGTACCGCAAAATGCATCGCTATTCCGCCGCAGAATTGATGGAGCTCAACCGCGGCACGGTCAGAAAAGATGGGCGCGAATGCAAAATTTGCGGTGCTGTGGAGCAATTAAACGGTGAAAAATGCCATTGGTGCAATCTGTTCGAGCAGATATCCCGTGACATCCAAGACAAAAGAAAAACGGTCTTTGTCGTTTCGGAGACGCCGTATACCCAATTGTATATCGAATTGCCGCATGGAGATTCCTGCGCCTATCTCTCTATTTTGGAGACAGACGATGCACAGCAGCTGCTGCAGCAGACGGACGATGTCCTCCGCGTCTATACAAAAAATGCGCAATCGCTTCTATCTGTCGGGGCACACTATGCAAGCCAGCTGTTTGTGGGCGAATATCACGATTCCAATCGCATCAATGAGCTTGCTGAAAAAAGCACCGGCATCTCCCGCATTGCTGTTTGCCGCATGGATGTCGATGATTTGGGCAAGGCGTTTGTCTCTGGATTTGAAAGACCGCATGCCGCTGCCGCAGAAGATCAGTACAAATATGTGACAATTTCCAGAACCGCTTCGTTCTCGCGTCAGATGTCACGGTTTTTCAAGTACTACATCAATTCTATTCTTGCACGTGTGACAAAGGACGCACTGGCTGTTACCATCGTGTATTCCGGCGGAGATGATGTTTTTCTCGTCGGCGCTTGGGATCATATTCTGGAAGCTGCCATGCGAATTCAGGAAGACTTCCAGACATATACATGCCATACGCTGCATCTTTCCGCCGGTATTCTGCTCAAAAACGCGAAATATCCGATTCGCCGTTCCGCATCGGAAGCCGCAGAACTGGAGGCCTTTGCAAAAAGTCACGATGGAAAAAATGCTGTCACGATATTCGAAGCATCTGCACAGCAGACATATCCTTGGCAAATCTTTCAGGATAAAGTCATCAACGAAAAGCAAAATCTGCTGGAACGCTTCTTTGCAAATCAAGAAGACGCGGAACGCGGAAAAGCCTTTTTATATCGCTTACTGGATCTTTTGCGGAACAGCGAGCAGCGCATCAACTTGGCGCGATTTGCATATCTTCTCGCCCGCTTGGAGCCGAAGAAAAACAATCCGTCCTACGCCATGTATGCCGAATTTTCCAAACAGATGTATCAATGGTACCGCAATCCAACAGACCGCCAGCAGCTGATTACAGCTATTTATATCTATGTATATCAGACAAGAATGAAGGGGGATACCGATCGTGCGTGAAAACAACAGATATCAGCAAAGTCGATATGGCGAAAATCGAAGCCGCAATTTTAGCGACCGCAGAGATCCAAAACCAAAGGAAACTAAAGAAATTAAGGAAATTAAGGCGTTGCCTGTTCCGGAAGACTATGTCGATGCGGCGGATGCAGTGATGCAACGGTTGGCTAAAGTAGATTCTAAAAACAAAAAACTAAAGTTCGATCTGACAACTAGCAAATTGCGCAATATTTTGACACTTGTCAGCGATATTTACAATTATGAAGTTCGCAGTCATGAACACACTATCTCTAAAGAAAGTATTGCTAAGCTGCAAAAACTACGAATCCGTGTTCTCTATGATGCAGGCCGCGAACAAAGCGTGAAAGAATTCGTAGAAACCAGCAAACTGTTGGAATACATCAAGGGAATCGACAAGAATCGCGAAAACATGCTTCGCTTTTGTCATTACATGGAAGCACTTGTTGCCTATCACCGTTTCTATGGCGGCAAACCGGATTAAGGGGGATTTTTTGATATGTACGGAAAAGTAATTATTGATTGTACGCTTTTGGTTCGCACTGGTTTGCATATCGGCGGAAGCTCTGTCTTTTCTGCCATCGGTGCGGTGGATAGCCCTGTTGTTTCCAATCCCAATGACGGAAATCCAATCGTTCCGGGCAGCAGCTTAAAAGGTAAGCTGCGCACGCTGCTCGCCCGCAGTTATGCAAAGGACATTCGCAATATGCCGGATTGCAACAATGATGATGCGGTCATCATTCGTCTATTCGGCGCGAGCAAATCTACAGACGGCAAGCCGGTAACTGCTCGCCTCCAGTTTGCGGATGCTTTTGTTTGCAACGAAGATGAAATGAAATCGATCGGGTTGACCGAAGTAAAGTTTGAAAACACCATCAATCGAAAAGATTGCACTGCCAAACCACGTCAAATTGAACGTGTTGTTCCCGGTGTTCGTTTCGCCGTGCGCATTGTTTACGATGTGACTGCGGATACCGAAGCAGAAGTATTGGAGGACATGCAAGTTCTCGCAAAGGGCTTTAAGCTTCTGCAAATGGATTATCTCGGCGGTCACGGCACGCGCGGAAGTGGTCGCGTTTCCTTTGAGAATTTCAAAATGAAGGACTTTGAGTCTGGTTTGGATCTGGAAAAGCTGTGTGCAGTCTTTAAGGATGTGGAGAACTATGAAGTATTGTCTGTTTAAATTAGGTTTTACCTCTCCTGTCCATTTTGGAAGCGGCGCTATGGCACATAGTCTGGACACCGGCGAAATGACTTGCCATGCGGATACGCTGTTTTCTGCTCTATGCCACACTGCTTCTGTGCTCGGCGGCGAATCCAAGGTAGAATGGCTTGTCCGTCTTGTACGGCAGGATGCACTCCGACTTTCTGACTGCATGCCATATCAAGAGGAAACACTCTATCTTCCCCGCCCTTGCTGGCAGCCCATGAAACAATTGGATTGTGACAGAAAAATTCTCAAAAAGGCAGAATGGATTGCTGTCGATGAAATGGAATCGTGTCTGTCCGCCCTGCGCGGTGAAGGGACATATAATTGGGCAAATGCCGGAAATAAATCAAAATTCGGCACGACCGTGGAAATGACAAAAGCTGCTGTTCCCGACCGCGAAGATGCTGTGCCATATACCGTCGGCTTGTTTCAGTTTTTTGAAAACTGCGGATTATATTTCATTCTGCAATATGAACAAGAGGACGATGCCGCACAGATAGAGCAACTGGTGCAGGCACTCGGATACTCTGGCATCGGCGGAAAAATCAGTGCTGGATATGGAAAATTCGAAGTGGCAGACACCGCATACTTTTCTTGTGCAGAAGATACATATGATGAGGCAACCGCTTGGTTATATCAACACTTCAATTGCGCAAACAGCAAGCATTGGATGCTGCTCTCTGCTGCTCTTCCAGCCGATGCAGAGTTGGAGTCAGTGATCCCTTCTGCCTGCTTTCAGGTAGTCCGCCGCGGTGGTTTTACGCATCCCCGCGGAAAAAATGCAGAATTATTGAAAAAACAAACACAATATTTTTTGTCCAACGGGTCTATCATCGCGCAGCCTTTTTCCGGCGATTTATTTGACGTCGGATTCAGTCCAGATCATCCGATCTATCGGTATTCCAAACCGATTTTACTGGGGGTAAATCTATGAAGCAACTGGGACATTTGCAGGAATACACACTTACACTGACCACAAAAGCACCCGTATTCGTTGGTTCTGGCGTCGTATACGGAAAAATGGACTATATTTTTGACGCAGCCAGAAAAACAGTGTCTTTTATTGATCAGACACGATTCTTTCAGCTGCTGATTGACCGCGATCTGATTGATAAGTACGAGTTCTTTATTCTAAACAAGCGTCCAACGGATACGATTCAGTATTTTCTAAAAAACATCTGCAAATTAGATGCCAAAACAATCAACAGCTTGGTTGTCAACCGCGTTTCCGCCGCAGATGCATTAGATGAAAATCATTCATTACAGAAAATACAAGCCTTCATTCGCCAAGCCGATGGCCGCGCATATATCCCAGGCAGTTCATTAAAAGGCTGCCTGCGCACGGTTCTGCTCACAAATATGCTGCTGCGCGATTCAAACAAAGCAGAGCCTATAAACATAAAACAACTGGAGAGTAAATATCTGCACACCTTGCAGATTACAAACAAACAGTCCGACATAGTAAACAGTATCATGCGCGGTATTTCTATCTCTGACAGTGAACCTATCGATGAAAAAAATATGATTTTAGCTTCTAAAATCGATTCTCTTCCTGATGGTTTTGAAAATAGAATTAACGTTGTTCGGCAATGTATTGCTCCGGAAACCAAAATAACGTTTCGTTTGACGTTGGATCAAAACATTCTCTCTGACGCAAATATCTTGACGGAATTACGCGAAGCGATCCGAGCTTTTGACGCATTTTATATCCAAGAGTACAATTCTCATTTTGCTATAAAAAAAGAATTTGAAGATTTATTCCGCGATGATTTTATTGTTTTGGGCGGAGGCAGCGGATTTTTTGCCAAAAATCTTATTTATCCATTCTACGCTCCAAATCATGCAAAAGCGGTTGAAACTGTTTCCCAAAGTATGCAGCAGAAGCATAAACACGAAAAGGATATAGAATACGGCATTTCCCCGCACACGTTTAAGATAACAGAGTTTGACAGGTTCGCATACCCTATTGGGCTCTGTCAGGTGACAATCCAATGATACAAAAATTTCAATATCTTATACAGACGCCGGACGGAACGTCCATCCCATCTTTTTGGGCTTATCGTCTATATGCCGCACTTTTAGAGCAATTGCCCGTTGAATTTGCAGACTCTGTTCATGAACAGGGATTTAGCGCAATTAGCCAATATATCCGTTTTGACCATGAGAAACATCAGAGCATATGGGTTGTTTCTCTATTAACAGACACTGCTATCAGCTATTGCGCACTGATAGAAAGACTGTTTTTATGCATATATGATG
>OQVL01001554.1_pt1 | contig 13771 bp, 13 predicted proteins | sample 1691501 | NCBI WGS metagenome assembly OQVL01 (sample SAMN03418253, study PRJEB22391) | human gut metagenome | biome: human-gut; feature: organic feature; material: feces | host: Homo sapiens | place: Tanzania | collected 2013-01
GGGAGTTGCTTGCCAGACGGTTGCCGCCGTGCAGCCCCGTGCAACTACACTCGCCCACGGCGTACAGGCGTTGGATAGAGGACTGGGCGTCCAGGTTCACCTTGATGCCGCCGCACATATAGTGGGCGCATGGTGCAACGGGAATATACTCCTTGGTGATGTCAATGCCTATGCTCAGGCACTTGGCATAGATATTCGGGAAGTGGTGTTTGGTCTCCTCGGGGTCTTTGTGCGTCACGTCCAGGCAGACGTGGTCGAGTCCGTGTATCTTCATCTCGTTGTCAATGGCACGTGCCACGATGTCGCGCGGTGCAAGCGACAGACGGGGGTCGTATTTCTGCATAAACTCCTCACCGTCAGGCAGTCGCAATATACCTCCATAGCCGCGCATCGCCTCTGTGATGAGGTAGGCGGGGTGCGTCTCGCCCGGGTGGAAGAGTGCGGTGGGGTGGAACTGTACGAACTCCATGTCCTTCACCTGCCCCTTGGCACGATAGACCATGGCTATGCCGTCGCCCGTAGCGATATTGGGATTGGTGGTGGTGGCATAGACCGCCCCCGTGCCACCGGTTGCCATGAGGGTGATGCGGCTCAGGTAGGTCTCTATCTTGCCGCTGTTGGGGTCGAGGATATAGGCTCCGTAGCACTCTATGTCGGGTGTACGGCGGGTGACGCGCACGCCCAAGTGGTGCTGGGTGATTATCTCCACGGCAAAGTGGTTCTCCAGCACATCTATATACGGATTCGCTCACACGGTAGAAATACAATAAGGAAAATGAAAAATAAATGGTATCTGTAAGATATGAATGATACCGGTTTGATGTGTTCCCCATGCGGCCGGAGGAAAGAAAGTCGACCGCATGGGGTTCAATGAGGAGAGTTAAAAAATAAGGTAGGTATTAGTAAAATTAAGTGAAATTGTGAGGAGTGTGACGGTCGGAAAACTGATAATTACAGCAGTTCCTTCATCACTTCGTAGGTTCCCTTGGCATCAATCTCGTCAAGGTAAGCAACAACAGCCTGCTCGAAGCCCGGAACTTCCGTCAGATCCTGACCCCAGAAATCGGTGTTGGTCATGACAGCGTGTGCCAGTGCTGCGTTGTCGTCATCCTTGTGTGCCTCATAGAATTCCAGAATGCTCTGGTCATCCTTGATGGTATACTCGTTGCCCTTGGCACGCTTGCCGATCAGACCCTCGTTTTCGAGGCGGGAGCCATGATAGAATGCAATGTAGAAGGCAAACGAAGCGGTGATGCACTTCGGCAGGGTACCTGTGTTCTTTACATAACCGAGGAAGGACGGCATAACGCGAGCCTTCCACTTGGATGTGGAATTCAGCGAGATTGCCAGCAGAGCGTGGTCAATGAACGGGTTCTTGAAACGCTCGGTAACAGCGTGTGCAAAGTCCTTCAGCTCATCTTCCGGCAGAGTCAGCGTCGGAATGATTTCATCATAGATGGTCTTGTTCATAAAACCACAAATGACGTCATCGTGCATGCAGTCGCGGACAATGTCCTGACCAGCCAAGTACGCGCCGAGTACCATAGAAGTATGTGCGCCGTTGAGAATGCGAACCTTGCGCTGCTTGTACGGCTTGTGGTTGTCGGTAATCAGAACCGGCAGACCAGCCTTTGCAAACGGAATTTCGTCATGAATGGACTGCGGACCCTCGATGACCCAGAAACCAAAGATTTCGCCGGTGTCCAGAACCTGATCAATGTAACCGTTTTCTTCGTTAATCTTGTCAGCTTCTGCACGCGGATAACCGGTTACGATGCGGTCTACCAGCGTAGAGCAGAAGGTGTTTTCCTTTTCAATCCATGCGATGAAATCGTCGCCCAGATTCCACTGACGAGCATAGCGCAGAACGCACTTCTCCAGCTCCTTGCCGTTGTCGTCAATCAGCTCGCAAGCGAGAATGATAAAGCCCTTGCCCGGCTGCGTGCCGAACTTCTGGAAGCGGCGATACAGGAACTGTGTCAGCTTTGCCGGATAGGTGGACGGCGGTGTTTCGGTGAACTGGCAGGACTCATCATAAGCGATACCAGCTTCCGTGGTGTTGCAGGTGATGAAACGCAGCTCCGGATTATCTGCACATGCCATAACAGCCTCATAATCCGCATAGCTGTTCAGGCAGCGGCTTACACAGGAAATGACACGCTTCTGGTTGATTTCTTCGCCGTTCTCAAAACCGCGGAGATACAGTGTGTACAGACCGTCCTGCTCGTTGATGACCTTTGCCAGATCAAATGCTCCCGGCGGGGTAGCAATCGGCTGCACCAGAACAACCTTGGAGTTGAAGCCTGCGTGTTCGTTCATCATATCAATGAAGTAATCTACGAATGCACGCATGAAATTGCCTTCGCCGAACTGCAAAATGCGTTCCGGTGCATCTTTCAGCACATATCCGTCATAGCCGGACTGCTTCAAAGTCTCATAAGACAGATGGTTCATAATAATTTCCTCTCTTTCTATTTTTCTTACTACTTTTTTTACAGAGTAACGCCCTGCTTAAAGATTGCCATGTCGTGGAATCCAGCCTGTTCGGATTTCACCGGACTGCCGGAAGCGACTTCCAATACATAGTCAAACAGCTGTTCACTGAGCTGCTCCAACGTTGTGTCCTCTGTCAGCACGCCGCAGTTAAAGTCGATCCAGTTGTTTTTCTTGGATGCCAGCGCGGAGTTGCTGGAGATTTTCATGGTCGGAACAGGGGAGGCGAATGGGGTGCCGCGGCCCGTGGTGAACAATACGATGTGCGCGCCGGCAGCAGCCAGTGCAGTAGAAGCAACCAAGTCATTGCCAGGTGCGCTGAGCAGGTTGAGACCGTGCGTCTTTACCCGCTCACCATACGACAGAACGTCTACAACCGGTGCACTGCCAGACTTCTGTGTGCAGCCCAAGGACTTGTCCTCCAGTGTGGAGATGCCGCCCTTTTTGTTGCCAGGAGATGGATTCTCGTAGATTGTCTGGTCGTGACGCTTGAAATAGTTCTTGAAATCGTTGATGAGATCGACAGTTTCGGAAAAAATCTTTTCGTTTTCACAGCGATTCATCAGAATGGTCTCTGCGCCGAACATTTCCGGCACTTCGGTCAGGATGGTGGTGCCGCCCTTGGAGATGAGCAGGTCGGAAAAGCCGCCGACAGTCGGATTGGCAGTGATGCCGGACAGACCGTCCGAACCGCCGCACTTCATGCCGATTACCAGTTCGCTGCAGCTGATCGGTTCACGCGTGAAGCCGTCTGCATACTGAACCAACTCTTCGATGAGCTGGAGTGCATCTTCCACTTCGTCCTCAGACTCCTGACAGACGAGGAACTTGACGCGCTTTTCATCATAGTCGCCGATGTACGGCTTGAGTACGTCGATGTTGCTGTTTTCACAGCCGAGACCCAAGACAAGTACGCCGCCGGCGTTCGGATGCTGAATCAAATCTGCGAGAATCTTTCTGGTGTTTTCCTGATCGTCGCCCATCTGAGAGCAACCATACGGATGCGGGAAGGCAGCGATGCTGTCGATGTTGTCGGTCTTGAGTGCCTGTGCGCGGCGCTCGATGGCACCGGCGACATTGTTCACGCAGCCGACCGTTGGAATAATCCAGATTTCGTTGCGAACACCAACCTTGCCGTCCTTGCGGCGATAGCCCTGAAAATACAGTTCATTCGTCGGGGTCACCGGCATGCCGTTGGGCTCGTAAGTGTACGTAAGAAGATCCCCCAGACCTGTCTTTATATTGTGTGTGTGTACCCATGCGCCGCATGGGATGTACTCTTTTGCAACTCCGATTGGAGAACCATACTTGATAACAGGCTTTCCGGCACGGATATCGGCAAGTGCGAATTTGTGTCCCTGCGGGATGTCCTCTTTTAATGTTACCGTCTGATCTTGAATCTCGACGACGGTTCCGGCAGAAAGCGGAGCCAGCGCGACGGCAACGAGGTCATCCGGATGGATTTTTAAATATGTTTTCAAGATGAGTATCTCTCCTCTTTGCTGAGAAAGCCGTAGACCGCAAAAACAGTATATATATGTATAGTATATAAATGTTTTAGAAAAGTTACGGTTTCTTCGAAAATGTGGGTTGTTTGTCTGCGAATTCCGGTTTTGTAAGAGCTTACATTCAAGATACGCCTGCTGCCGGAAAATGTCAACCCATTTTTGAAAATTTCTCTTTTGGAACATGCTTTTTGTAAAATACATACAAAAAAATCGCAATGTTATTGGCAAAAAAGTGCATTGCTATGTGTGACAAAACCGTGTAAACTTGATGTTGTAAGAGCTTACATAACGATTTCCGGAGGTTTCGACAATGAATATTTACGATATCGCAGAACTCGCAGGCGTTTCTATCGCTACTGTATCAAGAGTGGTAAACGACAGTCCAATGGTCAGTGAAAAGACCAAGCAGCGTGTACGCAAGGTGATGGAGGAAAACAACTACACACCAAATGTATTCGCGCGGGGCTTGGGTTTGGACTCTATGAAAACGGTCGGACTCATGTGCCCGAACGTGGCAGATGCATATATGGCGAGGGCGGTCGCATATTTGGAGCAAAACCTCAAGGAGTATGGTTATGACTGTATCCTGTACTGCAGCGGCTATGATGACGAAGAGCGGCGAGTCGCCGTCAATTCCATTCTTCAGAAGAGAATTGACGCGCTGGTGCTCATCGGTTCCAGCTATGCAGAGGATGATGAGGATTCCGAGAAGGTAGAGTACATTCGGGAAGCGGCAAAGCAGGTGCCGGTCTTTATGATGAATGGCTGTATCCGCGGAGAAAATATCTACTGCGCCTTGTGCAATGATTTCCAAGCGGCACACATGGCAGTGACGGAGCTGATTCAAACAGGAAAAGAAGACATTCTGTTTCTGAGTGATTCGCATTCGTACAGTGCCAATCAGAAGCTGCGTGGATACACACAAGCACTGAAGGATGCCGGCATGCCGGTAAACGAAAAGCTGTGCGTATATGTAGAAAACCGGATTGATCGCGTCCGTGATTTGCTTCTTTCGCGAAATGATTTGATGTTTGACGCAGTCTTTGCAACAGAAGACGGTCTGGCAGTCGGCGCACTCAAGTACGCAAAAAAGCGCAACTTGTCCGTGCCGCGCGACATCAGTATCATTGGATACAACAATTCTGAGCTCTCTGTCTGCTGTGACCCAGAATTATCCACTGTCGACAGCCGTGGCGAACGCCTTTGCAAGATTATCATTGATTCTATGATGCTTCGCTTAAAAAATCGAGAGATACGCAGCAAAGTCTATGCCAATGGATTTCTGGTTCGACGGGAAACCACAGATTTTTAAGCTTTTGTAAAAACGGGAAGGAGAAATCCGCCAAATGAGACATATGAGAAAATGGATTGCCCTCGTGCTGTGCCTGTGCATGTTCAGCGTAAGCTGTCTTTCACTCACAGGCTGCAGCTCCGTAGGAGATGGAAAAAAGATTATTCGAATTGCACACTCTCAGTCAGAAACACATCCGGAGCATCTGGGACTTCTGAAGTTTAAAGAGTATGTAGAAGAGAACCTCGGAGACAAATATGAGGTTCAGATTTATCCGAACGAACTGCTCGGTTCGCAGAAAAAGGCAATCGAGCTGACACAGACCGGTGCCATTGATTTTACACTGGTTGGCACCCCAAACCTTGAAAATTTCGCTGATGTATATGAAGTATTCAGCATGCCGTATCTGTTCACTTCCGAGGAAGCGTATCATGCAGCGATGATGGATACCGATTATATGGACAAGATATATGAATCCACCGATGAGGCCGGCTTCCGTGTCCTGACCTGGTACGATGTTGGTTCCCGCAGCTTCTACGCAAAGAAGAAGATCGAGACACCGGCAGACCTGAAGGGCCTGAAGATCCGCGTACAGGAAAGCCCGGCAAGCATCAAGATGGCAAATGCCTTCGGCGCAGCTGCTTCTCCGATGAGCTTTGGCGAAGTATACACCGCCATTCAACAGGGCGTTATCGACGGCGCAGAGAACAACGAGCTGGCACTGACCAACAACAAGCACGGCGAAGTAGCCAAGTACTACTCCTACAACCGTCATCAGATGGTACCGGACGTACTGGTTGGCAACCTGAAGTTCCTGAATTCTCTGTCCGACGACGAGATGAAGGTATTCAAGGAAGCTGCTGCACTGTCTACCGAGGTAGAGCGCGAAGAGTGGAGCAAGCAGGTAGAGCAGGCAAAGAAGATTGCACAGGAAGATATGGGCGTTACCTTTGTAGACGTTGATGTACAGCCGTTCAAGGAAGCTGTCAAGGACGTACAGAAGGAAATGCTGGCAGACAATCCGGACATCAAGGATCTGTATGAGCACATCCAGACGTTCAACGCAAAATATGAGGGGAAAGGTGACAACTAAATGAAAGCGCTTACATCAATTCGAAAGGGCATTGATACCGTCCTGAGCTATGCGTGTGGTATTGTTTTCGCCTTCATGGTATGCGTTGGCACTTACCAGATCGTAACACGCTACTTTTTTAACAGCCCGAGTACCGTTTCCGAAGAACTGCTGACATACAGCTTCACTTGGATGGCACTGCTTGCAGCTGCCTATGTATTCGGCAAGCGCGACCACATGCGCATGGGCTTCCTCGCAGACAAGATTGAGGGAACACCGAAAAAAGTACTGGAAATCGTCATTGAACTGCTTGTCATGGTAATGGTTGGCTGCATCATGATTTTCGGCGGCGTATCCATCATGAAGCTGACCATGACCCAGAGCACAGCTTCTCTGGGCATCCCGATGGGTATCGTTTATGCGATTCTGCCGATTTCCGGCGTCCTGATTTTCGTCTATGGTATTCTCAATATCATTGACCTGTGGCACGGCACGGAGCGGGAAACCCGCGAAGTCAAAGAGTGACACATAGAAAGGAGAAATAAACAATGAGTACTGCTATTTTATGCGGCCTGATTATTTTAATCACGCTGATTATCATGCTGATTGCCGGCGTACCGATCGCCGTTGCACTTGGCGTTTCCTCCGTATGTGCCATCCTGCCTATCATGGACTTTGATGTTGCAGTTTTGACCGGTGCACAGCGAATCTTTTCCGGCATTTCCGTCTTTAGCCTGCTTGCGATTCCATTCTTTATTCTAGCGGGCAACATCATGAACAAGGGCGGCATCGCCATCCGTATTATCAATCTCGCTAAGGTTATCACCGGCCGCACGCCGGGCGCTTTGGCACAGACCAATGTTCTGGCAAACATGCTGTTCGGCGCAATCTCCGGTTCCGGTACTGCCGCAGCATCCGCAATGGGCTCTATCATCGGCCCGATCGAGAAGGAAGAGGGTTACGACCCGAGCTTCTCCGCAGCAGTAAACGTAGCAACCGCTCCGACTGGCCTGCTGATTCCGCCGAGCAACGTTATGATTACCTTCTCTCTGGTATCCGGCGGCGCATCGGTTGCAGCACTGTTCATGGCAGGTTACATCCCGGGCATTCTGTGGGGTCTCGCTTGTATGGCAGTGGTATACTTCATGGCAAAGAAGCGCGGCTATCGCAGCACCGCTAAGTATACCGCTGGCGAAGCACTCAAGATCTTCTTCCAGGCGCTCCCGTGCCTGCTGCTGATTATCATCGTAATCGGCGGTATCATCGCCGGCGTATTCACCGCAACCGAAGGTTCTGTCGTTGCCGTGGTATACAGCCTGATTCTCTCTCTGGTATTCTACAAGTCGATTAAGCTCAAGGATCTGCCGAAGATTTTCATCGAGAGTGCAGAAATGACCGGTATCATCATCTTCCTGATTGGCGTATCCGGCATCATGTCTTGGGTTATGGCGTTCACCAACATTCCGGAAGCAGTTTCCGCTGGCATGCTGGCAATCAGCAGCAGCAAAATTGTCATCCTCCTGCTTATCAACATCATTCTGCTGGTTGTTGGTACCTTTATGGATATGACTCCGGCAGTTCTGATCTTCACCCCGATCTTCCTGCCGATTTGCGAAGCACTGGGCATGAACATGATCCACTTCGGCATCATGATGATCTTCAACCTGTGCATCGGCACCATCACCCCGCCGGTTGGCACGACGCTGTTCGTTGGCGTAAAGGTCGGCGGCGTCAAAATCGAGACGGTCATCCGTCAGCTGCTGGTTTATTTCGCAGCAATCTTTATTGTACTTCTGCTTGTTACCTACATCCCGCAGCTGTCTCTGTGGCTGCCGAGCTTGATGGGTTACGTATAAAAGAAAGGACGATTATACACAATGAAAGCATTTATGGACTCTGAATTTCTGCTGAGCACGGAAACGGCGCAGGAACTGTTTCATACTTATGCGGAGAACACACCGATTTTGGACTATCACTGCCATATCAACCCGCAGGAAATTGCGGAGGACAGACAGTTTGAAAACATCACCCAGGTTTGGCTGGGTGGTGACCACTACAAGTGGCGTCAGATGCGTTCCAACGGCGTAGACGAATACTACATCACCGGCGGCGCTTCTGACAGAGAGAAGTTCCAGAAGTGGGCAGAAACTCTGGACAACGCAATCGGCAGTATAAGGAGATAGTGGTACAATTCATAAGATTTATCCATGCTCTGAGACAATGTTTTCAAAGCCTCACTCATTTTCATACCATCTTTTGTCAAAAGATATGAATAGACCATTTGAACCACCTTGATTCGTATAAGAACTCTATTTATCATATTTCCTTGTTATTTCTTTGCAAAGATACCTATTTTATCATTATCATCAAAGCGCATCAGCGAGCATGCGCTGTCTTATCACCTCATAAATCATTATTCCAGCGGCAACCGACACATTCAACGAATTGACTTTTCCACGCATCGGAATTGAAGCAAGACAGTCGCACAGACGCAAATTTTCCGGATTGATACCTGTTTCCTCCGCGCCCATTACTATCGCGACAGGCGATGTAAAGTCAAACGTGGTGTAGTTCTGACTTGACTTCTCAGTCGCACCAACTATTGTGAAGCCACTGTCTTTAAGCGTCTTTATCGTCCTGTTCAAATTAGCCACTCTCGCCACAGGCAAATGCAGCAATGCGCCCGCCGAGGTCTTTACCGCGTCGCCATTGACCGACACGCTGCCTCGTTCAGGTATCACAATTGCATCCACCCCAGCGCATTCAGCAGTACGTGATATCGCGCCGAAATTGCGTACATCTGTCACCCCATCAAGAAGCAGAATCAAAGGATTCCGACCTGATTCAAACAACTCGGGAATAAGGTTGTCAAGATTGTGGTATGCTACCGGCGACAGGAATGCCAACACGCCTTGATGATTTTTACGCGTGATGCGGTTGATGCGCTCCACCGGCACCTTCTGCACTACAACATCCGGACGGTCTTTCAACGCCGCAAACAACTCATTCGACAAATCTCCCGACAAATCCTTCTTTACAAGAATTTTGTCTATGTCCTTTCCGGTTGCAAGAGCCTCTATGACTGCCCGCATTCCGAAGATATAATCCACTTTATAGTCCATTTTTATATTATTTTCTTATTAACGATTCCGCATTGGCAATCGCCGCCGCATCTATTGCCGCACCACTGAGCATACCTGCAATCTCCAGCACTTTCTCCTTATGGTCAAGCGACTTGATTGCCGTAACAGTCTCCTCTGCGACATCCTGTTTATATACTTTATAATGATGCGTTCCCAAGGCAGCCACCTGAGGCAGATGTGTTATCGTAAGCACCTGTATTTTGTCTGCAATAGAACACATCATTTCTCCAATTCTATTTGCCACTTCTCCCGACACTCCTGTGTCGACTTCATCAAAAACGATGGTCGGCAATTTCATTTTCTCAGCAAGGATTGTCTTGACGCATAACATCAATCTGGAAATTTCGCCACCCGATGCCGTCGTTTCAATAGGCATCGGCTGTTGATTCTTATTGAATGCCACCCTAAACTGCACTTTGTCTTGCCCCGTTGCACATGGTTGCGTTTGTTCAAACCTTATTTCTCCCCTGAAATTGTTCAGACCAAGAAACGAGGTCTTCCGCTCAAGTTGCGACAAAAACAAAGCGGCGGCATCTTTTCTTGACTGCGTCAACGACAAAGCCAGTTCCGACACTTTTCGGCCGGCTCTGTCCATCTGTTCACGCAACGACTGCAGTTCTTCCTCCGAGTTGTCAATCTCATCCAACGACTTTTTCAACGAAGCCTGTATTTCCAACAAGCCATCAACCGTTTCTGCATGAAATTTCTGCTGAAGGCCGTATATCAAACTCAACCTCGACTCAACCCGCTCCAAATCAGATTCATCCCCGCCGATGTTTTGGCAATCCCGTTCCACCGTTTCAGCAATATCCTGTAAGTCAATCTTTGCCGACTCCAACCGCTCCACCATTTCAGATGCGCCATCATAGACATGGCTTATCTGACTCATACTGCGGATTGCACCCTTTATGGCATCAACGGCAGAATTCTCATTTTCCGACAAGGAGTATGACACGAATGACAGACTTTCCTTTATTTGCGTCTGATTTTCAAGCACATTCTGCTCTTTTTCCAAAGCTTCCTGCTCATCAGACTTCAAATTGGCCGTTTCCAATTGATTCAATTGGAAACGGAAATATTCCTCATCAGATTTATTCTTTTCAATTCTGGACTTGGCGGCTTCAAATGCCTTCTTTCCATTTTGAAAAACCTGGAATGCTTCTCTATAATTCTTCAGCAACTCCCCGTTGCCGGAAAGATCGTCAAGCATCGCCAATTGATATGCAGGCTTGAGCAACAACGCATTGCTGTGCTGCGAATGGATATCGACAAGCCTGAGCGTCAACTCAGACAATGTTGCCAATTGAACAGGCATATCGTTGATGAACGCCCGGCTTCTGCCCGATGGCAGAAGTTCCCTTCGCACAATCGTTTCTTCGGGGAAATAGTCCAATCCATAGCTTTCGAAAAGCGCCCTCAAATCATAGTCGCCAATGTCGAAAACCGCCTCTACTACCATTTTCTCATTGCGGTCTTTCACCGACTTGCTGTCGGCGCGGCTTCCGAGAAGCAACGACAAAGCCCCTATAATTATTGATTTGCCCGCTCCGGTTTCACCTGTTATAATCGACAGCCCGTCATCAAAAGCGACGTCAATATGGTTTATCAGAGCAAAATTGTCAATTGTCAACCGTTTCAGCATGTCCCTTTGGCTAATTTTTTGTTTCTTCTTTTATTTTGTCCAAACGCTCGCGTTCTGTTGGATACAATGGATAAAGCAACTCATAAACACTTTGTTTCTCTGTCTGATTCGATTTTGAATAAACATTCACCAATTCATCCAGCTTTGCATCCTTGAACATAGACAACGCCACCGACATCGGCGACACATCATGGATCTGCTTGAGAATACCCAACGATTTTGTGATTACCGACTTGCCTTTTTCCGGGCTCAGCACCATCTCGTCCAACCCCTTCCGGTGATAGTCGTACAGCAATGTCCGAATTGCTTTTGTTGAATTGTCTGTGAATGCGCTCAACACGGCACTTCGGTTTTTATTATCCTCAAATGCTTTCCAGCCTTTTTCGCCTGAGCTCTGCGCCATAGCCACTACATTGGCCGCCTTTTCATAGTAGTAATCGCCACCATTAGGCGAAAAACTATCAAAATCCACAGCCAAAATAAGATAGGCATAGAAATTCAATATCGCTGTCAGGTTGCTCTCCATATTGTTGTCGGAAAACACCAACGGCTCGTTCTCCTGATAGTCAAATTCAATGCTGTTGTCTTTAAAGTTTATCAATGTCGTCGTGTACGAGCTATTATAGACCGGACGTGTCGATTGCACCTGCAATGTCCCCGACATCTTTGTTCCATCTATAGACGACATAGCGAAAAACAGCTTACAGTCAATCTTCTCATTGACCATAAATTGGGCATTACCCCATTGGTTGTTGTTCATATATTCGGCAATGGCTGTCTGCAGGGTGGTAAAAACATTTTTGTCAGTGCCGCTGATTTTGTCTGTGTTTATCTCAACCGAACAGTTAAGTTCTTGAGCGCCCAACAAATGAGAAACCCCCAAGGACATAATCACAACCGCCAATATAACCTTAAGACTCTTCATTGATTGCTATTTCAATTTCAAAACAACATGATCCACAATATCCACCGCCACATCTTTTTTGGGCTTTACAGGCAGACGGAGCATTTCTCCGGAAGAGTCGACTATCGTCACCTTGTTCGTGTCAACACCGAAGCCGCTGTCTTTGTCCTCCAAAGAATTCAAGACAATCATATCAAGATTTTTTCGACGCAACTTTTCCAATGCGTTCTGTTCAGCATTGTCGGTTTCAAGAGCGAAGCCCACAAGCAGCTGCTTGTTTGTCTTGATTTTTCCAACAGCTGCGGCTATATCTGGATTCTTAACCAACTTTATTTCGGGCACACTGTCCTTCTCCCTCTTGATTTTACGGGAAGACATCGATTCCGGACGATAGTCCGCCACAGCTGCACACATCACAGCCACATCAACATCTGCCGTATGAGCCATCACGGCATCATACATTTCCAACGCCGATTCCACCGATATGACCTTAACATTGGCAGACGTTGGTTTGACCGACACCGGACCGCTGACAATGGTCACATCGGCTCCCCTGTTGGCGAATTCATCTGCCACCGCATACCCCATCTTGCCGGATGAATAATTGCCGATGAACCTCACCGGATCTATTTTCTCATACGTCGGACCTGCAGTTACCAACACCCGCTTTCCTTTCATCGGCTGACCTTTGGAGAAATATTCTTCGATGATTCGGAAGATGGCTTCCGGCTCTTCCATTCTGCCTTTTCCAATCAAGTGGCTGGCAAGTTCGCCTTCCTCAGGTTCTATGACAATATTGCCATACGAAACAAGTTTTGCCAAATTACCATGTGTGGACGGATGCTTATACATATCCAAATCCATAGCCGGAGCTATGAACACAGGACACTTAGATGACAAATACGTCGTGACGAGCATATTGTCGGCAATGCCATTTGCCATCTTGCCAATCGTAGACGCTGTTGCCGGCGCGATGACCATAGCGTCCGCCCACAATCCGAGATCCACATGACTGTTCCAGCTGCCTGTGTTTGCCGTGAAAAACTCACTTATGACAGGCTTTCCGCTCAAGGCAGATAATGTAACAGGCGTTATGAATTCTTTTCCCGAAGGCGTGATTACGACCTGCACCTCAGCGCCAGCCTTGACAAAGAGTCTAAGCAACGATACCGACTTATAGGCGGCAATGCCGCCTGTTATGCCCAATATTATATGCTTCCCTTTCAGCATTATTTCATTCTTAGTTTAATATTCGTCAAGACGCTCTTGGTATTTTGCGCGAAGTCGCCTTGAAGAATCCAGCCAAAATACCCAGGATCTTTCTTCAATACAGTTTCCACCGGCTGACCTTTATATTTGCCAAAATTGAACACCTCCACATCTTGATCGTTTAGAACAATCCGTCCCGCCAAATCTACGTTTCTGTTCTGCGATGAATATTTTGCAAGAAAATCCACATCATTCTCAAGCGTAGGATAACGGTCAAGCTGAGCCTTCAGCACCTCGTATGTTGCCCGTGTGTCAGCGTTTGCAGAGTGGGCTTCCTCCAAGTTTTTACCACAATAGAACTTATATGCGGCAACAAGTGTGCGCTGCTCCATTTTATGAAAAATAGTCTGTATGTCAACCATTTTTCTTTTTGACACATCAAACTGCACACCTGCTCTATAAAATTCCTCAGAAAGCAACGGCACATCGAATTTATTGCTGTTGAATCC